>WNFS01013712.1_pt1 | contig 11348 bp, 15 predicted proteins | sample 5400141 | NCBI WGS metagenome assembly WNFS01 (sample SAMN13153358, study PRJNA577476) | soil metagenome | isolation source: 60 cm saprolite under Madrone tree | place: USA:California | collected 2016-06-14 | reverse complement strand
ACTCGAAGGCGTGGAAGTAATCCATCGCCGTTAGCCCGCGACCTTCCTCGGCGAGGCGCTGGATGCCCGGCCCGAACGTCGAGAGGTCAGCCGGGAAGCTGGCCATGCTCGCACGCCGAACCACCCCATAGCCCTGGGCGACCGGCTCGGGGTCCCAATGAATCGGCTCGACCTCATGACCCGCGGCCTCGAGCGCGGCCGCGGCGCGGTGGCAGGCATCCTGGCAGGCAGGGTCTACGCCGAACGGACCCGAGTCCGCCATCCCAATCAGCCGCCGTTTGGAATTCAAGCTCCCGTCGGGGCTCGTAGCAGTCATCACCGAGAACAGAAGCCTGGCGTCGGCCACCGACCTGGTCATGGGGCCGCGTGACTGCAAGACCGTCGCATCGACCTCCTCGATGGGAACCCGATCCGGCGTGGGACGCAGGCCGACGACGCCGCAGCAAGACGCGGGGATGCGGATCGACCCACCGGTGTCGCCGCCCAGCGCCACTGTCGTCATGCCCGCTGCCACCGCCGCACCGCTCCCGCCGCTGGAACCACCCGGCGTGATGCCCTGGCGCCACGGGTTTTGCGTCGACCCGAAAAGCGCGTTGGCCGTGCCAATAGACGCGGCAAGCTCTGGGAGGTTGGTCTTGCCGAGAATCGCCATGCCGGCCGACCTTGCGCGCGCCACGGCGACGGCGTCGGTCTCGGCGACGCGGTCCTGCCACGACGAGGTCCCGTACGTGTATGGCATGGCGGCCACCGGCTGGCTGTCCTTGACCGCAAGCGTCACGCCCGCGTAAGGGCCCGATGACGAATGGGCTTCGCGATCCACGTAGATGTACGCGTGGATTCGCGGGTCCAGGCGCTCTATCGCGGCCAGGTGCGCGCGCACCACAGCCTGCGGGTCGAGCGAGCCGGCGCCAACCATTCGAACTACCTCAGTCGCGAGGAGCCACCTTGCATCGCGATCGCCCATGGGTAAGAACAATTGTCGATCGCAATCGCACTCTGGAATTCAACAGTCGTAGAATTCACCCGTTGTTGAATTAGTCAGGAGGGAGAGTCATGAACATCCTGCGAAGAATCGAACCGTTTCTGCCCCCATTGGTCGGAGGCCTGCTCATCGTGGTCGTGCTCATCGGCCTCATCGGGACAGCGATCAAGAACCCGCAACCGCACGACATTCCAGTCGGGTTGGTGGGTCCCGCTCCAGCCGTCCAGCAGATCTCGTCGTCCTTCGCAACCGCGGCGCCGGGGGCCTTCCAATTCACGACTTATGCCTCCGAGCAGGACGCCCGAGCGGCACTCGATGCTCGGACGGTCGATGGCGCGCTCGTCCTCGGCGCCGGGAATCCGCAGCTGATCGTTGCCGGCGCGGCCGGCGATGGCGCTGTCGGCGTCATCACGGCGGCTTTCACAAACGTCTTTCAAGCCCAAGGAAAGGCCTTGGCAGTTGAGACCGTTCACCCATTCGCAAGCGGCGACGCGCAGGTTTACGGCTTGGCTTCACCGTTGTGTTCGGCCTGCTCGTGGGATTGACAGCCATGGGCATGGCGACCTGGATCGCGGGCGGCGATGGCGATGGCTTCTGGGTTGCGGCTGGTCTGGTCGCCCTGACCTCGATTGCGATCGGCTCCGTCGTGGGCGGCTTGATTCACCTCCTTGGGGCGCCCGGCATCGGGCTGGCAGCGCTGCTGATGGTGCTCAGCCTCGTGTCGTCAGGCGGACCCGTCGGGAGCCAGCTACTGCCCGATTTTTATCGGGCGCTGGCGCCCTGGGCGACCGCGGGCGAGCTATACAGCGCCTTGCGCGGAGCGCTCTTCTTCGACGGCGCGGCCCTGGCGACGCCCATCGAGGTGCTGACCGGATGGCTGGTCGTCGGCGTGGTGCTCATTGGAATCGGCGAGCTTGCCGCCAATCGCAATCGCAAGGCTGCGGTGGCCGGATGATTCGTGCGAACCGGTAGGCGTCCCGGCACCGGCGGCACGCGGGAAAGAATCCTCGCCGCCGCTCGCCACCACTTCAGCAAGTCCGGTTTCGACGGCACCACCATCCGAGCCATAGCAGCCGAGTCCACGGTCGACCCGGCACTGGTGCTCCACTATTTCGAGTCCAAGGACGCCATCTTTCGGGAGGCAGTCCGGTTTCCGGTCGACCCGGCGGAGTTCATTCCAGGTTTGGTCGCGAGGGGAGTAGACGGCCTCGGCGACCGGCTGTTGACGAGCCCCAGCTGCGGGCAAGCCTCGCCGGTGCGCAGCTGATCGGGATGGCGATGCTTCGTTATGTAGTCAAGGTCGAACCGATCGCCTCGGCGGACGCGGATCAGATCGTGGCCTGGCTTGGCCCGACGATTCAGCGCTACTTCACGGATCCAAACGTCGCGAAAACAAAACCGGCGAGGCGATCAGGCAGGCGGCGGTAGCGGCTTCTGGGTGAAGTCGAAGCAGTCCGACATGCCATCGTCCGCGGCGGTCCGAGCGTTCAGCGATGGCAGGCCGAAGGACTTCTCGCAAAACCGCACGAGGCTGACGTGCGAATGCCGCGCGTGCGAGATGAAGCCCGCCTTCGCGTAGGGACTGAGCACCAAGCACGGCACGCGACCCCCGTACCGAAACTGGGTCCCATCGGTCCACTTCTCGACGCCGGGCGGGTTGACATGGTCGTACCAGCCGCCCCAGTCGTCCCAGGTGACGAAGATCGCCGTTTTCGGCCACAGCCCGCCTTTGACGACAGCGGCGACCTGCGTGACCGTCCACGCCATTCCTTTCGTCACATTGCCGTCCCCCGCGGCACGCTGGACCGCAGTGTCGGCCGGATGCTCTGAAAGCGTGTCGTCCGCGTAGACCCACGACACCGTGGGCAACTTTCCAGCGGTCGCGTCGAGCGCGAACTGGTCGGAAGTCGCCTTGTTCTTGCCATTCGTGTACTTGATGTAGTCGAACCCGTAGCCGCCGTAGTTCGTCCAGCTCAAGCCGGCCGCGTCCAGCTGCGCCGGCAGCGAGGGCAGGTCGAACAAAGGCGCGGGGTGCGGGTTCTCGATGATCGGCGAGTCCGCGGCGATCACCATGAGGTGATTTGGACTCGAGGGGCCCGCGACGTCGGTGAAATACGAGTCGCACAGGGTGAAGGAACGCGCCCATGCCCAGTACTTGGGGATATCCGCCTCGAAGAACTGCACGCGAGGCGCTGTCTTCGCCCGCGTAAGCCAAGCGGGGTGGCGGTGATCCGGGTCTTTAGGCGGCGGGTTCGGACTGTGGGGCATCGTCATTCCATTGGCGCCGGGGAACTGCCCGAAGTAGTTGTCGAACCCGTGGTTCTCTTTGAAGATGATGACGACGTGCTCGATGGGGGTCGTCGCCGCCACTAGACGCAGGCCCCTTTCTGGTTCGACCATTCCAGCTGAACTGTCCACGAACCGACTTTCTTCGTCTTCCAGGAACAGATGTCGCCGATTTCACCATTGACGTCGTCGTACCAACCCTGGCCGGGCACGGGGTCGGTGACGGCCTCGCACAGCTCGTGCGAGCTGGTCGACGTGAGCGCGTCGAGAACATGCAGCGCGCCGACGCATCCCGAGCAATCCGGGTACGGCATGACGGCGTAATAGATGGCGCCGGCGATGCTGTCGTGATAGCCGCAAAACCCGGAGCACGACAGCTGGCCGCCCAGGTCGACCACTACGCCGGGAGGCAGGTACACGAAGTAGAGCGAGTTCGCGGTCGACGTCGGGAGCTTGGCGGTGGCGATTTCGTTGTTGATGAGGTTCTTGACCTCCGCATCGGTCACAGTGCTGCCGGGCTGCGTGTCGGTGATGATCTCCGTGCCGGCGAGCGATCCATGGCCGATCTGCGTTCCGGGCGCTGAATACTCGGTCAGCTGGTCCATGAGCGGGCTGTCGAGGATGTAGAGGAAGAAGTCGTTGATCTGCGTCAAGAGTGGAGCCTCGCCGGCCAGCCACTCCGCGCCCCAGAATGCCGTGACCACCTGAACAGCGCTCAACAGCGGACCGCCCCGATATGTGAGGTGAGCTGGAGTTACGGGCGCAGCCCCCGGGCCCGGATGCAGCGGAACGATTCGAATCGGTTGAGCAATCATTGGCTCATCTTCCGCCTAGCGGCATGTCTGCCGCGTGATGTCCGGCTAGGAGGCTGCGCCGTTACTCATAACGCAGCGCTTCAGCCGGCGCGACTCGCGAAGCCGAGCGTGCGGGTAGATATGTGGTGACGAGCGTCGCGAGGTAGGCGCCGACCAGGATCAAGGTGATCTGAGTCACAGGTACGTTGAAAGCGACCGTGCCGAAAGTCTTATCGACCACGAAAAAGCGATACGACTGCCAGACGCCGACAAGCGCGCCGATTATCAGTCCGAGGATCGCGATCATGCTCGACTCCATCAGGAACGATTGCTGCACCAATCAGCGCCGGTAGCCGAGCGCCCGGAGCATGCCGATCTGCTGGAACCGCTCCACAACTGCGCGCGTGCTGATCACTCCCAGCCCGGCGATGCCCACGATCAGGCCGAGGGCGAGGAAACCGGTGACCAGGTTGAGGAGAGTGAGTATCCCGCTGAGCTGCTGCGCCAGCTGGTCGGCCACGACGACCGGTTCGAGCTGGTCCTTGACCAACATGCGGCCCTGGGGGGCCGTGGTCTCCACTGTTTTCTGGTTGGAGACGGTAGACCAGAGCTGTGCCAAAAGGGTGTCCGCGAACCCTACACTCGCTCGCGTGAAGCCGAATCCCGAGGTTGAACGATGGTTCGTCGCCAAGAAGCTTCCCACCGAGAAGGCAATGCGCCGCGTGCGGGAGATCCTCCTCGCCGCGGACCCGCGAATCTCTGACTACATCAAGTACGGGAGCCTTCTGCTCGGATACGAAGGGGACCTGGTGAGCTTCGTGCAGGTGACCACGAAGAACATCAACCTGATGTTCAACAACGGGGCGAAGATCCCCGGCGATGCGCTTTCGCGAAGCAACCATCACCGTTCGCGTTCCGAATCGCCGGGATTGGATGAGGCCGGCCTCGCGAAGCACCTTGAGATGTCCGCTCACGGTTGGCTGGCTAATACGCAGCGAGCGGGCGATATCCATGACACAGGAGGGCGCCGACAGCAGCTGGATCAGGATGTGAACGCGCGTCGGCTCCGCGAGAATTCGGAGGCGATCGGAGACGAAGGCCGCATCCCTGACCTTCCGCACCGGGACGAGGTCGCTTGCGGGCACCGCAATGTGTACGTAGTCATCGAGATCCACGACGTGTCCGCCCGACATGCAGAAGTAAAGCGGTGAGACCGCGAACTCGCGGCGATGCATGAAGATGTCGTCGAAGCCCAATCGATCGGCATGGGTGAGCGGGTGCCGGGGTGGCACGAGCTCCTCGATAGACACGCCAGTGCTCAGCCTGTCTTTCCAGGCGTCGCACGCCGCCGATACGACTGACCGACCGTTGCGCTCCCATGGACCTGCCGCCAGCCGCCACACCTCGACCAGGACTCCGCGATACAAATGCCGAGCCTTGGGGTCCTCGTGGAGCTTGCGCATCCTCTTCGCGATGACGGGACGGTCCTGCTCCGGCTCCGTGAGCATGGCGTTACCCGCCGCGGCCTTCTCGACTGGCTTCGCGAGCCAGTCAGTGAACCGCTGCAGCCCATCGTCGAACATGCAGTCCGCCTCCTGGGCGGAATACATGAGCTCGGGACAGCCGGCGAGGCCGTCACTCCACAGCTGCTCTAGTTGCTCCTTGATTGGCTTGCGCAACCGGCCGATGCCCGGCAGCAGGCTGCCGTCGAGCTCGGCCAGCGCCGGCTCCGCATATCGTGCTGTCTGGCTCAGGAGGTTCAGCAGCCAGGAAAGCTCGGACGGGGCGGATGGCAAAACTGCCCGGCAGACAGGATTCCCGATCTCCATCGCCATCTGCTCGTCATTATGCTCGCCATCGGTTTAGCCCGATCACCAATGGTCCGTTTGCGCTTGACACATTGGCGAAGCCCGATAAAGTGGCGATGGGTGGGAGCCTTCAGATGACATCGAACCGCATGCGCCGCGGTCTAGTCGTGGGTGGCGTCGCCGTCGTGGCGGTACTGGCGATCGGTGGCGCCTTCGCCCTGCTGCTGGGCTCCCATCAAGCCCCGGGACGGCTTGGGCTCAGCTCGCCGGCGGCATCACGGCCGGCGAGCAGCCTGACCGGTGATTGGAATGTTGGAAGTGGCTCTGAGGCCGGATACCGGGTTCGTGAACAGTTCATCAATCAGCCGGGGCCAACAGAGGCGGTCGCACGAACGAGCAAGATCTCTGGCGGACTTCGGGTCCAGGCTTCCGGCTCAACGCTGCAAGCGAGCGGCCTTCATTTCACCGCCGATCTCGCTGCCCTGCAAAGCCAGGACAAGTACGCGAACTACCAGGTCTACCAGCGAGATTTCTTCATCCGCACGATCTACCTGCAGACGGATCAGTTTCCGAAGGCCGACTTCACCGCCTCTCCCGTGAGCATTCCGCCCGGGATCGAGTCAGGCCCCGTTTCCATCACAGTCTCAGGCCGGCTCGCTGTCCACGGCGTCACCAAATCGGTGATGACCACCCTGCGGGCCCAACGCACCGCTAACGGAATCGAGGTCGCCGGCTCGATCAACACCGACATGCGCGATTTCGGCGTTGATGTTCCCAGCATCTCGTTTACGCAGGCTGAGCCTGGGGTTGTCATCGAATACCATCTCGTCCTCGTTCACGCCTAGCCAGCCCCTTTTCGCAGTCCCGCAAAAGCCGACGCCACCCGCGCCGCCACCCGGGCGTTGTTGACGACGAGGTCGACGTTCAAGTCGAGCGACTTCCCATTCGACAGCTCGGCGACGCGGGCCAGCAGCCGAGGGGTGAGATCCGGACCGCTCACGTCCGCCAGCTCGCGGACGGCGCGCTGCACGAGCTCCTCCGCGCCTTCGAGCTCGGCGGGCGGCGGTATTGCGATCACCACCCCGCGGGTGCCGGTCGCCCACGATGCTTGCAGCACGCGGGCGACGTCAATGGGCTTGTCGACCCGTGCGCTGACGCGGCAGCCGCTGTGCGCCGAGTAGAACGCGGGAAATTCGTCGGTTCCGTAGCCGATCAGAGGGACGCCGAAACTCTCCAGCCGTTCGAGCGTGAGTGGCAGGTCGAGGATGATCTTGGCGCCGGCGCAGAAAACCGCCGTCGGTGTTCTGCTCAGCTCCATCAGGTCGGCAGACTCATCCTCCGGATGGCCGCGATGAACTCCGCCGATGCCGCCCGTCGCGAAGAAGCGGACGCCCGCCATCGTCGCCGCCCGCATCGTCGCCGCCACCGTCGTCGCCCCGACCTGCCGTAGTGCGATCGCCCAGCCCAGGTCGCGAGAGCTGACCTTGATCGCGCCAGTGGCAATGCGCTCGAGCTCGGCTTCGGTGAGGCCGACGCGAAGGACGCCTCCCAGTACCGCCACGGTGGCCGGAACCGCGCCTTCCTCCCGGATGGCGGCTTCGCTTTCGCGCGCCGCTCGCAGGTTGTGCGGATGCGGAAGGCCCTGGCCGACGATGGAGGTTTCGAGCGCCACCACGGGGCGATTGTGGGCGAGGGCGTCGGCAACCTCATTGGAGACACGAAGCAGATCGGTCATGAGGGTCGCGCGCCCATTTGCGCTGCCGCGTGCGATGCGAGCTCTACCGCTTTGCGGGCGGCTTCGATGTGGGGGGCACCCTTGAGATAGAAGACGCTGAAAGCTGCGGCGAAAGCGTCGCCGGCGCCGGTCGGGTCGACTCCTTTCCCCCGAGGCGCGGGGATGACATCGCCGAAAACGCTGCAGCCGGCCGAGCCCAGTTTGATCACCGGCACTTTGGCCAGGCGCTCGAGGTCTTCAACCGGGACACCCAGCGCCTCCGCCTCCGGCTCGGTCACGAACAGCAGCTCAGGACGCAGGCGCTTGAGCTCGCCGGCCATCCGGGCCCCGCCATATTCCCTCAAGCCGGCAGCAGACGACAGGTCAATGGACAAGACGCCGCCGTCACGGCGGACCAGCTCGATCGCGGCCATCGCCGCTGATGCCAAGGGCTCAACGAACAGGGAATAGGCAGGCACGTGGATGAGGCCGACGTCCGCGAACCACTCTTGGCGCAGATCTTCGGCGCGGAGGCCGGTGCTTGCACCCCGCTGAGTCGCCATGGTGCGCGTTCCGCCTGGATCGACGAGGACGGCGATCACCCCAGTCGGCTCAGGTCCGTAAATCGGCCGCACCTCTACTCCGACTCTGCGGAGCTCTCCTACAAGCCGGTGGCCGCTATCGTCGTCGCCCACCCTGGTGACCAATCGCGCGGGTTCTCCCATCGATGCCGTCCAGGCGCAGAAGTTCGCGGCCTGGCCGCCTCCGCCGATCCGGATGCGGGCGGGATTGTCGTCGTCGACGTGCAGCGGACCCTCCGGCACGATCGTGATGTCGACGACCAGGTCGCCGAGCGAAAGGATCATCTGGGCACGAGAATAGAGTGGAGAGGAGCCAGGATGCCCACAGAGATCCACCGTGAAGAGGTCCGCACGCTGGTCGCGGCGGGCGCGCAGCTGGTCGAGGTGCTGCCCAGCCCCGAATACGAAGAGGACCATCTGCCCGGCGCAATCCATCTGCCGCTGAAGAAAATCGACTCAGAGGCGGGCAACGTGCTCGATCGCAGCCGACCAGTGATCGTGTACTGCTGGGATACGGCTTGAGACATGTCGCCCAGAGCCGCGTGGCGGCTCGAGACGCTCGGATTCGGCGACGTCTACGACTACGTCGACGGCAAGAACGACTGGATGGCGGCCGGTCTTCCGACCGAAGGCACGAATGCGGAACATCCTCGCGCCGTCGACGTCGTGCGCAAGGACGTACCCACGTGCGGCTTGAAGGAGAAGCTCGGGGACGTCAAGGCGCGGGTTCGCGCCCAGGGATGGGATGCCGTCGTCGTAGTCAACGACCAGCGGGTGGTGTTTGGATTGCTGCGCTCCAAGGAGCTCGAAAAGGATCCTGAGCTTTTGATCGAGCAGGCCATGCGGCCGGCGCCGAGCACGTTCCGCCCGTTCGTCGCCCTCCATGAGATGCTGCACAAGATGGTCGGTCACAAGCTCGAAAGCTCGCCGGTCACCACGTCGGACGGTCGCCTGGTCGGCCTGCTTCTGCAGACGGACGTCGCCGCCGCTTTGGAGAAGGACAAATGAGCGATGCCACCGCCGCCAAAGAGAAATGCAAGGGCTGCAATCGAGAGATCGATGTCTGTGCGTTCTGCCAGGAGCCTGAGTGTCCGGCCGCGATCTGTTACAGGTGCCAGAACAGCGAGCTGAAGCAGACGCTGCTCCACCCGCACGCCCACGGAGGCTGAGCTTCTAGGCGGGAGGCTCGAGGATCTTGATGGCGACGTCGATGTTGCCGCGCACAGCGTTGGTGTAAGGGCATCGCTTGTCTGCGCCCGCGACCAACTCCTCTGCCAGCGCCCGATCGTGGATCGAAGGCAGCCTGACATCGAGCTCCGCGGTGAGGCCGAAGCGATTCTCTATCGGGCCGATGCCGACCCGTGCAGTGACGATCGAGTCGTCAACCCCCGAGATGTTCTTGCGCCGGGCGATGCTCATCATCGCGTTCTGAAAGCACGCCGCAAACCCGGTGGCGAAGAGCTGCTCGGGATTGGTGCCAGGGCCGCCGTCGCCTCCCATCTCGGTCGGAGAGGAGAAGTCGACGTCGACGCGGCCGTCGCTGGTGCGCCCGTGGCCCTTGCGTCCACCGGTCGCCGTGGCCTCCGCGGTGTACAGGACACGAACGCTTTGACTCGGCGTGGTGCTCATAGACGAAGGATAGGATCAGCCGGATGGTGGTGACTGCCGAGACTTTCTCGGAGACAGCGCCGGCGGTTCTCGAGATCGGAATCCTGCTGTTGCTTGCTGTGGCATCCGGCTGGCTGGCGCGCCGGATCGGCCTTCCTGCGGTGCTTGGCTACCTCGTGGTCGGCTTGATCGTTTCGCCATTCACTCCCGGCTACGTAGCGAATCGCAGCCAGCTCCAGGTGCTGGCCGATGTCGGCGTGGTGCTGTTGCTCTTTGAGGTCGGCATCGAGATCGACCCTGTGCGGCTGATCCGCAAACGAAGCGCCGTCTTGTGGACGGCCCCGATACAGGTGTTCCTGACCACGACGGTTGTCGGTGCGGCGGCACTTGCGCTCGGCCTGGCCTTTGGCACGGCACTGTTGGTCGGGCTGTCGGTCGCGCTCTCGTCAAGCGTCGTCGTCGTCAACATCACTCGAAGCCGTCGCCGCACGACCAATCAAGCGACCGACGAAGCGCTCCTCAGCTGGAGCGTGATGCAGGACATGATCGGAGTTGCGGTCGCTCTTCTCGCGATCGCATTTTTCGGCCTGGGCTCGCGGCCGGCGCTAGAAGCAGCAGCGGCAATCGTGGGCTATGTCGTCCTGGTCGTGGTCGCCGCATGGGGCTTGCCGCGATTGCTCCAGGCGCTCAAGGCAGAACACGACTTATTCCTGATGCTGTCCGTCGGCAGTGGGCTGGCACTCGCGGGAGTGGGCGCGAAGTATTTCGGTGTTCCGCTGGCTCTGGCGGCCTTCGTCTCCGGCCTGGCCATCGGTGAAAGCCCGGCCGCAGCCGAGGCGCGACAGCGCATTCTTCCGTTCCGAGACTTGTTCGCAGTGCTCTTCTTCGTGCTTCTAGGCAGCCTGATCGATCCCAGGGCACTTCCCCGCGCGCTGCCCTGGATTGCGTTTCTCCTTGCAGCCGTCGTCGTCGCCAAAGCGCTTCCCGCGGCCGTTCTCAGCCGGCTAGCACGGCTGCCCGACGTACGCCACTGGCAACTGGGCATTGGCCTTGGCCAGGTGGGGGAGTTCAGCTTCGTCCTGGCGGGCATCCTTGCCGCCCGAGGACTGATCAGCTTCGAGCTGTTCACCGCGATGCTGTCGACGGTCGTACTGACGATCGCCGCGTCAGCAGTTCTGGTTCGGGTTGGAAAACGACCAGTTGCTGCCGGTTTCTAATCGGGGCCGCGCGGAAGGCGTTCGAATCCAGTCGGCGGCGGAATCGTGAGCAGGCGACCATCGTTGGTGCGAACGATCTGCCACCCACCCTCGTGCACCATCCAGTGATGCCGATAGCAAAGAAGTGTGAGATTCGGAAGATCACCGGGGCCGTTATGAATCCAGTGGACCAGGTGATGGCCTTCAGTCATGCTCACCGGCCGGTCGCATCCCGGCCATGTGCATCCACAGTCCCGAACTTTGAGAGCCTTGCGCTGAGGTCCTGAGATCGTCCGCTTGGCTCGCCCGACGTCGATCACCGTCGAGTCCGAGCCGAGGATGATGCGCGTCACCGCGCAGTCGCACGCGATTCTCTCCA
>WNFS01011556.1_pt1 | contig 11348 bp, 9 predicted proteins | sample 5400141 | NCBI WGS metagenome assembly WNFS01 (sample SAMN13153358, study PRJNA577476) | soil metagenome | isolation source: 60 cm saprolite under Madrone tree | place: USA:California | collected 2016-06-14 | reverse complement strand
AATGTCGGAGGGGCAAATCGAAGCTTTTATTCGCCGCTTGAAATGTCCGATTCTGTTCGTCTATGGCACCGAAAGCGATTTTATGAAGTCGGTGCGCGGATCGCGGGTTAATCTGTTTCCCAATGCCAAGATTCTCCCCCTCGAAGGCGCGGGACACCACATCCCCCATGAAAAACCGGAAGAGCTGGCAGATGTCGTCGTGCCGTTCTTGATGGGGAGTAATAATCATTAGTTCCAGACGTTCCAGTTGTTCAAATGGTTCAAGTCCAAATAAATGGAACGTTGTCTAAGATGCGCTGTTTGAAATGGACTTTCTAACGATTTGAACGATCGGAACGTCTGGAACCAAACTCCAAAGGAGTTTAGTGATGTACTTATCCGCTGAAAAAATTGCCGCAATGGAAGGCGTTCGGCGCGTTCATAGTCTCGACCCCGCGGCGATTCGAATTGACAAATCGCTTGGCGATGAGGTCGGGCTTAAGAATCTCGGAATTCATTTGATCTCAATTGCGCCGGGTGACAAGTCGACGGAGTTGCACACGCACCGATATGAAGAAGAGGCCATTTACGTTTTGTCGGGGCGTGGGACGGAAGTCATCGGAGATCAAACCTACAAAATCGGCGCCGGCGACTTCATCGGTTTTCCCGGTGGCGACGCAGCTCACGAGACGATTAATGACGGTACCGAACCGCTGGTCTGTCTCGTCATCGGCCAAAGACTCGTGCAGGATGTTGTCGACTACCCACGCAAAGGCAAGCGTCTCTTTCGCAACAGCGGCGAGCGCAATCTGGTAGATCACTCCAATATCGAGAAACAGTAAGTTCACTATATAACGATAGCGCGGAGCCGCGCGGGATGCGAATTCCATCGGCGCCTGGCCAAAGATATTGGCAATTTTTTGGCTGAGTTGCGGAGTGTGAAATCCGGAAAACGATCACTCGCGCCAACCGCAAAGCCGGCCAAGTGACGGGCGAGGTTCGTCATCCCGAGCGAATGCGAGTGATCTAAGAAAGATTTCTCCCTTCGGTCGAAATGACAAAGCCCGTCTCTTTGCGCTCTTGGCTTCTTGGCGTGATAAACTTTATTGGAGTGGTGCTGTCGAACGTCTAAACGCAAGAGTCTACGGGAGAATAGCAACGTGCTCGTCAACTGTGTCGCTTATAAGAATGGTCGCAAACTCGCCGATATCCCGGTTGGCGAGATTCATCTCTATATTCACGAGCCCGACTGCTTTGTTTGGGTCGCTTTGGCAGATCCTGAGCCGGCGGAGCTTGAAGCCATGCAGAAAGAGTTCGGATTGCACGAGCTTGCTATTGAAGATGCCCGCCACGGGCATCAACGGCCCAAGATCGAAGAGTACGGCGAATGCATATTCGTCGTGCTGCAGATGATTGAACCCTCCAATGGGGATCTCAACGTCGGTGAGGTGGCGATCTTCGTCGGTAAAAACTATCTCCTGTCCGTGCGCAGCCGAGCGAAGCGCGGATTCGCCGACGTGCGCGACCGATGTGAGAAGGAACCGGAGTTGCTACGCCATGGGCCGGGATACGTCCTCTATGCGCTCATGGATGCGGTGGTCGATCGTTATTTTCCGATTCTTGATTCTCTCGAGACCCAATTGGAAGGCGTCGAGGAACGTATATTCGCGAAGCAGCCGACGCGTACGAATCTCGAGGACCTCTATGAGCTTAAAAAAAAGCTCATGATTCTGAAGCACGCCGCCGAGCCTCTGCTCGAAGCCACCAGCAAACTATTCGGGGGCCGTGTGCCAGCGATTTGCGTCGGCCTGCAGGACTATTTCCGTGACGTCTATGATCACCTGCTGCGCCTTAACCAATCCATCGATAGCATGCGCGATATGCTGTCCACGGCTATAACAGTCAATTTGTCCCTTATCACCTTGCAGGAGAGCGAAGTCACCAAACGTCTGGCCGCCTACGCCGCTCTTGTGGCGGTGCCGACAATGATCGTGGGTGTCTATGGTATGAACTTTGACTACATGCCCGAATTGCGTTCCCCCTACGGCTATCCCGTGACTATCGGTGTGATGGCTGCGATCGACGTTTATCTCTTCTATCGTTTTCGCAAGGCGGGATGGCTTTAGTCTCTTAAGTCGTCTCTGATCATTTCGTTACACACCTTTAGATCTTCCCCTTTGTGTGCGACCTATCGTTTGATCTTCGTCACAATCATTTGATAGTCATGGACAAGCAGCTCTAACTGTGTGCAGGAGGTGAAATGTGGTCGAAATGAAAACTGTAATTCCAAAGATCGATGAAAACACCGGCGTTGCTTGGCTGACCTTCAATCGGCCGGAAAAGAAAAACGCCATGAGCCGGGGTCTGATGGGGGAGATGATCGCGATTCTCAAAGAGCTTCGCGACAACGACAAGATTCGCTGCATTGTGACGACGGGCGCGGGCAATTCCTATTCGTCGGGACTCGATCTTTATGATCTGCGGGAGAGTTGGAAGCGTAAGAGAAGATGGGGCGAAGGCGGGTCAACGTACGAGATCGTCAAGCTTTTGCGCAATGCACCGCAAGTGACCGTCGCCGCGATCAATGGTTGGTGTTTGGGCGGTGGTCTGGCCCTGTTGAATGGTCATGACCTCGCGGTGTCATGCGAGTCGGCGATGTTCGGCATGCCGGAGGTTATCCGGGGCAGCTATGGCGCCGTCGCTACTTCGACGTTGTTCCACAGCGGGATACCCGTCAAGAAAGCATTTTACATTCAGCTGACGGGGCGCAATTTAACTGCAGCAGAGGCGGAGAGGATTGGACTGGTATCTCAGGTGGTGCCGGATAACCAACTGCTGCCGTACGTCGAGCAGCTCGCCAACGAGCTAGGTTCTCGCAACGGAGCCACTCTGGAAAGCGCCAAGATCGCTGCTTACATGGAAAAGGATTTGGATTTTGACACGGCTCTTAGAACCGACGATTTGGTGTCCCATCGAATGAGATACTACACCAATCCATTGAATGACGTGGAAGGTTATCTGCATTCGCAAAAGGGAGGCGGGACGACGAACTATGTAAAACCGGAGGATAGGAAAAAATAACGTGATCGTGTTCGTGTTAGGTCGTGTCAGGGCGCAATGCGCTGTGTCACAATAACTCCTATTCTGCTCTTGCTTTTTCCCTCTTCTCTCAGGGAGAGGGTTAGAGTGAGGGCATGAATGGAATGACCTTGGAGTAATCGAATGCGATCGAGGGGAGGGAACTATGAAACTTAGAACCCCGCTGTGTGATTTGCTAGGTATTGACGTTCCCATCATCCAAGCCGGGATGGGTTGGGACAAAGAGGGGATGACTACGCCTCCCGAGTTGGTGGCAGCGGTTTCAAACGCCGGTGGGTTGGGTTGCATCGGCGGTAGCTCCATACGCCCGGAAGTAATCCGTGAGCGGATTAGAGCTGTTAGAAAACTGACGGATAGAGTTTTCGGCGTCGATATCACGTTGCCGAAAATGGAAGATGTGAAGATTCCCGATCCCGATGAGGTTCGCAAAGAAATCGAGGAAAGATATCCCCGGCATGCCAAGTTTACCGACGAGCTCATACCGAAACTGGGGTTGACGCCCCAACCTCCCGACCGAAAGAGTTGGGTCAAAACGCCAAAGGCGACGCGGGAACAATTGAAGGTGATCTTAGAAGAACTCGGTGACACGGCTGAAGTGGTTCCGCTCGCGCATGAAAGGGGAATCAAAGTTATGGCGCTGGCCGGCGCGGTGAAGCATGCGCTCAGCCACGCGCGCAAAGGCGCCGACGTGATTATCGCGCAAGGGTACGAAGCGGGGGGTCACACCGGGACGATTGGGAATTTTCCTTTGGTTCCGCAAATCGTCGATGCAGTGAAGCCGAAACCGGTGGTCGTAGCTGGAGGTATTTGCGACGGACGCGGAGTTGCCGCAGCCCTGGCGTTAGGTGCGGTGGGCGTCTGGTGTGGCACGGCATTCTTAGTGAGTAAAGAGTGCGGCATTAACCCGGTGTACAAAGGCCAGATTCTCAAGGGCAGCTCGGAAGATTTCGTACGGACGGCCTACACGAGCGGTCATTTTGCGAGGCACTATCGGAGTGACGTAATCAAGGCTTGGATGGAATCCGGGCTCGATGCCATGCCGACGCCTTACCAAGGGAATGCGATGGATGAAATACGGCGGGCGGCCGAGTCGGCGGACCGTGTTGATCTTCTGCACGTCCCCGGTGGTCAGGTGGCCGGCATGCTAAGCGAAGAAAAGAGCGCTAGGCCGGCAAAGGAAATTGTCGAACGGATGGTTGAGGAAGCGGCGCAGATTTTAAACAACATTCGCAGTCAATACGTAGGAGCGTAAACGAAGCCACATGAATTCACCTGCCTTTCTCCAAGGTTTTAGAGCGCTGGATTTGACGACTTTAAGCGGCCAACTGTGCGGCCGTATGCTCGCTGACTTAGGCATGGAAGTGATCAAGATCGAACCGCCGGGCGGCGATCCGGTGAGAAAATTAGCGCCTTTCGTCAAATTGCCAAACGGCTCGGAACTGAGCACATCGTTTGCCCATCTCAACGCCGGCAAAGCGAGCAAGGTGCTCGATCTCGACAAAGAAGCCGATCGCGAGGCATTTCGTAAACTGGTCGAGACGGCGGACGTCGTGTTGGAAAGTTTTCAGCCGGGTGAGTTGGACGCGAAAGGGCTTGGATACAAGAGTCTTGCGACAATCAATCCCGGCATCGTCATGGCGTCGATTACGGGCTTCGGCCAAACCGGGCCAAAGAAAAACTTGGCGTGCAACGATCTCGTCGCGCTGGCCGAAAGCGGGTTCTTGTACATTTCCGGCGATCCGTCCTTGCCGCCCTGCCGGCCGCCGGAAACACAGGCGTATTACTTTGCGAGTTTGTTTGCCGCAGCGGGCCTGTTGGCGGCGCTCTATCGACGCGAGCGCACGGGGCAGGGCGATCACGTGGACTCGTCGATGCAAGAGACCTTGGCGACGCACGAGCACATCATTCGGCTCTGGGCGAACGAGAAGCAGATTCTCAAGCGCGCGGGCAGCCAGCACGGCTCGGTGGCGCCGGCGAAGATCTTTCCATGCCGTGATGGATTCGTTTATCTCTATGTGACGCGGCAACATTGGAAGTTGTTTTTAACTCTCTGGAAAGATCATGACCCAGTGTTCGACGCGCCGGATTGGCTCAATAACCTTTACCGGCGCGCCCACGCCGATGAGCTCAATCCGGCGGTGGAAGCGTTCGTCGGCAAATATACGATGGCTGAGATTACCGACTTCCTGCAGGCGAAGGGCATTCCTTGCGTGCCTGTGAATACACCGATGGGCTTCGCGAACGACGAGCATGTGCGGGGCCGCGGCTTCATGGCGCCGGTTGAACATGTCGGTTTCGGCAGCACTGAACAGCCGGCGATGCCGTTTGTGATCGACGGCACCCGGCCGGCGGTGGGCAGCGTGCCGGTTCTGGATAGCTGGCGTTCTCCCTCTTATATCTCCCCCGTCGTAGACTCTGTCACAATGTCCCGAGACCGCGTTGTCATCCCGAACGAACGTGAGGGATCTAAGATTTCTCCCGGAGCCCGTCCTGAGTATCGCCGAAGGAGCCGAAATGACACAGAGGTGGAGGTAAACGATGCTTTGGATATGGGAGGCGGCAACGGTCCTTTGGACGGCATGCGCATCGTGAGTTTTGATCACGTGCTCGCCGGACCTTACGGCACCACGATCTTGGCTGAGCTGGGCGCCGACGTTATCAAAGTCGAATCCAGCAAAGGCGGTATGGACCCGTTTCGCTTTTTCGGCACCGGCGAGGATCCGAATCTTTCGCCGCGCTTTCTCGAATTCAACCGCAACAAACGTTCGTTCACGGTAAACCTGAAGCACCCGAAAGGAAAGGGCGTGCTTCACGATCTCGTTGCGAAGGCCGACGCCGTGCTCGATAACTACAGTGTTGATGTCGTTGAACGCATCGGCTTGGCCTATGATCAGTTGTGCAAGGTCAAGCCCGATATCGTGAATTTGCGTATGCCGGGACTCGGCACGACGGGGCCAAAGCGCCATTTCTCCACCGTCGGCGTGAACATCACGGCGTTTACCGGCCTGACATACATGTGGAATCATCCGGGCGTCACCAACCCGCCCATCGGTGCCCAGTTGGTTTTCCCGGATTACGTGTCGGGAGTGTTATGCGCGATCATCATCATATCCGGGGTGCTCTATCGTGACCGCCAAAAGAAGGGCGCGTTCATCGACTTGGCGCAATCTGAAGCCACGGCATTCATGATCGGCGCGAATCTGATGGAAGCGGCGGCGAATGGCAAAGACCCGCAGCCCATCGGCAATGCCTCTTTTGCCGCAGCACCGCACGATTGCTATCCGTGCCGGGGAGAGGACCGCTGGTGTGTCATCGCAACGGAAACCGCTGAGCAGTGGACGGCCTTGGCGCAGATCCTTGGCGTCGAGCACGATCAGCGTTTTAAGACGAACGCTAACAGACTGAAAAATCGTGCCGCGCTGAACGCACTCATCGCGCAATGGACGAAGGATAAAGATGCTTTGGCGATCCGAGATCAATTGCAAAAGGTTGGTGTCCCTGCCGGAGTCGTGCAAACCGGGGAAGATTTAACCAACGATCCACAGTTAAATGACCGCGGATTCATTATCGCGGTCGAGAATCCAAGGTTGGGGAAAGTCGTGCTCCCCAGTTTTCCACTCCATTTCGTTAACGCCAAATTGACCCGCCGGTGGGAATTTCCCGTGCTCGGCCGCGACACGGAAGCGGTACTGCGCGATGTGGTCGGCTACAGCGCGGACACCATCAAGGAACTCCGGAGTGATGGAGTGCTGGAGTAAGTGACTGGTGCAAACAAACTCGCACTGGCTCAGATCTAGCACGGCCGCGAAAGCGAAACGCACGAATATTTGATCTCTTTCCCCCGTTCGACGGGGAAAAGTAAGATGGGGGCACCCCCCTCTTTTATTCTCCCCCGCGACGGGGACGACGAAAAAAGAAGGAGAATTCGAAGATCATGGCCCCGAACAGAAAACAGCCGAAGAGTTGCAAGGTTCAAATCATACTTTTTGCGATTGTTGTTTTCTCGGCTTTTGTTTCATCCGCCGGCGCGCAAAATAAATCGGTTGCAGATCTCGCCACCTATCGCGGCGCGGATAGGGAAGAAATGCTCAAAGTGGGCGCCAAAAAGGAAGGTAAGCTAGTCTGGTACACGAGCCTCACCGCCCACCGTGACATTGCCAACGTGTTCGAAGCGAAATATCCCGGCATCAAAGTCGAAACCTATCGCGCGGGCCCCACGGACCTGTCGAGAAGACTGCTGACCGAGGCGGAGGCGCGGCGCAGCATAGCAGATCTGATCGAGACGACTCCTTCGACGCTGATGCTGATGCGTGACAACAAGCTTCTCATGCCGTATTTTTCGCCGCACCTAACTGCTTTTCCGGAGGAATCCAAAGAGGCGGCCGACAAGACCAAAGTGTATTGGACCACCGATCGCGAGTCGATGGTGAGCCTTGGATACAACACCAATATGATTCGGGCCGGCGCAGCTCCCAAGAGCTTTGCCGAGCTGGTGAAACCGGAAAACAGAAGCAAAATAGCTGTCAGCGGCGACACCACCGGGGTCCGCATGCTGGGCGCGATGATCCACGCCAAAGGGGAAGAGTACGTCAAGCAGCTCAAGACCCTAGACGTCAAAATGCACATGATTTCCGGCGGGGCGATGCACGAACTGTTGGCGGCCGGTGAGATGCCCATGTCGATTTCGATCTTTCGCAATCATGTACTTGCCGCCCACCCGAAAGGCGCGCCGACGGAATGGGTTCCATTGGATCTGGTTCCGACAAACGCGGGAGGGATCGCTCTGCCGGCGGCGACCAACAATCCATACGCCGCGCTATTGTTCGCGGATTTCCTAATCAGTCCCGAAGGCCAGAAGATTTTTGAAGAGAAGTTTCGCTTCGCGGTTCCCACCAAAAACTACGGTTTCAAGCGCTGGTATCCGGAGAAAGGTTTTACCACGGAACAGTATGAGAAGGCCGAGGATCGCTGGAAGAAGCTGTTGATGGAGATAGTACGAAGGTAGGCCACGCTGGTTTTTCTGCATGATCCAGTTAGGCCGAGATCCCTCACTGCGCGGAGCGAGGAATCTTTCTTAATGTCTAGGCGAACTACTACCGTAATTTGACAGGCTTGGGGCGCGGGAGTAGGGATAGAGATGCGCGATTCCATTCGCGCGAATCCAAAAACGAACGTTTGCAAATCAGAAGGAGGAAAGATTATGGCGGATTATCAGACTCTTTTAGTGGACAAAAAGGATGGGGTGACGACGATTACGTTGAATCGTCCCGAGAAACGCAATGCGATGAGCCCGCAGCTTCACCGCGAGATGTATGATTGTTTGAATGACCTGCGTTACGACAAGGATACGCGTGTGATCATCATCACCGGAGCCGGTGAGAGTTTCTGCGCGGGGCAGGATCTGAAGCAATATTTTATTGAGATGGATTCGCAGCCGGAACGCGTGCGCGACGAGGTGCGGGAAAAATCGCGCCAGTGGCGCAATGAAATCCTGCGCAAGATGCCGCAGCCGGTAATCGCGCGTATCAATGGCTGGGTCTTCGGCGGCGGATTCACCGTGGTCACGGGTTGCGACATCGCAATCGCTGCGGACGACGTGCAGTTTGGACTCTCGGAGGTCAATTTTGGCCATTTCCCCGGCGGTGAAGTTACGATCGTTTTAACGGAGCACCTGCAGCCGAAACACGGGCTCTACTATGCACTCACGGGAAAAACCATGAATGCCAAAGAAGCGGAGCGCATCGGCTTGATCACCAAGGCTGTGCCGCGCGCCGATCTGGACAAAGAGGTGATGGAAATTGCGAACAACCTAAAAGAAAAAGCACCGTCGGCGCTAAATGCCGTCAAAGAAGCCTGGTACTACACCTTCTACTCCAATCCAGACGTTGCATACGAGCTCTCCAACTTGATCTCCGACAAGGCCAAACAGGCGATTGGCGGCCGGCCCGGATTGCAGCAGTTCGCGCGTAAAGAGTATCGCCCAGGGCTCGGTTCGTACAAGTTTGAAGAAAAGAAGCAGTAGAAAGACAGCAGTCAGAGATCAGAAGTCAATGATCGGTGATCGGCAATCAAAAGGGAGCGCTGATCACGGATCACTGATAACAGGTCACTGATCACGGGAGTAAGAGAATGGATTTTAATTTGCCTGAAGAACTCCAGATGCTGAAAGACACGGTGCGGAAGTTCGTCGACAAAGAATTGATTCCGATCGAGATGCACACGATCGAGAACATGGAACTGAAGCCGGATATTCGCGAGCGCCTGGAGAAAAAAACCAAAGACATGGGACTCTGGATGTTTGACGTTCCCGAAGAATACGGCGGCGGCGGACTCGGCAGCTTGGCGCAGGTCTTGGTGTGGGAGGAGCTTGCCCGAACCGTCGCGTTGCCGTCGCGCGGCCAGGGAATCTTCGGGCCGGATATCCGGCCGATTTTGTACGCCTTGAACGACGACCAGAAGAAACGTTTCATGGATCCCATTTTGCGCGGAGAAAAAAAACTTTGCTTCATGCAGACTGAACCGGATGCGGGTTCCGATCCCGCTTCGATGAAGACCCGCGCCGTGAGGCAGGGCGATTATTACATTATCAACGGTACCAAGCGCTTCATCACTGGGGCCGGCGACGCCGACTTTGGCCAGCTCATGGCTGTCACTGATCCGGCGAAGGCCGCCCATGGGGGCATTTCGTGTTTCATGATCGACATGAAATCGCCAGGGCTCACGCTTGTCACCAAGTTCAAGACCATGATGGGCGAGGAGCCCTGGCAGATCGCCTTCGACGACATGAAAGTCCCGGTGGAAAACCTCGTCGGAAAAGAGGGCGAAGGATTCAAGCTGGCGCAAAAATGGCTTGGTATCGGCCGACTGAAACACGGCGCGCGCGCCTTAGGCGTCGCCGAACGCTGCATCGAAATGGGAGCGCGCTATTCCAAACAACGGGTGACCTTCGGCAAACCATTGTCAGAACGCCAGGGGATCACCTTCAAGCTGGCGGACTCTTACGTCGAGCTTCACGCTGCTCGTCTGATGGTGTATCAAGCCGCCTGGAAAAACGACCAGAAACAAGACATTCGCAACGAGGCCTACATGGCAAAGCTATTCGCTGACGAGATGTCCTTCCGCGTCGTCGATCGAGTGTTGCAGATCCACGGCGGCATCGGTCTCACGCTAGACTTGCCCCTTGCCAAATGGTTCGTCGATCAGCGTAGCCGGATGATTACCGAAGGCGCATCGGAGGTCATGCGCATGGTAATCGCCCGAGAAGTTTTGAAAAAATACAATTGACGCGGTTCGATGGGCCTGTGTTTGTCTTACCGAATCCACACCAAATCAGCCGTTTAGCCGTTTGATCATTCCCTGCGCGTTCTTTCTATACCGCGTGAAGTGAGAAAGAAATCAGAATGGCAGCTACTTCCTGTTAGAAAAATACTCATCTTCTTCCCGTTTTCTGTATAGAATTTCCTGCATTAATCCGTGCGCGCGCCCGAAATTCGGCCGTAGAGAAGTGGCATAAGGTTTGCACCCAGCGCCGTAGATCCAGTGATTGAGTAGACGACGAAACTTCCTACCTCGGGCCATAGAAGGATTAAGCGAAATGAGAGTAAGTATTTTAGTGCCCGGAGCCTTTGAAAAATACCCATTTCCTCCAAAGCTGAAAGTTGGTAGCAGGGTGATGCGACTGGCTCAGTCGATAACTGACGGCAAAATAACCGACGGCTATTTTGCTGGTGAGCACAGTCTCGTGTTGGCGGGAGCTGATGAAAAGGAGAAGGCGCCATGATGCATACCAAAGCTGGCCTCTGGGTCCGTTGTTTTATCAGCCTGGCGGCTCTGAGTTTCGCGTTCCCCGTGTTCGGCCAATTCACCTATGTGGCGAATCAATTTTCCAACGACGTTTCGGGGTACACGATCAACGCCACCACCGGGGCGTTGATGCCCATCGTCGGGTCGCCCTTCATCGCCGGAACATTTCCGGTCTCCGTGGCGGTGGACCCCACAGGCAAGTTTGCTTATGTGGCGAATCAATTTTCCAACGACGTTTCGGGATACACGATCAACGCCACCACCGGCGCCCTGATTCCCATCCCCGGCTCGCCCTTTGCCGCCGGAGCAGCTCCGCTCTCCGTGGTGGTGGATCCGACGGGCAGGTTCGCCTATGTGGCGAATGCTAATTCCACCAACGTTTCGGGATACACGATCAACGCCGCCACCGGGGCGTTGATACCCATCCCTGGTTCGCCGTTCCCGGCCGGAGCACTTCCGCTCTCCGT
>WNFS01006494.1_pt1 | contig 11348 bp, 5 predicted proteins | sample 5400141 | NCBI WGS metagenome assembly WNFS01 (sample SAMN13153358, study PRJNA577476) | soil metagenome | isolation source: 60 cm saprolite under Madrone tree | place: USA:California | collected 2016-06-14 | reverse complement strand
TGTCTATGTTTCTTACATCGTGCCGAGTTGGGGCGCAGCATGCTGCGCCCTACGTCGGGGTCACTTCGGGGGCTCGGTCATTTCCATGGCCCAGATGTCGGCGGGGCGCATATACATGGAAGCGCGATAGTTACCGGTAATGTCCCAGGCTTCGGGGGTGCGGAACCAGTAGCCCTTGGTTTCGTAGCTGGTATGGTAGATGCCCCAGGCGGTTTTGTAGGCTTCGTCTTTCATTCCTTCGCTAAGCATTAGCGCGGCTAGACCCAAGGTGGTGCCGGTCCAAACTTCCTGGACCTGTTCATTTGTTTTTACCAAAGAGCCGTCTGGCGCGATGCCGTTGACGGCGCCCATGGTTCCGCCGGCGAACTTCATGACATTGAAATCAAAGACTTTGTGCAGGGCGCTGAGCTGCATTTCGCGCGGAACCAAGTCGCCGAGGCCAGTCATATTGGCATACCACTGCCCGGCGAGTTGGTCGGCTTGGATGTCGTCGCGGTACTCGCTGGAGGTGTCGTAACGAAAATACTCCTTGTTCCAAAGCTTGCTGACGTAGCTGGTTTGGGCTTTGGCGAAGAGGTCGTGATATTTCGACGCGGCGGCGGAATCGCCGAGCTGCTTGGCAATTTCTTCGGCGGCGCGCACGGCACCGAGAAAAAGACTGCCCGAATAGGCGCTTTTGCCGCGGACAACCCACTCATCGTAGGTCTGGTCGGGATAACCTTCGTTTTCAGGAAGGCCGTCGCCGTCGTGATCGTACTTGCGCAGATATTCGAGCGATTCCTGCACGGCGGGCCACGTGCTGCGCAAGAATTCCTTGTCTTTGCGGCCGGTGAAGATGAAGTCGCGATAAATCATCAGGACGAACTTGGGATTCAAGTCTTTCCAGCCATTGGTGTCCTGCCAACTGAATTGATTGATTTGCTTGAAGGGATCTTCGTCGGGCACGCCGAGATCGTGCGGAACAGCGCCCTTGGCTTTGCGGGTGCGGAAGCTAAGCTGGCCGGAATGAACCGTTTTCCAGATCCATTCCATTTTTTCGGGGGCTTCCTGCGGGACGGTGGCGGCGAATTCGCGCATCACATTTTTTTCGAGGTTGGGCCAGAATTTCAGGAGCGGCATGGAGCCGTAGAAGCGGACATCGAGCGTTTCGTAATAGGGATAGTCGTAACACTCCATGAAGGAGTAGACGGGAGGCGCTTGGGGACTGGAGCCTATGGGGCGGCCCCAAAAGGAGCCGAGGTCTGCGAGAGGATAGAGCTCATTGAAGAGCATGCCACGATACCAAAGCGGTTTGCTCTCGTCATTGACGTAGGGCGCTTGCCAGGCATCGATGGCGGCGCTCCAGGCGGAGGCATTTGCGAGGCCGTCGCGGGCGATGGCCCATGCGGTGGTGCCTGTTGCGCCGTAAAAATCGGTGTAGCGGCGGTGCCATTTGCGTCCGGAGCCAAATTCCACGACGGGCAGATCCCAGGCGATGACCACGGGAATGACGCGCGTTTCGCCGGGCTCGAGAGTGAAGCGGACGGCGATGGCGGCGGCGAGATCTTCGCCGCTGCTGGTCCAGGCATCGTCACTGTTAGCCAGTTTGCCGTCCTTTGAGAAGGGCGCCCAGATTTCTTTGCCGTCGCGATGGGGCGCGAAGGTGGTTTGGTAGGTGATCTCGACGCCGGGAGACTCGAGCGCAGCGATCACGAATTGGCCGTCCCATTGCTCGTGCACCAGGCCGACGTGATTGCGATCGAGGATGATGCCTTTCATCGTGCCTACGGAGCCGGCGGCCTCTTTTGAATTTGTCAGCAGGCTCGGAAACGGCTCCGTGCGGAAAAGGTTGTGATTGCCATGGTTGATTCCGCCCTGCAAATCGCGGCCGAAGGTGCGAAACCAGCCGAGCATATTTTCCCAAGAGAGCAAAACGGAAACAGTGACGCGACGTTTGGTGGGATTTTCAGCGTGCCATCGGTAGACCGCGACGGGATAGCTGGTTTCCTTGTAGTTGTCGGGAAGGATGGGCGAGAACTGCTCGACTGTCACGTGCGCGGGGAATTTCTCCCAGCGATAATCGAACCAGGATTTTGGATAGAGAGCGTAGTAGTCACCGGCGCCGACCGGATAGTCCCAATCCCAGGAGCTCAGCGAATGATCCGGGGGATGAGCGGCGGTGAGAACTTTCGCGACGCCATCCGCATCGCCTTCGGATTTTTGAAACATCGCAAACTGGTTGGCCCAGACCGTTTGGTATTTGTGGACGCCGGCTTTCATGTGCCAGCGGGCGAAGTCGCCGCGAAAGGTACGCGAGAAAGTGCCGGCGCCGAAACCGCCGACCGGCGCGCCTTGCCAAAAGCCATTGTCGATATGGACGGCGTCTTCCAAGCGGCCTTGGGAATGTCGTCGTCGGCTTGGACGCTGGAGACAAGCGAAACGAAGGCAAGCCCCAGAACGCAGGCAAGTGCGAACCGCTTACTCATAGAAGACTCCTCGACTGAAGGTCAGAAGGACCGTTTCTGGCAGGAATCGGCCCGGCCTTGATGCGCGAAACTATAGTATAAAATCGTTATTCTAAGCAAGAGGAAATGCGGTCAAGGGGTTTCCGTTTCCAGACTCTGATGCTTTTTTTGGCGGCTTTCTTCGATCATTTTTTTGTAAGTGGCGAGGGCTTGCTGGGCGTCTTGCGCGCGGCCGGCACGGCGGTACGCCTGGCTGAGCTGGAAATAGGTGAGGTCGCGGTCGGGCTGGAGCTTTTTAGCAGTTTCCAGGTTGGAGATGGCGCCTTCGAGGTCCCCCTGCTGGAGGAGCGCGCGGCCTAGCTCAAAGTATGCGAGCTCATAGTCTGGCTTGGTCTTGACCACGTCGCGGAGGAGCGTGGCGGCTTCTGCGGCTTGGCCCTGGGAAAGGAGCGCGAAAGCGAGATGGTAGGAGGTGACCGGATCGGCGGGCCGTAGCAATAGCTCGGCGCGAAATTCCTTCGCGGCGTTGTCGAAATCGGTTTGGTGCAGATAGACCAAGCCGGTGTAATAGTGAGCTTCCGGGAGCTTAGGATCCAGCCGCAGGGCGGTGTTCAGTTCGCGGAGCGCGTTGGGATAATCCTTGTCCTGGGCGTAGGCTTGGCCGAGAAGATAGTGGACGCCGGGATTGGCGTCGTTTTGCTGGAGCATGTGCTGGAAAATTTTGGCGGCGTCGACGGACTGGCGGGTGCGGATGAGCGCGGTACCCCAGGCAAAGAGCAAGGCGGGGTCATCCGGCGGATTGTTCAATAAGGGGCGCAGGACGTCCGCCGTCTTCTCATAATTTTCTTGGACAAAATAACTGAGACCGAGGATCTGGCGGGCAAAGGCGTCGTCGGAATGGGCGGCGAGCTGGCGCTCGAGCGGAGGGACGGCATCGGAATACAGTTCCGCGCGATAGGCGGCAAAGCCCCAGTTACGATCAAGACCGGGAAGAGCTGGATTCCATGCGTGAGCCTGCTTGAAGAATGCAGCGGCCTCGGCAAATTTGGAGTCCTTGGCGCGCATCACGCCCAAATCGTTGTAGGAGCTGGCGAGAATTTCCGAGGCGAAAGCGCGATATTGCTTTGCCGCTCGTGATTCCGCAACCGTCGGCGGAGCGGGAGATGAAGGCGAAGAGTCCGAAGGCAAGCCACCCTGCGCCATTTCCTTGGCCGTGCGATCTTCCTCGCGGGAACCGGCTTCGAGGACGCCGGCCATGCGATCGGAGCTGAGGCTGCGGGCGTCGGCGGAAGACTCCAGTTCTGTTTGCTCCTTCTGCTGCTTAGGATCGAGGAACATGTGTTCCTGGTCGTACTTGAACTGCGCTTCGCGAAGCTGCTGCGAACGCGCGAGAGCTTGGCGCGCTTCCTCGGTGCGGCCGCCGAGACGCAAGAGGTCCTGCCCGAGCAAGAAATAGCCGCGGCTCAGGTTGCGATTGGATTCCTGCGGAGTGCGCACAAGCGTGACGTATTTCTGCAAAGCTGCGACGGCCTCCTTGAAGCGACTGGTGGAGGTGTAGGTTTCGCCTAAGTAGAGATAAGGCGAGGCGCCTTCGGGGCGCAGGCGCGTGGCGTGGAGGAGAGCTGCCTCCGCAACGGGATAGTCGCGGAGACTGGTGGTGCTAATGCCGAGCAGAACGAGCGACAAATAATCGTTGGGCTGGATCTGCAGCTCCTGCTCGAAAAGCTTGCGGGCTTGCGGATAACTGGACTCGCCATAGAACTCGAGCGTGGCATAACCCAGCAATGCGTGCGCGCGAGGATACTGTGGATCGAGCTTGACGGCGTTGCGAAACTCAGCGACGGCCTGCTCCGGAAAATGGGTTATGGTGTAGGCGCGGCCGAACAGAACGTAGAGGGCGGCGGAATCTCCCATGGACGCTTGCAATTTGCCGAAGAGCTCGGCGGCTTCCGCGACTCTCTTGGCTCTCAGGAAGGCGATGCCGAGAAAATATGCGGTCTCAAAATCGTCTTGCAGAGCGACGGCTTTCTGCAGCTCGGCGATGGAAGCGTCGACGTCGCCATTGAAGAGGAAAAGACGGCCAAGGACGTTGTGAGCTCGAGCATTGTCGGGATGCGCGCGAAGCACGGACTGAATCATCTCGGCGGCTTTGTTGGTGTCACCCTTGCGGAACCAAGCGATACCACCTTCCAGGTGTAGAGCGGGGTCTTCCGGAGAAAACTTGATGGCTTCGTCGAGCAGGGTGGCGGCCTGATCAAATTGCTGCTCGGACATGGAGAGATTGCCCAACTGGCGGAGTCCCAGCGCGATGGTCAGGTGGTAGTCGTCTTGAGCGCGGGCGAGATTGCCAGCCGCAAGCGCGGACTTGGCGGAGTCGAATTGGCGCTTCAGCGCTTCGCCGGGATTATCGGCCGCGACCCCGACTGCAGCGTATTGAAAGCTGCCTGCAATCAGAAGCGCTGCTAAAGAAAACCGGATTGAAGAAACGAAGCGCTTTCGGCGATCTGCTGCATCCATAACGTTAATGGACGCCCGCGGCGACAGCTGCGGCACCGGGCGACTGCAGAGGTTTTGAGTCGCGGATGCCGGAGCCTTCGACGATGGTGTAGATGGCGTCGGCGGGGACATTTTGCAAAGTCTCGGTCGCACCGTTGGGCCAGCGGATTTCCACCGATTCCATTTTTGTGGCGACGCCCAGGCCGAAATGCAAACGTAAATCGTTCTGCGAGAGGTAACTGCCGCCGCCGCGAACTTCGTTGAACTGTTTGACGCCGCCGGCGTGAATGGTCAGGCGAGCACCGATTGCGGCGCGATTGCTTTTTGTGCCGATCAACTTGAAGAGCACGCGGTGGTACGAGGTGCGATTCGTGTTGAGGAGCACGGAGGGCGGCTCTCCGACGTTGAGCAAGACAATGTCGATATTTCCGGTGTTGAAGATGTCGCCAAAAGCGGCGCCACGGCGAGACTTGAGCGGCATGTCTTGCAGACCGGCTTCCTTGGAGACTTCGTCGAAGGTGCCATCGCGATTGTTGCGGTGCAGGAGCATCGGTTCTTTGTAACGCGGGCCAACGTCGATCGTGTCGATCTGGGGATAGACGTGACCGTTGGCGACGAAGATATCGAGCCAGGTGTCGTTGTCCATGTCGAAAAAGCCGGTGCCCCAGCCGACATAGGGATAGCTGGGCTGGCCAACGCCGGAAGTCCAACTCACATCGTCGAAGCCCTTCGCGCCCATGTTGCGATAGAGCGAATTGGGCTGCTCCTCAAAATGGGTGACGAAAAAACTCAGGCGGCCGCTATGGTCGTAGTCGCCCCAGTCGACGCCCATATTGCCGAGCTCCATGCCTTCGCCGCTGAGGGCCACGCCGGTGAGCATGCCGACGTCGGTAAATGTGCTGTCGTGATTGTTGTGATAGAGGTAGTTGGGCACGGAATCGTTGGCGACGAGGAGGTCGGGCCAACCGTCATCGTCATAGTCGACCCACATAACGCCGAGGCCGTAGTAGCCGATGTCGTCGTGGACGCCGGCTTTGACGGAAACTTCCTCGAAAGTGCCGTCGCCACGATTGTGATAGAGGAAGTCGGTTTCGCCTTCGAGACCCCAGGGACCGCACTGCACGAGGATGCCTTTGTAGCGGCAGAATTTGTTGCTGCCGAATTGCGGGAGATTGTTGAGGTCGATGTGCGAGTAGCGGGAAACAAATAGGTCGACATAACCGTCGCGATCGTAGTCGCCCCAGGCGGCGCCGGTCATGAAGCCGCTGCCGCGAACGCCAGCCTTGTCGGTGACGTCTTCAAACTTGCAGTTGCCGAGATTGTGGTAGAGGGCGCTGCCGGTGTAGCCGGTAACGAAGAGATCGAGCTTGCCATCGTTGTCGTAGTCAGCCACAGCGACGCCCATGCCCCAGCCCTTCCGGGTCAGGCCGGCTGCGGCGGTGATGTCCTTGAAGGTGCCGTCTGGTTCCTGGTGATAGAGGGTGACCATGGGGTCGCCACCTTCGCGGAGGCGCTCGACGGTCGAGCCGTTGATGAGAACGATGTCGAGCCGGCCATCATCATCGCAATCGAAAAGGCCGGAGCCGCCGCTGGTAGAATCAACAACGTAGTGGGCCTCGGGAGCAGCGATGTGTGAGGCGGTGATCCCGATCTGCTTCGCGATGTCTCTGAAGACGGGAACGGGAGGGAGAGTACTGCGATCGGTTTTCGGCTTGGATACGTTAGGTTTTGTAATGGGTGGCGGGACGGGAACGCGCTGAGGCCCGGCAGCCTGCGCGAACGCGAGGTGTGGGACCACGGAAATGAGACCTGAATAGCAGAAACGGAAAAGAAAACGCCCTAAGGGATAACCAAACATAGGTCCATTCTAACGCAGGGAGCTTTTTTTCTTGGCGAACAAATCGCGCGGATTTTTTCCGCGCCTGCTTGAAAAACGAAGCGTCCCGCCGAGGCTGGTGAGGACCTGGCGGGACGCTTCGGACTTGGGTTTTGCCCTCGACTAGAAAATGACCTTCAACGCATATTGGATCTGCCGGAAACCATTTTCACGGACGTTTTGCGCCTGTCCGTAATTGCTGCCTGGAGCCGGAGTGGCCGAAAGGATCTGCGTTGCGCCATTGAGAACGCCGTTTGCGTCAGGTGTCACGACAGCGCCGCTTGCATTGCCAAAGACAGGCTTGTTGAAGCCAATCGAGGCGTTGCCGATTACATCGTTCGCCACGTATTGAGGATGGTTAAACAAGTTAAAGAACTCCATGCGGAACTGCATCTTGATGCGTTCCGTGATTCTGAAATTCTTGTCAATACCGAAGTCCACATTCCTCGAAGGCGGGCCGGAACAAATTCCAATTCCAGCCGTTCCGATGGCCCCCAACTGATAGCCGCTGGCCGTGAACATATTGGGATTAAGGTAGGTCTTGGAATTAGCACCACTTGCACGGCAAGACTGACCGGCAACCCGATTCGGACGCTCACGGCCAGTGGCGGTACCGTTTCCTACGCCAGCCGGATCCCCAAGGCCCTGAATCGAAACGAGCGGGGTAATCGATGGTCCGCTCGATAGGGAGACAATCGTGCTGGCTTCCCATCCACCCAAGGCGCCGCGGACGAACCCGTTAGAGCCCTGCAATGTAGGTAATTGGTAGACGAGGCTGGACGAAAAAATCTGCGGATGGTTAAGCAAATCCGGTCCATAACTCGCATGCCTGTTGCCTCCGTCTACGTTTGGTGGAGGCGTATCGAGGCGCTGTGAATCAGCCAGCAGCTTCGACCAGGTATATGCCGCCTGGAAGTTGGCATGGCTGCGGACCCGCATGTTGTAGAACGCTTGCAGGGACTGATAGTTGGAGCTGCTGCTATGCGAGTAGTAAGTGATGGAATTGTTGCCAACGAGCGATCCAAAAGGCCTGAACGAAGCCAAGTAGGCACCGCCGTTAGCGAAACCGTGAGCTTCGGGGTCACCGGCTTTCGCCGTCGAATTTTCATTCTGAACATAGGCCAGCCGGTTAGCACCCGGGACAAAGTTAACATCTGCGATCTGTTCCCAGTGATTATTCCTGTTGGCGACATAGGCCACTTCCAGCTTTGCGTCCTTGAAGACTTCACGCTGAACGGACAGATTCCATTGCCATGCATTTGGCATCTGATCTGACGTGGATTGACCGATGGAAGGCAAGCCGAGGCCTGTCGCGTAGCAAGTGGGAGCGCAGGCTGGCAATTGGGTAGTAAAGGGTTGGTCCAAGAAGCGGCCATTTCCGCCTGGACTGTTAAAGCTCGGATCGAAAGGTGGATTGTTGCCGGCGATTTGCAGGGGCCATAGGCGATCACGATTGAAGAATTGGCCGAGGCCGGCGCGGACAGACCATTTTCCGGTGCCAGTGGGATCCCACGCGATTCCAAGTCGCGGAGCGATCATGTGATTATTGTTATTCATCAGCGCCCGGTTTGGACCCTTAACACCGCCCGTGCCGGCTGGGCATGGATTTGAACCTAACCCCGGCGAGTAGAGCAAGCCGTTGCATGGAGTTTGACCGAGGGCCGGATCGAACGCCGCAGGGTTAAATGCCGTGTACCTGTCGTCCGATAAGTAGGGGTTTCGCAGGAAGGACCAGCGGAAACCATAATCCACGGTCAGCCGCGGAGTAACGCGCCAGTTGTCAGCCACATAGAACTCAACGTCATGCCAAACGTTTCTTATCTTGAACAGATTCTGGACCTCGCTCCAGCCCAATGCCATATTGACTAACTCCATGTCGGCATTGCCGTATCCGGTTTGGTTTGCCAATCCCTTGGCCCCATTCAAGCCGACAGGGCCGCCGAGAGTTCCAAATTCGCCATTGCCTTGTTCCGCTTTGTAATTGCGAGAATAAAGGCCGCCGACTTTGATTGTGTGTTTGCCCATTACGAAGGAGAAGTCATCCTGCCAAGTGTAAAGATCCTGCTGGTTCTGCCAAGGAGCAATCGTCCAGACACTAGGAAGCCCGCAGCAATTGACCCATACCGCCGGTCCCTTGTCACCGTAGGTCTTGCCGGATAGCGGAAAGAATGTGGGGATAGCATCGTTCAGTTGTTGTACCAATCCCGGATTGGTACCTGCCTGTGTAATCGTGATGCGATTTGCGGAATACGAGAATGTAAAATCGTTCACGGCAGTAGATCCGATGGTCTTGCTCAGCTTGCCGATGACGACGCGGCCTGGCTGATTCCAGGCTTCTCCGATGGGACCTAGATTGTTGTCTCCCCAAAAACCGCCGCTATTCGGCCCGATATTCCACGAATCGTTGGTGAAGCGCAGCATGGCGGTAAGAGTCTTGGTCAGATTAATATCGCCACGTACGTGCTCTTCGCGCCAATTCGTGGGCACACCGAACGATTTGGTGAAGTTGTTGCTAGCGCAAGGATCAGGGTTGGTCGGATCAGGAAAGGCCTTCAGAATCACTTGTGCCACCGGGCTAAGGCGACCGACGGGAATAACGTTGGGAGTTGGAAAAGAAGCGCCTCCATTGGCCGGGTCTTTAAGGCCAGCAGTAGGAAAGCCGTTGAAACCGGCCGGGCAAGCAGCTATGTCCCTAAAATCACCGCCCTTTTCAGCAACGGTCGGCACGCGGTGGGTGCTCGTTGTTCCCGAGATCTGCTTGTTCCATTCCTGAGACCAGAAGAAAAATATTTTGTCTTTCTTGATCGGACCGCCGAAGGTGTAACCATAGTCGTTGCGGCGAAGTTTATTTTTCTGGCATGGAGTGCCGCTAGCAAGACAGCCGGACTTGACGAACGTATTGAAGGTGTTCAATTTATCATTCCGACCGAAATAGTAGACGTCTCCATGGAAATCGTTACCGCCGTGCTTGGTGATAATGCTGATCTGGCTGCCAGCGGACTGGCCGAACTGGGCGCTGTAGCTGTTGCGCTCAATCTTGAACTCATCGATGGAGTCCACGGAGGGGAAGACGAGAATGGTGCGGTTGGAGCCGACATCGTTATTGTGAGCGCCGTCCACCAGCCAGAGGTTTGCGTCTACCGCGCCGCCGCTGATGGAAAGATCGGATCCGCCTTTCAAGCCTTTGCCTTGCGCGCTGAATCCTTCTCCCGTGGCAACCCCTGGCACCATGAGAACCAGCTGCATGAAGTTGCGTCCATTCAGCGGCAACTCCGCTACCTGCTGGCCGTTAATCAACCCAGCGAGTTCTCCATTAGTGGTCTCGACCTGAACGGCAGACGCTTCGACCGTTACCTGCTCGCTGACGGAGCCGAGCTTCAGGACGGAATTAAAAACAAGACTGTCGGACGCGTGCAGTACGATTCCGATTTGTTCCGAAGCTTTGAATCCAGAGTGTGTCACGCGAATCTTGAACGTGCCGAGCGGCAAATCAGGGAAGTTGTACTCTCCATCGCCGGCCGACGTTACAGTGCGAGTGAAGCCGGTGTCCACATTTGTGATAGTCACTTCGGCGCCAGCAATAGCGGCGCCCTGCTCGTCAGTGACACCGCCGCGCAAGGCAGCCGTGGTGATTTGCGCCTGCACGGCGCTGGAAGCGCCGAGCATGAGCAGCAGGGCACAACACAGCGCCAGGATCGTATGGAAATTAAAACTTATGGCGGACAACAGAGAAGCTTGATTCTTCATTCGTTTACCCACCTCGAAGAATTAGTTCACCTGGGGCAGGCGCAAGCACGACGAGAGAATGCAATGCGTCTGTTCTAGCGAACTTTCTTACTCAACCCACCCTGATTGAGCGAAGACCCACCACCAAAAAACTGCAGGAAAGTAGCTAATGCTTTTCTACTAGGGCCGATATATAGCCCTGCTCCGGAAGCTTGTCAAGCAAAAATAATGATATTCCAAAGAAAAATAATGTTATTCTACGCGGCGCGCAAAGACCCCCCCGGGGGCTATTGACCCATGTGCTCTATAGCGCCGGGTAGCGCCAATGTTTCGTCGAGGATTCTTCTTGGGGAGAAATGACAGCAGACTGCCCTCTACTCGCGCGAGGAAGGCGGGGAACCGGACATTTTTGGGGCCATGTCTTCGGCTTTCTCCTGCAACTCGCTGACCTTCGCGAACTCCCGCTGGGCGGCTACCGAATTTCCCATGGCGCGGTACAAACGCGCCAGCCGGTAATGGGCGTCGGGCTGAGCGGGATCGAGTTTCTCCGCACGCAGGAGCGCGGCGAGGGCTTCCGGATATTTTTTCTGATCGGAAAGAATGGCACCGATGTCCACGTAGGCTATGCGAATGTCGTCCCTGAGCTGGGTGGCCTTGTTGAGCAGGGGAAGCGCTTTTTCCGGCTGGTTTCTCTTTAGCTCGATATCCCCGAGATACGCGAGCGCTTGCGCGTGCGCTGGGTCGATGCTCAGCTCGTTTACAAACGCGGCCTTGGCCTCGTCGTACTTGTGCTGCTTCCAGTAGAG
>WNFS01008753.1_pt1 | contig 11351 bp, 12 predicted proteins | sample 5400141 | NCBI WGS metagenome assembly WNFS01 (sample SAMN13153358, study PRJNA577476) | soil metagenome | isolation source: 60 cm saprolite under Madrone tree | place: USA:California | collected 2016-06-14 | reverse complement strand
TTGCCGCTTTCGTCGAGCGTGCTCTCGAGCCAGCCAACCAGCGCGTCGACTTCCTGCTGCGAGGGCTGGGGCATGCCGGGCGGCGGCATCTGGCGCCCGCGCAATTTGCGCACAGCTTTCTCGAAGATCTCGGGGTGTTTGGGCACGGACTCGGCGCCAAGCTGGTCCAAAAAGAGGTTACCGGCGCGAACGCCCTCGTTGTGGCAACCGAAGCAGTAGGTCTGAATGGTGGACCACTGCGATTCGGGATGTTGCGCGACCTGGTTCGCGGGTTGGGAGAAGACCTTGGAGTCGGCCGAAACGATACCGACGGCACAAGAAATGCCGATAAGCCATCTAGCGAGTTTCATATCAGCCACCACCTAGCGAGTTTCATCTGGGATTCCCCAGATGAACACCGAATTTGAGGCGCATCGTAGCGATTTTCCGGGCTTCCCGGAAGGGCCGTTCGTGTTGGTGGCCGGTCGCTTGCAATCCGAGCCCGACCTGGCGTTGTCGGCGCCGAAGTGTCTGGTTTTGCTTCTGCTGTTCTGCGCTCCATCGGGGTTCTTCACCGCATTGACGACCGATTGACGTTCACAGCCCGGCTGTCAACTGGTATGGTTTCCCACAATCGCGATGGACTGGTCCGCCGCAGGATGCGTTTTGGCCGGAGGCAGGTGGTCGATGCCGACGTACGAATATATGTGCAAGAAGTGCGGGCCGTTCACACAGCTGCGGGCGATGGCGGAATGCGAGCTACCGTCCGCCTGCCCGAAATGCGGCGCGCGTGCCCCCCGTGTCCTCCTGACCGCACCAGGTTGCCTCACCATGTCGGCCGAAGCGCGTCAGGCCGGCGCAAAGTACGAGCGCATCACCGACGGATTGCACGACCCGCCGCCATACTTGCGCGATCCTGGATGGTCCAAGAAGGAGAAGGCGAGACGTGCCAAGGCGAGAGCGTCTCGGCCAGCCTGACTAATCTCGCGTCGCGAGACCCGGCAAATTTCCCTCAAGCCGACCCGATTTTCTCGGTCAAGTCTGGCACCCGTTGCGGCGCGCAATGCACCGGCCGGCACGTCGGGCCGACGTGACGATGCCAGCGAATCGGATTGCCCCATTCCTCCCGTTATTTCGAGGTGGCCGGTATCTTTGGCCCATCGGTAAATTGGTCGCGCGTGGCGGCGGTGATGCGGCGACACCTGGTAGGGATGTCATATGGCGATGCTGCTGAGTGAGCACGGATACGTGCTGGAGCCTTTTCAGAAGCCGCGAGCGCAGGCGTACGCCGAGGCGCTGGACCGTGACGACGCTTCAGGGCTCATTTGTCCGCGTGGCCTCGAACAGGAACCATGTACGCCGCTCGGCCTCATCGATCCAGACTTCCAACAAGCTCGCGGTAGCAACATCGTCGTGCTCGTCGCACAGGCCATGCGTCTCGCGCAGGCGTGCCGCCAGCTGCTTATTGTCATCGCGCAGTTCGGCGAGCATGTCCATCGGCGTGACAAAGTCCGCATCGTTGTCCAGAACGCGTTGCAGGCGGCCGATGTGGCCGATCGAATGCAAGGTCGTGCCCCCGATCTTGCGAACGCGTTCGGCGATCGCATCGGTCGTCGCGAAGATCTGGTCGCCTTGTTCGTCCAGCAGAAGATGATAGTCGCGGAAATGTGGACCAGACATATGCCAATGAAAGTTCTTCGTCTTCAGATACAGAGCGAACATGTCGGCGAGCAGAATATTCAGTGCGCCCGAAATATCCCGTACGGCGTTCGGCTTGAGATCGCTTCGTGTGTGGAGTGGAGCGGTCCTGGTTTCCCGAGCATTCATCTGCAGTCTCCTTCACGAACATTGATCGATTGGGCATCGTAGCTGGCAACAATCGTAGCGTCAGGTGCGAAAAAGTGATGTCCTCCGCAGGCGTGTTGATGTGGATGTGGTAACGCGACCGTAGAAGAGTTGGGGACCGTTGGTCTGAGGATTGATCGGGGCCATTCGAATATACTCTCGGCGCCCCGGACCTTGAGCTTTGGGATTGATGTCAACTCCTTGTCGGCCCGGCAAAAACCGGCGAGTCCACGGAGCGGCCCAAGGTTAGCCAGATCGTCTGGAGCAACGTTGGTGGGCTCGGTGAAGATGTCGGCAGGAATGGGTAGCATGGGAGGTCCCCTTGCATGAGACTTCAGAACATTCGTCTGGGCGTGATGCTTCCACTAACCGGCGCCAAGCTTTGCATTCGACATTTTCAGGTTCGGTGGCTGGTCGAAAGACGTGCGATCACCGGTCATTCGGTGCGTGATCTCCTGCTGTATTGGCCTCCGGCTGCTCGGCCAGGCACTTCAACGTCATCGGTTGGATCGCGAAGCGTTTTAAGTCTTCGTAGCGTCGCCCTCGATGGAAGCCAAAGCGGCGTGAAGCGCAGCTACCACTTGCGCCCCTTCACCAACTGCTGAGGCAACGCGTTTAACTGAACCAGATCGCACATCTCCGATGGCGTAAACACCGCTTCGACTGGTCTCAAGTGGGTGCCGGCTCGCACCATTCTCCACACCGGTCAGTACAAACCCCTTCGAATCCAGCTCAATTCCGGAGCCTGATAGCCAATCGGAGTTCGGCTCCGCCCCAATAAACAAAAACAGGTGGCGGACAGGTCGCCGGACTTCCTCCTCTGAGCCTCGTCGGCGCCATCGGATTGCTTCCAGCATGCCGTGGTGTCCTTCGAGTCCGGTAACGCCGGTTTGCGTCAGGACCTCAACGTTAGGCAGGCCAGTGATCCGGTCCACAAGATAGTGAGACATGCTCGCCGCGAGGTCTGCGCCGCGCACCAGCATCCACACCTTGGAAACGTGACTCGCCAGGTACACCGCCGCCTGCCCCGCGGAATTGCCCGCGCCCACCAAAGCCACCTCTTCGCCGGCACACAGCTTCGCTTCGAGCGGCGACGCCCAATAATGCACACTCGTCCCCTCGAAGGACTCAAGACCTTCGACAGCGAGTCGCCTGTACCGGGCGCCGGTCGCAATCACGATCGAGCGGGCTCTCGCACATTCGTTGTTTGCCAGATTGAGTGTCAAAACCCCGTTGCCGGCATTTCCGGCTGCTTCCAGGCTGATCGCCTCATCGGGAATGGCCATCTCCACCCCGAACTTCTGGGCTTGGTTGTAAGCCCGCGCCATAAGTGCCATGCCTGTGATGCCGGTCGGGAACCCGAGATAGTTCTCGATCCTGGCGGAAGCACCGGCCTGCCCCCCGAATGAACGGCAGTCGAGCACGAGAACCGACAGTCCCTCCGAGCCCGCATAGACTGCAGCCGCAAGGCCGGCCGGCCCGGCACCCACGATGGCGACGTCGTAGAGACGATTTGGATCGATCGGCCCGACCAGGCCAATGCAACGGGCAAGCTCTGCCTCGCTCGGATTGCGCAGCAGCTGCCCGCCTGGGCAAAGCACAATCGGCAGCTGACCCACATCCACGTGGAAGCGATCGATCAGCGCCTTGGCTTCTGGATCGGTCTCGGGATCGAGACGTTGACGCTCAGCTTCTGCAATCAGGAGGGCCCGTAGCTGGTCGGGCGGGATGATCAGGGCTTCGATTGGTTCTCGCGCGTGGGCGTCCACCAGCGCGGGCCGGCCCGCCAGTTGCGCCAATTCACCCATGAAATGGCCTGGCCCGTGCGTGACGATCGCGGTACGGCGGCCGGACTGGTCACGCTGAGTGATGTCGACGTTTCCGGCCAAGATGATGGTGAGGCCCAGACCAACCTGACCGACCTTCGCGAGCGCTTCGCCTGCTCCATAAGTGCGGACCTTACCAAAGCGCCGAACCCGCACGATCTCGGCCGGCTCCAGAATAGGAAACATCTGTTGCCGTCGTGTCTCGATGATGGATTGGGTCGGAGCAGCGGTCATCTCTTCAAGCCTGCCAGCGGTCTCTCTTCAGGCCCGCAAGATATCTCCGGCCGCCTCAGCCGGCTATAGCTTTGCCGGTGTAGTTTTCCTGGTGCTTGCGTCGAACCTCGGCACGATAGAGCACGTTCAGAAAACAGGCGCCGGCGTCCTTGCGGGGCCTTTCTGCGGGCCTGTCGACTACATCGGCCGCTGTCGCACATGGTTGACGATGAGCGTACTGAGCGCCAGCAGGACGACACCGGCACCATAGAAGTCGGCGGTCCGTGTGAGGCCGATAACGGGCGCTAGGAAACCTGCCGCGAGCGCGGGAACGCTGAAGGCCACATAGCCCACGACAAAGTAGGCGGATAGCAGGCCGGCGCGCTCGCCCGGTTGGGCATGCGCGAGCACGATCCGAAGGGTCCCCGAGAAGACCGTGCCGAAGCCGGTCCCACCGACGACTGTTCCGAGCAGCATGACATTAACATTCTGAAACTGAACGCCTGCCAGCGTTATTAGCACGCCGAGCGTCAACGCGATGATTCCGACAATGAGAATTCTTTCGGGTGGGAGTTTACGCAGAGCCACTACGGCCACGGCGCCTGAGATGGTCAGCGTAGCCACGACCAGGCCGCCAATGATGGGCAGTGTCGCTCCTGTCGCGGCGCGGACGACCGAGGGCATGAGGGAAAAGTAGAAACCACCCAGCGACCATGAGGCAACAGTGACGGGGGTGATGGCCGCGAATGTGGCGCGGGCGACGCGCGGCACGTGCACGTGCGGGAGCAGAGATGCGAGCGCGCCGGGCTCCGGCGTCGCTGTCTCTGGCATGAACCAGAGGATCGCTCCCTCGACGACGGAGAGGACCAGTAGGACGACAAAGATGAACTGCTCTGGCGCAGGAGCAAACGTCACTAGAGCGCCGGCGCCTAAAGTGCCAGCCGAGAGACCGGCGAAAGCCGTAACGCTGTTGAAAAGGGGCGCGCGTTCCTTGTCGGTATCGAGGATCGTCGCCGCCAGGGTCGTGATCGCTAGGCCGTTTGCAAATCCCTGCACGGTACGCGCAACGATCAGCGCGGCCGCCGAGCCGGCTGTCATGAATACGACCATGGCAAAGATGTTCGCCATCAAGGCGGCTAGGATCGCGGGGCGGCGTCCAACGTAATCTGACAGCGATCCGACCGTGAGCAAGGCCAGAAGAAGGCTCAAGACATAAGCTGCGAAAATGATCGTGATCATGAAGGGCGTAAGGCCGAAGTGCTCCTGATATTCGTGATAGAGCGGAGTCGGCGCTGCGCCGCTTGCGGAAAATGTGATAGCAGCCGCAACAGCCGTTACGGTCGTTACGTAGCACGACAAGGTCCCCGGAGGTCGGGACGCACAAGCATCCGCGCTTGCGCTCATTGAAACTGCGGCGCCCGGCTCGCCGGGTCGAATATCGTCCCGAGCATCGTCCGCTGGCCTTCCGCTTTCGTGCAATGATGCTCTGCTCATATCGGCTTCTTCAATTCAGAGGCGTGGATCGGCAGCGTTCGCAAGCGCTTGCCAGTAGCCGCGAAGATTGCATTGGTCACCGCGGGAGCGATGGCCGAAGTCCCGCACTCGCCCATGCCTCCCGGCGCCTCGGTGCTCGGAACGATGTGAACCTCGATCGCGGGTGCCTCATTGATGCGGAGCATCTGATAATCGTGGAAGTTGCTTTGCTCGACGCGACCACCCTTTAGCGTAACTTGGCCATGGAGCGCTGCGGTGATGCCAAAGATCACGGCGCTTTGGATCTGCGCCTGAACGGTGTCTGGATTGATGGCGGTGCCGCAATCGACCGCACAGACGACCCGCCTGACACGGACCGACCCTTCCTCCGACACTTCGACTTCAGCGACGACTGCCAGGTAGGTTGCGAAGACATGCTGAAGCGACACGCCACGGCCGATTCGCTCACGGAGCGGCTGCCCCCAGCCGGCCTTCTCCGCGGCGAGTGCAAGGACAGCCTTGGCACGAGGTGTCTTATCAAGGAGGGCCAGCCGATAAGCCACAGGATCCTGTTTTGCGGCGGCAGCCAGTTCATCCATGAAGCTTTCAACAACGAACACGTTGTGCGACGGTCCGACGCTGCGCCAGAAGGCTGTGGGAATGCCCGGCGGCTCCACACGCACATATTCGACGTGCATGCTCGGTAGGGCATACACCAAATCGACCGCACCCTCGGTACTGTCGGCATCGAGACCGTTCTTGAAGAACGGTGGTGCCCAACGCGCAACAACAGAGGAGCCTGCAAAACGGTGGCTCCAGGCAACCGGAATGCCTTTGGTATCGAGACCGGCCGAAATCCGGTCAAACCAATAAGGACGGTACATGTCGTGCTGGATATCCTCCTCGCGCGTCCACACGACCTTCACGGGTCCGTCGACACGTTGGGCGATCTCAACGGCGCGCACAACGCCGTCCACGTCCAGCCGCCGTCCGAACCCACCGCCGATCAGGTGATTGTGGACCGCGACCTTCTCCAATGGCAGTCCCAATGTCTTCGCAGCCGACGCCTGGGCGCGCGCCAAGGCCTGGGTGCCGACCCAGATTTCGCATCCGTCCTGGCGCACATGAACGGTGCAGTTCATCGGCTCCATCGTGGCGTGGGCCAGGAAAGGAACCTGATAGGTCGCCTCGATTTTGGTGGCGGCGCCTGCCAGGGCCTTCTCGGCGTCACCGATGTTCTGCGCCACAGCGCCCGAAGCGAGCGTCACCTGTTCGAGCTCGCGTGCGACATCCGCTGTCGTGAGCTTGGCATGCGGACCGTCGTCCCATTCGATCCTGAGCGCTGCGAGACCTTTTTTCGCAGATCCCATGTGATCAGCGACGACTGCAACGGCGTCATCGAGCCGTACGATCTGGCGCACACCCTTGACGGCCGTCGCTGCGGTATCATCCAGGCTCTTCACGCGCCCGCCGAAGACGGGTGACTGGGCAAGGGTCGCGATCTTTACGCCGGGTGGACGGACGTCGATGCCGTAAACCGCGGTTCCGTTGACCTTCGCGGGCAGATCAAGCCGCTTGGCCGGCGTGCCGATCAGCTTGAACTCGCTGGGTGCTTTGAGGGCAACGCTTGCAGGGACCGGCATCGTCGCCGCCGCCGCAGCGAGCTCGCCATATCCGAGGCGGCGTCCAGTAGGCGCGTGGACCACCTCGCCGTTCTGCGCGCGACAGGATTTGGCATCGACGCTCCAGCGCTCGGCTGCGGCCGCAACCAGCATGGTCCTCGCCGTGGCGCCGGCCTCACGCAACGGCTTCCATGCGCCGCGCATCGCGTTCGAGTTGCCGGTCGCCTGTACGCCCAGCAGCGGGTTGGCATAGAGCTTTTCATTGGGCGGCGCATGCTCGAGCTGAACCTGTTTGAGGTCGACCTCCAACTCCTCGGCGATCAGCATTGGAACGGAGGTGTAGGTGCCCTGACCCATCTCGACATAGGGCATGGTAAGGACAATGCGCCCATCGCTCCCTATGCGGATGAATGCGTTGGGGGCAAACTCGTCGGCGGCAAGTGCTTCGCTATGCCGACCTACGAAGGGCAAGCTGAGGCTCAGCATCAGGCCGCCGCCGGCGGCCGCTCCTGCCTGCAGGAGCCTGCGTCGCGACAGATTGCTCGCGGATCCGGTTTGGTCCAGGTCCCGGGCCTGCACGTTGCGATCGCGGATCATGGTCAGCCTCCCTGTCCCGTGGATTGCGCGGCCTTTTTGATCGCTTCGCGAATGCGCAGATAGGTCCCGCAGCGGCAGATGTTGCCCGACATCGCATCGTCGATGTCCGTGTCGGTTGGATGCGGGTTGTTCGCCAGCAGCGCCGCAGCGGACATGATTTGGCCCGACTGGCAATAGCCACATTGCGGCACCTCGCGGTCGAGCCAGGCTCTCTGGATCCTGGCACCCGCCGACGTCGCGCCGATCGCCTCGATCGTGGTCACTTGCGAGTCGCCGATGCTGTCGATCGGCGTGATGCAGGAGCGGGTGGCGACGCCGTCGATATGCACGGTACAAGCGCCGCACAAGGCCGCGCCGCAACCAAACTTTGTACCTGTCATTCCCAGCACGTCGCGCAACACCCAGAGCAGCGGCGTGTCGCCATCTACATCAACGGAGCGATTGATCCCGTTGACTGCAATCTGAAACGTCATCGTAAACTCCTTATGATGGTGCTAAACGACGGTTTAGAGAGAACGGCATTACCGGCGTCGTGGAGAAAAGCCCGTCAGACTTGCTCCTCGGTCACGCCGGGAAACGATCGCCGAACATCGGGAGACCGCTAAGGGATTCCGCTTGGGTCGCCTCGTCCTGAAGAGCATCCCAGTGCTCGGCGAGCTTGCCATTTTCGACGCGTACGATATCGGCGGCGATCCATGACCTGGGACGACCATGGCCCGAAAAGCGCCCGTGCGCGATAACGTAGTCCTCTTCGGCGAGGATCACGTGATTCTCGTAGCGGAGCGTTTCGGGAAGGCCGCGAACAAGATTGAACAAACCATCGCGGCCAGGAGGAATATGTGCGCTGTGTTGGATGTAGGTCTCTGACCAGAACCCTTCCGCCGCGGCATAGTCGCGTTTGTTAAAAAGCGTGTCGAAGGCTTCGAGCACGAGTGCCTTGTTCTGTCCGGGTGATGTGCCGGTCATATTTGCAGTCCCATGAGCACAAGGGAGGTGAGGCCGCGGCCAACTGCGAACCTGGTTTGATCCCCCGCTTTCAGGTTTTTTGAACCGTGTCTGCGGCTTTACGGATGACATCGAGCACCACGTCCGGCTTCGAGAGCATGGGGACATGGCTGGAGGTGACTTCGGTCGTGGCGGCATTCATACGCTTCGCCGCGAAGCGTTGCAGCTCGGGGTTAACCGTCCGGTCCTGGCTGGCAACAATGTACCAGCTCGGCTTGGTCTTCCATGTCGGGCCTTCGACCTTCTGAATGAACAGGTCCGCCACCGGCACGCCTTGCGTCGCGTAGACGAGGTTCTGTTCTGCCTCCGGCAAGTCTCCGGCGAAGCAGCCGATGCCGCCAGGCTTCAGCCATACACGCCCGTCCGTCACGTCGATGTGCTGGAACACATCGGTCTTCGGGAATTTGTCTTGCTGGCCTTGCGAGGTTTCGTCCGCGTCCGGCGCGAGAGCCGCAATGTAGACAAGTCCAGCCACGCGGGGATCGATCCCGGAGTGCGTGATGAGCGTGCCGCCATACGAGTGACCCACGAGGATCGCCGGGCTGCGCACGCGCGCCAGGCACGCCTTCACGGCTGCGACGTCGGTTGCAAGCGAGTCGAGGCCGTGCTGAGACGCCATCACTTCGTGGCCTTCCGCCAGAAGCGCAGGGGCAGCTGGACGGCAGTCACCTTGAGTCCGCGCGACCGCAACAGTGGGATCACCTTCGACCATGATGAACCGTCCGCCCAAGCCCCGTGCACGAGAATGATGTTTGAAACGCCCTCGCCATCAGATCAACTCCCTTTATTTTCAGATGTGCGGGTAAAATCAATCGGCATGGCGCCCGCCCTACTTCGCGCGAAGCTGCCCGAGTGCGCTCAACCAATTCTCCATATGGAAGGTTTTCGCGATCTTCCCGTCACGGATCGTCTGGATGTCGATCGCCATCATACGGAAGCTCTTGCCCGTGTGCGGGACGCCGAACAGCTCGCCAGCCGGCGTGCCCGTGACCTCGCCGCGCACGACCACCCGATCGCCGACGACGAGCACTTCCTTGATGTCGAACTTCATGTCGGGAATTGAGTTCGAGAAGTTCGACACGACCTTGATGGATGTGTCGCGCCCCCAACACTCGCCCGGCAGGTATCCTGAGCAGGACTCGTAATCCGCGGTCAGCACCTGTTCCTGGATCGCCTTGACGTCACCACGCGTCGCAACGTTGAAAAGGCCGTACCAGGGACCGATGATCTCGCGCGCCTTTGGTTCGGAAAGCCCCTGCGCGGCGGCTGGCGCATTGGCGGCGAGCATCGCGGCCGCGATAGCGAAATAAGCGAGCTTAGACATTGAACCCCATCCCATTGATACAATTCCAAGTATGATGACCGACATAGTATGATGGTCGTCATACTGACTGGCAAGTGTTATCCGACGATCATGGCTAAGTACTCAGATTCCAAGGAGAAAACCCTGCTCGCCGCAGCGAAGCTGTTCTGCCGGCAGGGCTATCACGGCACGGCATTGCAAGACATTTTGGCTGCGAGCGGCGCGCCGCGCGGCTCGCTCTATTTCCATTTCCCGCGCGGGAAGGAAGAGATCGCGGAGGGAGCCGTTGCGATTGGAGAAAAGGTCGTCCGCGGACTCATCGCGCACGTCGCCGGGACCTCGCGGACTGCCGAGGCCTTCGTGATCAATCTCGCGCGCGGCATGGCGGCAAACCTCGAAGCGTCGGACTTCCGCGAAGGCTGCCCGCTCGCGACCACCGCGCTCGAGATTGCCACCGACTCGGAGACCATCGGCAAGGCGACGCGCGAGGCTTTTGCGGGTTGGGAGCGCGAGATCGAGCAAGCATTGGTGCGTTTCGGCGTCGACGGGAAGCAGGCTGCCGCTGCCGCGACGGCTATTCTCAGCCAAGTCGAAGGCGCGCTTTTGCTCGCCCGAACCTACCGCAGCCTTGAGCCGATGCGCCGTGCCGAAGAGGCGTTGCGGTTGCTGGTCAAACCGAACCGCGGGCGACGCGGTGGGCAGTCCCGGCGAGATTGATCAGACGAGCAGGAGTTGGCCCGCAAGTCCGCTAATGGAATGGTCCGGCCGTGCTCCTGCCCGACCAGCGAGTGATGCTGGAATGGAGCAAGTGTCAAACGGAGCACCGCCCTGTCCAACAAATCAATCGCGGCCATGTAAGTATCCCCCGGCAAAGCCGGGGGCTTTAATGATTGAGCCGCTCGAAGCGGCTTGGAGAGGCCAGTGACACTTCCCCAGTTCCAATGACCGAAACGCCGAGCAATCCCATGATGACATCGGCGCCTCGCCAAGATATCCAGCTCAGTGATCGCGACTGAACGCATCTGACTCTGTTTCCCCTACTGCGTCCCCGACCTCAGCTGTTTATGCTCGGCCTTGCTGCCCCGCAGGCATCACTTAGACCCTCACAAGTTTTCCCGGAGGACGACCGCCGTATAAGTCAAACTTCTACTGCCACCGCGGCAGAGCCGGGGGAACTCCCATGTTATTAGAAATCCGACTGATCAGCCTCAGGCACCGAGCAGCTGCTGAAGATGCAGGTCGAGGAGAATGAGGTGCTGACCGATGATGTCCCTGACCCGTACGTGTTCTCGGCGCATCTGTGCGATCCCTCGACTGGCATGTCCCCAGTGCCCCAGATAGCGGACGACTTTGTGCACCGCGCAAGTTGGTCGCGGTAGGGACGGAGATTGCTCCCCGCCCCCGGCGCAGATCTTGCGCTGCGGCTGGTCTCCGAAAGGCATCCGTCAGACCGTTGTAGGACTGATGCTTACGACTCGGCATTGGGCC
>WNFS01005819.1_pt1 | contig 11354 bp, 11 predicted proteins | sample 5400141 | NCBI WGS metagenome assembly WNFS01 (sample SAMN13153358, study PRJNA577476) | soil metagenome | isolation source: 60 cm saprolite under Madrone tree | place: USA:California | collected 2016-06-14 | reverse complement strand
CCATACGCCTTGACCCCAACTCTGCCAGAGCCTACTACAACAAAGGACTTACCCTTAATAATCTTGGAAAATCAAGAGAAGCTGAGCAAGCTTACCAAAGGGCTCGTCAGCTTGGCTATGTGGGTTAGGGAGTCCTTCTAACAAATAGGTGTACCCATTCTTTACTAGATACTATCGGTTTGAATACTGGCAAAGCCCCTGAAACTCTCCCACGCCTGAGTTGATCTTGAAAAAGAATAGATTAAGATAAATGGCTTGCCAATATCCCAAAGCCAACAATGAACAAGCCTTAGCGAACAGTACAGCTACTAAGACTTATCTATTTCTACCACATTTTTAGATTTTTTTGCCTACATTCTTAAAAATTATGCTATAATCGCCAGTTGATAGACAAACTCGGTAATGAGGTAAAGATGAGATGAAAGCACGTGTACACAGACAGCCACGACACTATAGCCCACGGTCTAGCCCTTTTCCTTGGAGACGATTGATTATAGCTCTGGCTTTGTCCCTGCTCCTCGCTTTTGGTACGCTTCTGCTCATCTTGAGTACTGGACACGTCATATCCACATATTGGTACTATATCTTACCTCCTATCTTTGTCTTTGTTGGCATTCTCATACCTCTGCTTCAATGGCTATTTCCTGTTTCTTCTGAAGACCCCCCCCGCTCATCACAGTCTCAACAGCCACCATCCACATATTTAACAACACACAACATGACCACCGAACCAGATACATCTATCTGGAATGTACCCTATCAACACAATCCGTTTTTTATCGGTCGGGATACTCTCCTCACACAGCTCTATGACATCCTCCATAACGAAAAGGCAACAGCATTGACACAAGCCATCAGTGGTTTGGGTGGCATTGGCAAAACGCAGCTTGCTGTTGAATACGCCTATCTTAACCGCGAGAAGTACCAGGCCATCCTCTGGGCGACAGCTACCACCTACGAAACACTTTTTACCGATTTTGTAGCTCTTGCAGAACTCTTAGACCTTCCTGAGAAGGACGCCCAGGACTATACCATCACAGTCCAGGCAGTTAAACACTGGTTAGAAACCCATCCCCGATGGTTACTCATTATTGACAACGCCGACGATCTGGAAATCATCAACGACTTCCTTCCCACAAGGGGAAACGGGCATATCATCATCACCACATGCTCGCAAGCGACAGGAACCATTGCCCAACCTCTCGAAGTCCCAAAGCTAGAACTGGATGATGGAGCGGTATTTCTCCTGCATCGAGCAAGGATCATTCCAACTACTGCTTTGCTAGCCGATGTTTCAGACGAAGACCGTGCCAACGCCAGAGCTATTGCACTCCTCCTCGATGGGCTCCCTCTCGCACTTGACCAGGCTGGAGCCTACATCGAGGAAACAGGATGTAGCTTATCTGACTACAGAGAACGCTTCCAACAAGAACGAGCTACCTTGCTCAAAGAGCGTGGGCATCTTTTCTCTGTTCATCCTGAATCAGTGTCGACCACATTCTCCCTCTCGTTTCAGAAAGTGCAAAAGGCCAATCCCATAGCCGCCGATCTGCTACGGTTCTTCTCTTTCCTTTCACCAGAAGCTATCCCCTTTGATCTTCTTCGTGAAGGTGCTCCCGATCTCGGAAAGCTACTCAGACGCACAGCTACTGATCCGCAGAAATTAGATAGTGCTTTGAGGACCCTCTACAGCTATTCCTTGATACGCCGCGATGCTTCTAGCAACGCGCTCTATGTGCATCGCCTGGTCCAAACTGTGCTCAAGGACGAGATGAGTGCACGCACACAGCGCCAATGGGCAGAACGCATGGTACGCGCTGTCAACCGTGCCTTTCCACCAGTGGAGGTGGGAACATGGCAACGTTGCCGGCAGCTCATCCCCCAGGCAATTGTGTGTATGACCCTGATTCCGATCATCCCGTCACGGCAGGCAGTCTCAATCACCTGGCAGCCCTCTACCACGATCGGGGCAAGTACGACGAAGCCGAGCCGCTCTTCCAGCGCAACCTAGCGATCCGTGAGCGCATGCTGGGTCCTGATCATCCCGACACTGCGGCCAGCCTCAGCAATCTGGCACTCCTCCACCACGATCGGGGCAAGTACGACGAAGCCGAGCCCCTCTACCAGCGCAACCTAGCGATCTTTGAGCGCGTGCTGGGTCTTGATCATCCCAACACCGCGACCAGCCTCCATAACCTGGCAGCACTCTACGACATCCAGAGCAAGTATGAGCAAGCCGAGCCCCTCTACCAGCGTGCCCTTGCCATTCATGAGCAGGTGCTGGGAGCCGATCACCCTGACACCAGGACAGTTCAAGAAAACTACACCGACTTGCTACAGAAAACAAAAGACAAACGGGAGCAGCAAAGCTAGAAGCTCGAATCAAGAAGATACTAGCAATTGAAATGCACCAAGACGACCTGAAGCCGCTTCCAACCAGGGTTGATACTCGAAAGTATCTACAATACTGTCAGCTTACAGAGAGAAAAAACCCGCAGCAGCAACAAAAGCAGAAAAATCCACAAGCTACTATGGCTTCGCACCTGGGCACAAAAGCCGAAGCAGCCAAAAAAGCGCGTTGAACGGTCTAGCCAACGCTTGCATCATTCGCTATTGTATCTCCTGAGCAAGTGTCGCTCATCCAGCTACCAGGGCTTTACTGCTTCTAACTTGAACAGGCAAATAGCTTGCCATTTAGAAGATCTCACACATGAACATAACTTGAAATCAATCGAAAGAACCTGCCAAGAATGCTTATTGTTACGAACTGCTCTGATATCGAGTATCGAGCTGACAGCAAAACTGACGGACTTTTATTCACAACGACGAACACCGGCGAACAAGCTCACGCGAGACGAGGCTCGCCAGGGTGCTCGAACAGATATTTGGAGATAATGCCTGTCACCCTGAGCGAAGCGAAGGGTCTGGCTCGACGGGCGGAGAGATCCTTCGCTTCGCTCAGGATGACAGTCCGGGCCCCGCTCCAGTCCACTTCCGGGAAGCCTTATCTCCAAACATCTCGCGCGCGAAACAGCCCCTATAAGAAACGCCAAGAGTATGGTATAATTAGCTATTATTCATCCCTGGCTAACAGCCACAATCGGGAGGCCTATGCCTTGGGCAATAACTATACGTCGGGTTCTGGAACGTCGGGTAATAGTAGTTCGTTTGTAAGTCGTCGCGAAATGCGTGCAACTAATACCACCGGGGCATTGCCTGTAATAAGTACGGGGCGTACCTATGCAAGTTCATTCGATATCGAGGAACTGATTGCATCCTTGCACGAGCTGTTCGCACTTGACCGGCAGACTGCCAGCCAACAGGATAGCACACGTTGTGGCATTTGCTACATGCATTTCAGCGTAAGTTCTCTGGTGTATCGCGAAGAAGAGGGGTTTTATATCTGCAAGAACTGCGAACGCACTCTTGGTAAACAAAAACTCCCTATGCTGAGGCGACAACAGAAACAATAATAAGTGTGTAGTTAGAGCACCATACCCCCTACTGGTATGGTGCTCTACTATATCATCACTCTATCACTGCCTCTGCTCCCGCTTCCTCCAACTCGCCTTCGGTCACTTCGCGCAAATCTTCGGGGCGGTCCAACCTGTCCAGGAAGAGGATACCATCGAGGTGGTCTGTTTCGTGCTGGAGAATGCGCGCGAACCAGCCCTCGGCACGAACGCGGATGGCCTTACCGCGTGCATCCTGGCCCTTTACTACTACACTGGTCGCGCGGCGGATATTATCACCGACGTAACCAGGGATGCTTAAGCAGCCCTCGGTGCCAAGTTCCTCGCCCTCCGCCTTGATAATCTCAGGGTTGACCATTGCTATTTTGTGCTCTTCGAATTCGGCGACGAAGACGCGTAGTGAGGTGGCGATTTGCGGGGCTGCCAGGCCCACACCATGCGCGGCGTGCATCGTTTCAAACATATCATCGATCAGCTTTGCAATGGATGGGTCGAAGCGATGAACTTTTTTGGCTTTCTGTCGAAGAATAGGATTTTCTGTAGTGATTATTTTGTGAATTGCCATAATCTATCTATTCCCTGCACTCTTGCGGGCCAGAGAATCACCTTTGTGGGTGCCCTTCCCCATGACCCCCAGGCGGGCGACCGCCTGATATTCGTGTATAATTGTCTATATCGTATCATATCAGGCTGTAACATGCTAGAGACTTTTGTCACAACCTATATTGATAAGCACCAGCTCCTTCCCTCGCGAGGCGAAATTGTTGCCGGCGTCTCGGGCGGGGCGGATTCGCTGTGCCTGCTGCACCTCTTACACCAGCTATGCGGGCCGGGCAAGCGTTATCCCGGGGTGCGCTTGCACGCGGCGCATCTGAATCACAAACTGCGGGGCGAGGCAGGGGATCAGGATGCTGCTGCCGTTGCAAGCATCGTAGAATCCTGGGGACTGCCCCTGACGCTGGGGGAAATTGATGTGCCGGCGCTGGCACGCACAGAGCGGCGCTCACTGGAAGATGCCGCACGCACCGCGCGCTATCGCTTTTTGCGCCAGGTGGCACATGGACAGCCTATAGCTGTGGCCCATCATGCCGATGACCAGGTGGAGACTCTGCTGCTCCACTGGCTGCGCGGGAGTGGACTGGCGGGTATGGTAGGCATGTTGCCGCGCCAGCAAGACATCATCCGCCCTCTATTAGAGGTGCACCATGTACAGGCGGTGGCTTATTGCCAGGAACACGGTATTGTGCCGCTGGAAGATCTGAGTAATACCGATCCCAGGTTCTTGCGCAACCGTATTCGTTATGAACTCATACCCCTGCTGGAATCTTTGAACCCGGGCATACACGATACGCTGTTACGTAACGCCGAAGTTATGCGCATAGACCTTGCATGGCTGGAAGCGCAGGTTGATGCTTACTGGTCCGGTGTCGTCATCGCGGAACAGAGTGATACAATCAAGTTACATGTGCAGGCGTTTCTAGCGTTGCCGCTGAGCCTGCAGCGGCACCTGTTACGAAGGGTTGCAGCGCGCTTATGCGATGGTCAATCACCGCTGGAAATTCGCCATTATACGCTAATCGAACAACTTTTAGCTAAGCATCATGATAGGCAGGAGCGAACGCTGCACCTTCCTCACCAATTAAGGGTAAGGTACAATTTCAATGAGCTTATTTTTGAGCGTCTTGCGGATGCAGTCCCGGATGTCGCAACTACCTGGCAGCAGCGAAACGCCGGAGAAGAAGCGGCGCTGCTGCCAGTTCCGGGGCGTATCGAAGTTCCGGGGACGCGCTGGCTGGCAGTGGCAGAGTCATTGCCGGGTGAAGTGATGGGGAAGGTCAGAGAAGCGCTATGCAGCGAGGATTGGGCGCAGGTGTGGCGGTTACTCCCAGCCACTCGTTATTCTGTGTACATAGATGGTGATGTGGCGGGTTCATTTTTACAGGTACGTACAAGGCGCCCGGGTGACCGCTTGCAGCCGTTAGGCATGCAGTATGAAAAAAAAGTACAGGATATTTTCGTAGATCGTCATATCGCTCGTGCTGAGCGTGGCACAGTCCCGGTATTTTTTACGGCGTCCCATTGTATCTGGTTAGCTGGTGTGTGTCTGGATGAAAGAGTGCGACTTACCAGCAAGACACATCAGGTAGTGCGTTTATCTATCATTGAAGCGCTGGAGCAATAATGCTATTTTTCGCGAGAGGTGAACATGCACGGAGACATCCAGGAGATACTCTTGACCAGTGAGAAGATCCAGGCCAAAGTTATTGAACTAGGTGAGCAGCTCACCACTGACTACCAGGGCAAAAATTTGTTATTACTGGGCACATTGAAAGGCGCTGTTCCTTTTATTGCCGATTTAGCACGGGCAATCAACCTGCCACTGGAGATCGACTATATGGCAATTTCCAGTTATGGCAATAGCACCCAATCCAGCGGCGTGGTACGGATTCTCAAAGACCTGGAGGGTCCTGTGCAGAACAAGCACGTGCTGATCGTCGAAGATATCGTTGACAGCGGCCTTACCCTGCACTATCTCATGGATGTCTTGCGGCAGCGCAAGCCTCTCAGCCTGCGCGTCTGTGCGCTCCTGGACAAGCTGCGGGAGCGCGTCAAGCCGGTTGAACTTGACTACACTGGATTCCGGATACCAAATCAATTTGTGGTTGGTTATGGCCTGGATTACGCGCAGCGTTACCGCAACCTGCCCTATATAGGTATTCTAAAGCCTTCTGTCTACCAGGATGAGTTGCAGGAGCCACAGAGGCAGCACCAGAGCCGGGTTGAGGAAGGATAAGAATTGCAGAGGAGTCGATTCGATGTCATCAGTTGGTGTAATTGGCAGCGGCGCCTGGGGCACCACGCTGGCCCTTTTGTTGGTGAACAAAGGCGCTGAGACAACATTGTGGGAGCATCGACCTGAGCGTGCCTTTGAAATGCAGCAGCGCCGTGAAAATGCGCTGTTCCTGCCGGGTATTCATTTTCCAGGCGCACTGCACGTGACCTCCGATATAAAGGAGGCTGTCGAGGAGAAAGATATGCTGCTGCTCGTGACGCCCTCGCAGCTCATGCGCGAGAACGTGCGTATGTTTGCTCCTTATGTCAGCAGAGAAACTCTGCTTGTGAGCGGCAGCAAGGGAATAGAGATCAGCAGCCTCAAACGCATGACCGAGGTCATCAAAGAAGAGCTGCCCGCAATGGGCAAGCGCATTGCCGCGCTGAGTGGCCCCAACATGGCGCGTGAGGTGGCTGAGGGCAAGCCGACCGCGGCTGTCGTGGCAGCCGAGGATCGGGAGGTGGCGGTGCAGGCGCGCATTTTGCTTACTACTTCTCAGTTTCGTGTTTATACGGCGGATGATGTTGTGGGTGTCGAGCTTGGCGGAGCGTTCAAAAACATCATCGCGATCGGCGCCGGTATTAATGAGGGCATGGATATGGGCGAGAACGCCAAAGCTGCCTTTATAACACGAGGACTGGCAGAACTGGTGCGCCTGGGCCTGGCCGCTGGCGCCAATCCATTTACCTTTGTAGGCCTCGCGGGTATCGGTGACTTGATTGTTACGTGCGCCAGTCCCCTGAGCCGCAACCAGCAACTTGGCCGGCGCCTGGGCGCTGGCGAGAAACTGGAGGATATCCTGGCTTCAACACATACCGTCGCCGAAGGCGTTTATACTACCAGGGCCGCACTCAAATTAGCGGAACGTTACCAGGTTGAACTGCCCATTACCTACGAGCTCAGCCAGGTGCTTTTCGAGGGTCTGGACCCGCACGAGGCCGTGCCGGAATTGATGATGCGTGATCCCAAACATGAGATGGAGGGTATGAGATAGATTCCGCTTTTACCCTTTTACTCTCCTCCACAGCTCAGTCCACTCCTGCAGGCTATATGATGAAAACATCCGTCCTTCATCACGAGTAACCTGTTCCATTGCCTGAAAACGCTGTCTGAACTTGCGATTTGCCAGGCGCAGCGCCTCTTCCGCATCCACATGCAGCTCGCGGGCTACTCGCGCGACCATGAATAGCACGTCGCCCATCTCTTCGCGCAGGTGTTCTGGAGTGGTTGCCTCTTGCAACTCTTGTAGCTCCTCCGCCAATTTTGCCAGCACTTGCTGCAGGCTGGAATAATCGAAACCAGTTTTAGCGGCGCGTTTCTGGTATTCCTGCGCCACGATCAGAGCGGGCGTAGCGAGAGGCACACCGTCAAGCACGCTCTCCGTATGCACATCCTTGCTGGTGGCGATGCGCTCCTGGCGTTTGATCGCCTCCCAGTTCTGAACGACCTGCCCGGCGTTATCCACCTCGACCTGGCCGAAGACGTGAGGATGGCGGCGAATCAGTTTGGCGCTTACCTGCTCGAAGACATCGCCAATGCTGAAGTCACCGTCCTGGCGTGCGATTTCTGCATGCAGGTAGACCTGGAGTAGCAGGTCGCCGAGTTCTTCGGCTAACTTCTCCATGTCGTTCTCTTCAAGCGCTTCCACGACCTCGTAGGTCTCCTCGATCACATAGTGCCTTAATGACTGGTGTGTTTGCTGGCGGTCCCACGGGCAGCCGTCGGGCTCACGCCGCAGGCGCATTGTAATGTAACGCAGCGTTTCGGGGAGCCGCAATGCCTCCATTTCACCGAGCGGCGGTACATAGAGCGTACTGAGGTGGTTTGCAAGGCTGCCGCGGTCGAGCTCGTAGAGTGGCATTTCGATTACTGTCTCGCTGTACTGCCTCTGGTCTTGCCTGACGAACGCAGTCCGTAGACGCGCAGCCGTCTGGGGTGGTGCGTGGCCCTCGGAGAGTCCAAGACCCATTTCAAGGTTATCAACACCGGCAGCTCGCACCAGTTTCACAGGCCATTCATCGGGATAACATTCGCTCAACGCCAGTTTTACTGCGCTTGCCAGGCGTCGATTATAGACCTGTGCCACCAGCAGTGGAATAGTGGGTATGATCTTGCCTGCGATCTCGTCCAGGCTGAGCGCCACAAGGGTGGTGGCATCCATAATCTGTGTGCCTGCCGCGATTGGATCGAGTTCCAGCGCCGCACACACGGGTTCCAGGAATGAGAGGCCTGCGATAATGCCGGTGCTCAATCCGCGTTGTTTTGCCTGGTGCAGTAAGAGCTGTACAGAAGCTTCGCCGATGAGCGGATGACCTGGCACGGCGTAGAGTACGGGTGGTTGCTGTTCAGCGAGCGAGCAAAGCTGCTCTGCAATACGCGAATAGAGTGTATCCCAACTGGCTGACTCGTCGTAAAAGGAGTCGAAGGATTCTATGTGCAGGTTGGGTATTTCCCGCTTGAGCGCTTCAACTGTGGGGTGAATGAGTGTGCGAAAGTAGACTGTGATGTCGTTTGATGCTGCCTGTTCCAATACTGCGCGTGCCTGTAATGTGAGGTCGTCCCACCGGCCCGGCCCAAGCCCCAGGATGGTGATTGCCGTAGATACTGTCATGCCCTGTCCTCTCTGAAATCTTGCCTGCTTGTAGTGTAGCGAGTAGGGAGGCGTGTGTCAAATGTGACAGATTGGTGTACGAATTTTGATTTCGGGAAAGATGGTCATTATAATAGATTCAGGATAGGATTGTCGAAGAGGTAACAACGTGATATGCTTTGCATGATAGATAATTATCGCTCGTCACCTTTGCGAGCAAGGAGGTTGTTTTTATATGGTATCTTCTCGCAGCCAGCTACCCTCCTGCCCAGTATGCCAGCGTAGGGATCAAGTAATAAAACTGCAGACTGCATACGAAGCCGGGCTTGAACATGTTGCGCCACCGGCCATGCCTGTGGCTAAAGTGCCAATGACGCCATTTATAATTACAGGTTTTGCACTGGTCATTGTGGGTGTGTTTTTTATTTTGATATTGAGTGGAGTAGGTGGCTATGCAGACTGGCCCGGGTGGGTGCAGGTTTTGCAGGTCGTGCTTACTATCGCTGCTATTGTTGCGGCCCTGCTGCTTTCTGTCATTGCCTTCCTGCGTATAGGGAGGGGTGATCTCGAGTCACAAAAGCTCTTACCTGCCTGGGACCATGCTATGGAAAACTGGGGCCGCCTCTATTTTTGTAAGCGAAACGATACAGCATTTGATCCGCAAACGAATAAAGCTCTTTCGGACGCGGAAGTGAAAGCTCTTATCTCAATGGACGTTCCTGCAGCGGCACGGCAGGTGCCGGATCAAACGCAATCGACGGCGGCCTCGCATCAATAACCCTCTACGTAAAGAACTTTGATAACCGAGGCACCTGGCTGTAGGGATCTCCGAGCAAAGCCAGGCAGGAAAGGACCAATACCTGTGAACGAAGCTGAGATCAGCCGGTACATCACCGAGACATTTGATGGCGTGGATGTTGTGGCCGATTCGGGCACCAGCTTCTTCTTCTACAACCCGGATAGTAACGTTCCGCCGGATCATAGGTTTCCGTTTGTGACGCTTGTGACGAGCGACCTCTATGATCAGTTCTCCAATCTCAACCGCCCGTCGATCTTTCGCTTGAACATCGGCATCGGTAAGCAGACGTTTCGCTCGCTCTTCGGTGAGAACTCTAGCAGCTACGACTTCACCGCCCTAGATCAGGTGATGCCTCACCCGGTGTATGGCCGAATGTACTGGGTGTGCGTGCTCAACCCTGACGACGAGACGTTTGAAACGAAAGTGCGGCAGCTCTTGGCCGAGGCATATGACCTGGCGGTGAGCAAGTACAAGAGACAGGCAGCCCGCAGATAAGCTCCAACCTGAGAAAATGAAACTGTCGAGTCATGCCTGTGTGGATGTGGATGCGGCTGTTGTGAGGGCTTATCTAGTGGTCTGAACACCTGACTGTGCGAGGCCGCAATCCCTGTTCCGCGTGATGAACATGAGCATTGGCGTGAATATGCCTAGGCAAACCGCTCCCCATCTGGCATCCTTCCTGGAGGAGTTGTCAATTGCGTTCTTCGTTGCTTCAGCGCTTAATCAAGCCGCTCGTGCAAGAACTCGATGGTACGCTCCCAGGCAATGTGAGCAGCCTCAGCGTTATACTCAGGGCGATTCTCCTCGAAGAACCAATGTTTGGTCCCTGGATACGTATAGACGGTGACTGGTCTCCCCGCAGCCTGGAGCGCCTGCCTCATCTCCGCGGCCGACTCAGCCGGCTCGAAGGGGTCGTCCTCCGCGAAGTGGCAGAGGTATGCGGCCGAAGCTCTGCGATAGTCCAGTCCGGGGTAGGAGTCATAAAAGGTCACGACTGCGGCGATCTCCTCGGCCAGGGTATTCGACTGACCACCCCTTTCAAGCATCATACGCCGATGTTGGTCGTTAAAGTTCATAATCGGCGCTGGGCACGGTAGACCGGGTGCACGATAAATCGGCACCCTACGATGGCTAGGGTATTTCGTCAATGTGCATAAATGGGTCATTTGACACTCACCGCTGAGACCACCGCTATCTATACTTTTGGCAGGTAAAAGAAAGAAGAGCTATTTATGGAGGTTAGCATGTTTGTTCGATTGCGCGTCCCGCTCATCTCATAGTCACCTGACAATAAATAAAGGAAACAAAATACTATGCAACTCTCAATGAATATATTGCAAACTGACATGGAAACAACTCAAATTGAAATCGGAGAACCCTCCTATTTAGCGGCCGCTCGTCGTGCTCCATCGGCACATAATGCTCAACCCTGGCGCCTGTACCGGCAGGCGGATGGTTCGTATCTGCTGGGGTACGCCTATGCTGATAGGCTGTCCTCCGATCCAGGTGGCCGCGATGCAATTCTTAGTACTGGCGCATTTTACGAGACCCTGGCGATGGCCGCGAGCCTGGAGGGAAAGCAGGCGATTTTTGAGCCGCAGGTGATGCAGCATGCGCATTGGCTCCAGTTGGGCCATATACACCTCAAATCACTACCTG
>WNFS01005161.1_pt1 | contig 11354 bp, 10 predicted proteins | sample 5400141 | NCBI WGS metagenome assembly WNFS01 (sample SAMN13153358, study PRJNA577476) | soil metagenome | isolation source: 60 cm saprolite under Madrone tree | place: USA:California | collected 2016-06-14 | reverse complement strand
GCGGCTCCATCGAAGGTATCGCCATCGCGGGGCTCGTGGGAGCGCCGCGGATTCGCGGAGCGGTCGCCGGTCTGGCGGCCGGCGGGCGCGACGTCGCCGGCCTGGTGGTCGCACCCGCCTACTTCGATCTGATGCCGGACGGCAGCATGACAGGGGTCTCGGTGAGCGCCTTCAACCGGATCCGGGGGGAGCAGCGCGGCCTGGCGATCGGTATCGTGAACTACACGCCCAGCTTGCATGGACTCCAGATCGGACTTGTGAACTGGGCGGGCAACAATCCCTCGGGCCTCAAGCTCTTGCCCATCGTCAACGCGCACATCGACTGAGCGGACCAGCACAAGCGGTCCGGGCGTGATAGCTGACGGGCGTGCTGCCCGATCCGAAGACCGTTCCCGCCGACGTGATGGCCGTGCTGCGCACGCTGCGCGGCGCGTCCAGGCAGGCATGGCTCGCCGGCGGGGCGGTGCGGGACATCCTTTGTGGAGCGGCGGCACAAGACTTCGACGTGGCTACCGACGCCCTGCCCGAGCAGGTGGTCCGGCTGTTTCCGAGGGTCATTCCCACGGGAATGCAGCACGGCACCGTGACGGTGCTCTCCGGGGAGCACAAGGTGGAGGTGACCACCTTTCGCGGCGAGGGCCGCTACCTCGACGGACGGCGGCCGAGCTCCGTCACCTTCCTCGCCGACATCGAGGGAGACCTGGCGCGCCGCGACTTCACGGTGAACGCGATCGCCTGGGACCCGATCGCCGGCGTGCTGCGCGATCCGTTCTCCGGTGCCGAGGACTTGCGGCGGCGCCGGCTCCGGGCCGTCGGCGATCCCCTGGCACGCTTTCGCGAGGACGGGCTGCGGCCGCTGCGAGCGGTGCGATTCGCTTCCACGCTCCGTCTCGCGCTCGACCCGCCTACCCGGCTGGCGATCCCGGAGGCGCTGGACGTGTTCGCGAGGGTCGCGATGGAGCGGGTGCGCGACGAGCTGATCAAGCTGCTCGTTCGCGGCGCGCCGCCGAGCCGCGGCCTGCGCTTGCTGCTGCGCTCCGGACTTCTGGCCCACATCGTGCCGGAGCTGCTGGAGTCCGTGAACTTCGCCCAGAATCGCTATCACCGCTGGGACGTGTGGCGGCACACTCTCCGCTGCGTGGATGCCGCTCCGCCCGACCTGGTCGTGCGCCTCGCGGCGCTGCTGCACGACGTGGCGAAGCCGCGCAGCGCCGCGCCCAAGGAAGGCGCGCCGGGCGAGCACACCTTCTACGATCACGAGAAGCTCGGCGCCCGGCTGGCGACCGACATCTTGCAGCGGCTGAAGTTTCCCCGGCGCGAGACCGAGCGCGTCGCGTTGCTGGTCGCCGAGCACAACTGGCACTACCTGCCGGAGTGGGGCGCGCCGATCTGGACGCGCGCGGCCGCCTGGTCGAGGAGGGACTCGCAAACCAGGCCGCGGCGGAAGCGCGCTTCCAGCGCGAGATCGATCGCGCTTCAGCCCTCAAGGTCACGGACCTGGCGATCGGCGGCGAGGACGTCATGCGCGAGCTGCGGACCGGGCCTGGACGCCAGGTCGGTGAAGTGCTGGCTCGCCTCCTCGACCGCGTTCTCGATGATCCGGATCTGAACACCCGCGAAAAGCTCATCCGACTTCTGCCGGAGGTGGCCGGGAAGTTTTCCACACGTAATTCACAGTGACCTTCGCCTTCTAGACGGAATTCTGCGTGCTTCAACGGATGCGACATGTGGGTGTGAATGTGTGGCCGGCGGAAACTGTCGAAAGTCCGGAGGGGTAGGACGTGGTTGGAGCGCCGATCAACGCGTCGATGCGGCCGGTCCGGGCGATGGCAAGATTGCGGCCGCAGGAGGAAGGACCCTGTGGACAGGATGTGGACGCCGGAGGGCCGACAGGGCGCTGGAGCACACGGCGCCAAGCGGGAAGGAGGCATGCGCGCGCCTTTCCGGACGGCTGACCGGGTGCTAGACTCACCGCCGCGCGACCTACGGGCCCCACTGCAACCCGGACGTTCCACGATGGCCGAACAGGTACCCCCGCCTCAACCGCGCATCCTCTACATCGAGGACAATCCGGAAAGCCGGACCTTGGTGCGGAATGTCCTGGAAGCGCGCGGATTCGACGTCCTCGAGGCCTCGGACGGCATCGCGGGGATCGACCTGGCGATCTCGGCGCACCCCGACTTGATCCTCTGCGACATCGAGATGCCCGGCATCGACGGGTACGAGACAGCGACCCGCCTGCGCTCGTACCGGGGGCTGGACGGGTGCCCCATCGTGGTGCTGACGTCGCACGGCGACCGCGGCCTCTCCCTGAGCATCGGTTGCGACGGCTACATCGAGAAGCCGATCGACGTGGAGAAGTTCCCCGGCCAGCTCCGCGAGTTCCTCAAGGGCAAGCGCGAAAAGGTCAAGACCACCGAGGAGCGCCGCTACCTGCGCGAGTATTCGCAATCGCTGGTCGAGCGCCTCGAGGCGACGGTGCGGGAGCTGACCGCGGCCAACTCGCGGCTCCGGGCGGCCGCGCGGAGCAAGACCGAGTTCATGCAGAACCTGTCTCACGAGCTGGCCACGCCGCTCACCCCCATCACCGGCTACCTCAAGATCCTGAAGTCCGAGAAGACGGGTGCGCTCAGCGAGCCGCAGCGCAAGATCCTGGACTCGATGCAGACCGCGTCCGAGCGGCTCTCGCGCACCATCGACAACCTGGTCGATTTTGCCACCCTCGAGAGCGGCGGGTATGCCATCCACCGGGACAACTTCGATCCGATCGCCGCGACCAAGGCGGTGGTGGACGAGGAGAAGCCGAAGGCGAAAGCGCGGCGGATCACGCTCGAGCTGGTCGCGGATGCCCTGCCGGAAACCGGTTGGGGGGACGAGCGCAAGCTGAAGCAGGCCCTCGCCAACGTCCTGGACAACGCCATCAAGTTCAGCCCCCACGGCAGCAACGTACTGCTGCGCGTCACGCTCGACCGCCAGCGCCTCGGCTTCGAGGTCTACGACCAGGGCGAAGGCATGCTGGCGGACGAGGCCGAGAAGGTCTTCGACCCGTTCTTCCACGCCGACCGCGTGGGCGAAGAGCGGGCGCCGGGGGCCGGCCTCGGGCTCCCCGTGGCGAAGCAGATCGTCGAGGCGCACGGCGGCAGGATCTCCGCGGAGAGCCCGCCGAAGAACCAGCCCGACTCGAAGCACCACTTTTCAGGGACCAAGGTGTGGTTCTGGATTCCCCTGAGAGCGCAAGCCCCCCGCGAACCGCACCCCACGCCCTTTCACGAGAGTGCGCCCGAGGGCGGAACTTCGTAGACTGCCCGCCGTGCTTTCCATGATTGCCATGTCCGGAGGGGTGGACTCCTCCGTTGCCGCCGCCTTGACCGCCAGCGCCCGGGGGCCTGAAGCCTGCGTCGGCGTGGCGATGCGGCTGTATTCGACGGCAGAGGATGCCGTGCGCACCGGGCGGACGTGCTGCGCGCCGGACGACCTCTACGACGCGCGGCGCGCGGCATCCGCCTTGGGCATCCGGTTCTTCGTCTACGATGCTCAGGAGCGGTTCCGCGACCAGGTGATCGAGCCCTTCATCGCGGCGTATGCGCAGGGCGAGACCCCGAATCCGTGCGTCCGTTGCAACGATCATGTCAAGTTCGACTGGCTGCTGGATCGCGCGCGCAAGCTGGGCGCCTCCGAGCTGGTGACCGGCCACTATGCCCGCGTCGAGCTGCGCGACGGCCGCCATCGCCTGCTCCGCGCTCTGGACGCCTCCAAGGACCAGAGCTACTTCCTGCACGGATTGACGCAGGACGAGCTGATGTTCGTGCGGTTTCCGCTGGGGGACCTGGCGAAGACCGAGGTGCGGTCCATGGCGCGCGCGCTGGGCCTCCCCAACGCCGACAAGCCGGAGAGCATGGAGATCTGCTTCGTCGCGGGCACTCCTCTTCCGGCCTTCCTGGAAGCGCATGGAGTCGCGCCAGCGCAGGGCGAGATCGTGGACCTGTCCGGGCAGGTGCTCGGCACGCACCCTGGCGTCCATCGCTACACTGTCGGCCAGCGGCGCGGCCTGGGCGCGGGGTTCAAGCTGCCCCTGTACGTCGCGGCCCTCGACGCGGCGCGGCAGCGAGTGGTGGTCGGCCCGCGCGAGGAAGTCGAGCGCCGCGACTTCCGCGCGCTCCGCCCGTCCTGGGTGGACTCGGCGCCTGCCTCCGGAACGCGCTGCGAAGTCCAGATCCGCCACCGGGGAAAGCCCCTCCAGGCGGTCCTGGATCCCTCGGGCAGTGAGGTCGAAGTGAAGCTGCTCGAGCCTGCTCTCGGCGTGGCCCCCGGCCAGAGCGCCGTCTTCTACCGGGGCGACGAAGTCCTCGGCGGCGCCACGATCACCGCCCGGTAATCCTTCAGGCCAACCGCAGAGCGCGCAGAGAAATCGTTTGTGGTGGGTACAAACACCTCCCCAACCTCTGCGGTCTCTGCGCGCTCTGCGGTTGATGGGAAGAATCAGCCCCCTAGGCCAGAGCGGGGGTCGTGTGGGCGGCGGAGCCGAACTGGAGGGCTTTCGCGGCCTGGCCCAACGCGTCGAAGAGGTGGAGGCGGACCTTGCGCGCCATCGTCCTCGGCTCGCGGAGCACCCCCAGGCAGTCCAGCGTGGAGGGGCGCTGTTCGAACTTCCCCAGCACCAGCGAGCGGAGCACCGCGTGGGCGCGGAGGTCCACGGGCCAGTCCCCACGCTCCCAGTAGCCGATGAATTCCTCCGGCACGTCGAGGATGTGTGCCAGGCCCTGGGCGTCCAGCGCGAGCGCCTTGCGCAGGTACTTGAAGGCCTCCTTCTCCCGGATGCCGGCCTTGGCCAGCTCCACGGCGACCCGCAGCTCGAACAGCTTCAGGTCATGACCCTGGATCACGATCTGGCCGCAAGCCTGGCACTTCTCCGCCGGGAGCTGGGCGGTGAAGGTGTGGCCGCAGGCGTCGATGGTGTCGTCGAGCGTGATGGCCACGATCTTCTGCGCCTCGCAACGATCGCACGTCTTCATGTCCCGCCTCCGCGCTCGGCCGGCTGCCTGGGAAAAGCTTGGGAACGGAGGCGAGAGCAGGCAAGGGCGGTTGGCACGCCCGTTTGCATGTGCAGGAAAGGTCAGCTGCGCAACGCGATCGGAGACTCGCAACCATCCCCGTCGATCCAGGGGTCCGGCCCGCGCTCCTCGCGGAGCAGTCGCCGGTCGAGCAGGTGCTCGGGCATCACGTTGCCCATCGAGCCCAGGATCGACGCCCGCACGCCGGGATGCTCGCGTTCGAGGTCCGACAGCAGCTTCTTGACGCGCTTCCGCTGGAGGTTTTCCTGCGAGCCACAGAGGTCGCAGGGAATCACCGGAAACTTCATCTCTGCCGCGAAGGCGGCAATCTCGCTCTCTGCCGCATAGCAGAGCGGCCGGATGACCAGGTTGCGGCCGTCGTCGCTGCGCAGGCGCGGCGGCATCGACCGCAGCTTTCCCGTGAAGAGCATCGACATGAGCAACGACTCGATCAGGTCGTCGCGGTGGTGGCCGAGGGCGATCTTCGTGCAGCCGAGTTGCTCCGCCGCGTTGTAGAGGATGCCGCGGCGCAAGCGCGAGCAGACCGAGCAGGCGGTCTTTCCCTCCGGGACCAGCCGCCTCACGACGCTGTAGGTGTCCTCGCGGAGCATCAGCACCTCCGCTCCGGTGCGGCGGAGGTAGAGCTCCAACTCGCGGGCAGGGAACCCCGGATGCCCCTGGTCGAGATTGCAGGCGACCAGTGAGAACTCGATCGGCGCGCTCCTCTGCAAATACTGGAGCAGGTGCAGCAGCGTAAACGAGTCCTTGCCGCCCGAGACGCCGACGAGGATGCGATCGCCGGGCTCGACCAGGCGGAAGTCGGCGATGGCGCGACCCACGTCGCGCAGAAGGCGCTTTTTCAGCATCGACATGGCCCGCGCTTACAACAGAAGGGCGCGGCGTCGCAATGGAAACAATCGCGTCAAGCGCCGCCGCCCGGGACGAACTGCATGCGCTCGCAGTAGAGCTCCGCGGTGATGCGATGGATCGCGTCTGCTCCCCCCGGCGTGGCGTCGACGAGCTTGAAGATGCCGAGGTGGAAGAGGTTGATGCTCGCCAGCTTCTCCTTCTGGTTGGGCGAAAGGAAGGTGAGGGTCCCGTTTTTTTCCTGTCCCTCACCGGAGTTCCCTTTCACCACGAAATCCTCGAACCAGTCGCGCCAGGACTGCGCCGAGGTCTCGGAGAACGTGATCCTGAGATTGGGGAACTCGATCCTCCCGGGCTCTTTCTCCATTTCGCGGAGCTCGCCCACGCGCTCCGCCGCCACGGACTGCTTCACCGTGAAGGAGTCGATCCGGCTGACCCGCTTGCAATCAAGGCCGGCGATGTCCAGGGAGAAGCTGGAGGCCACGAACATCTTCTGTTTCGTCCCGCCCTCGATCTTCCCGCTCGCTTTCGCGGTGCGAATGGTCTCGGGAGACAGCTTCACCTTGATGTACGCCGGCTCTTTCGATGCGCCGTCGAGCGCAGGAATCACGGTCTCGACGATCAACGCGTCGAAGAAATCACGCTGGGTCTGCGCCTGCAGCTTGAAGTCGCATGCGATGATGGAGCCCTTCTTGCGCTGGAGCTTCATCTCCCAGCTGTCCGCGATCCAGCTGAAGATGGGCCTGGCCATCGAGAAGCCGATCTCGAGGGTGATGTCCTCGTATTTGGGACCGCCGATGTGCTTGCGGACGAAGTAATCGGCGCCGACTGCCTCTGTGATCACGTCGGCGGTGATCGCGCCCCCGTCGATACCCTTCAAGAACCCGCACTTCGTTCCCTCGAGATCCAGCGCGAGGTTGCCGCCGACATACGACCTGACGTTGCTCGCCATGCTTCCCCCCAGTCTTCCGGCGCCGTGAGCGTCAGACGCCCAGCTTGAATTCCATCCGCTCGCAGTAGAGCTCCGCCCGCGCCAGCTTCAGCCGGTCCTCCGCTGCTTCGGAATCGATGGACCCGAGGCGGAAGATCCCGAGATTGAAGAGCCCGATGCTGGCCAGCTTCTGCTTGTTCGGGCTCAGCAGCGTCAGCGTGCCGCTCTTCTCCTTGTCCGCCCCGCAATTTCCTTTCACCACGAAGTCGTCGAACCAGGACAGCCACGAATCGACCGCCACCTCGGCGAAGGTGATCCGCAGATTGGGAAACGAGACCGTCGCCGGCTCGAGGCTCGCATACTTACGTTCTCCCAAGCCATCCGGCGCGATGGACTGCCTGACCGTGAAGGACTCCATCTTGTGCACCCTGGAGCAGTCGACCCCCTGGATGTCCAACTGGAAGTTCGCGGGCAGGAAGAGCTTTTCCGGGTGCTTCGGGTCCGGGCCGGAGGCCTTGCCGGAGGCCTTGACGTGCTCGATCATCTCGGGGGCGAACTTGAGCTTCAGCCAGGCCGGCTCCTTGGCGCTGCCGTCCAGCGTTGGAATCGTGGTCTCGGTGAGCAATGCCTCAAAGAACTTGCGCTCGCCTTTCGCCTCGAGCTTCTCGGTGCAGGCAAGCACCGACCCCTTCCGGCGGGGGGACTTCATCTGCCAGGTCTCGCTGATCCAGTCGAAGACCGGCTTTCCCATGGCGAAGCCGACGTCCAGCTCGAATTCCTCGTACCGCACCGGGCCCAGGTGCTTCGTCGCGAGGTGACCAGGGCCGACCTTCTCGGTGATCACGTCGGCGACGATCGCTCCCCCAGAGACCTTCCTCAGGATCCCGCAGCTCGTCCCCTCCAGGACCAGGGCGGAGATCCCTGCCGGACCCGCTTGGACCCTCGCCGTCGCATAGGTCGTCGCCACGAAAGAGTTCCCCCGGTCAGACGAGCTCGCAGCTGAAGCGCAGGTCGGCGGGCTCCGCGCCGGCATCCGAGGCATCGGGATGGGCGAGCTGCAGCGCGGCTTGGGCGACGCCACCCTCCACCTTTCCCTCGACCGTCTCCAACCCGGTCCAGTCGTCGCCGTCCCGCTGCTCGACGATGAACCGGACGGTGCGGCCGTCGAGCCCCGGCGCATCGACCTGGAGGCTCGCGCGATCGCCATGCGCGAACGAATCGCTGGACCACCGGGGGTTGGCGAGCATCGGCGGGTGCTCTTCCTCCGCCGCGAGCGACGTCATCTCGTCCTCGGTCCCGAGCCTGGCGCGAACCGGCCGGCGCGTGGCGACCACGGAGCTGACGGCCTCGCGATCATCCGCGGTCCGCACGCGAAAACGGTACAGGGCGATCTCGTCGAGACGTTCCATCGCGGACCTGCCGGGCGGAGGAGGGACGTCATCATAGCGATCTGCGCAGTCCGTGGGTATAGCCCCGGCCACCGAAGAGTGGCTCAGGGGCCACGCTTGAGCGCAACCCAATTCCCGGCGCCGCAGCCAACTCAGGGGCTTGAGCGCGGTGACTCGCGAGCATCGCGCCGGGAATTCCGGGCGGTTACACCTCCAGTCATGGCACGGCGAGAGCTGGCGATCGCGGAGAATGCTCCGGGCGAGCTGTTCGTGGACGACACCTGCATCGAGTGCGACACCTGCCGCGAGCTCGCCCCCGAGGTCTTCGGGAGCCTGGAGTCCGGGCAGTCGTTCGTGCAGCGGCAGCCCTGGGACGGCTCGAGCTGGCGGCGGGCGCTGCACGCCGTGGTGAGCTGCCCCACCTCGTCCATCGGCGCGGAGCGCAGCGCCAAGGAAGCCGCCCGCGACCTGCCGGTCCATCTCGAGGGCGACGTGTATCGCTGTGGCTACTCGAGCGAAGCATCCTACGGTGCGCAGAGCTATTTCCTGCTGCGCAAGGGCGGGAACCTCCTGATCGATTCACCGCGCTTCGCGGCCCCGCTGATCCGCCGCATCGAAGAGCTGGGCGGCGTGCGCAGCATGTTCCTCACGCACCGCGATGACGTCGCGGACCATGCGCGGTTCCGGGAGCGCTTCGGCTGCGAACGGATCATCCACCGCGACGATGCGGTGATCGAGGCCGAGACCCTCCTCGACGGCGACCGTACGCTGGCGCCGGGACTCCAGGCGATCCACCTCCCCGGCCATACGCGCGGAAGCTGCGCGCTGCTGGTGGACGACAAGTACCTCTTCACCGGCGACCACCTCTGGGCCTGGGAGGGTCGCCTGGAGATGGGGCGCAGCGTCTCCTGGTACTCGTGGACCGAGCAGAAGAAGTCCCTGCGCAAGTTGCTCGACTACCGCTTCGAGTGGGTCCTCCCCGGACACGGCCGCAGCTTGCGCCTTCCCGCGCTCCGCATGCGGGCGGCCGTGGAAGAGCTGGATGCGAGGTCCAAGCAGGTTTCCTGAACAGCGCCGGCGATCAGCGGCGGGAGCGAAGGGCGGACACGGACGGCAACTCTTCCGGCTCATCCGGCAGCAGCGTGCGCCGCCGCACCGTCACGGAGACGCCCAGGACCCCGCCCAGGTCGATCCCCGCGAGGCGGAGACCGAGGTAGGTCTCCGTTTCCTCCTCCGTGCCGCGAGGCCTGCGCCGCCGCTGCCGATCGTAGGCCTTCCGTTTCTCCGGATCCGCCAGGACGACGAACGCCTCGGTGATCTCGCGGAAGTGCTCCACCGCGTCCGCGGAGGAGTTCACGTCCGGGTGGAACGTACGGGCGAGCTGGCGGTAGACTGCCTTGATCGCCTCCACGTCCTGATCCTCGGAAACGCCGAGCACGTCATAGAGGTCCCGCTGCGGCACGGGAATAGGATACATGCTGCGGACTGCCGCCGCATGCACTAAACAGCTGCCTTGGCGGCCGTCATCCCCGCGCGGATCATGGCGCGGGACATCCGCGGCGTGTTGTACGCCCACCCCAGCCGGCCATCCGGCCCGGCGACGATGAGTCCGCCGTCGCCCTGCGCCCGCTCGCGGAGCAGGCCCACGGCCTCGATGGCCGCCGCCCGCGGAGAGGCGCCGTCGCGAACGAGAACGCAAGCAGCGCGCGCGAGGCTCACCTTGAGGATCGCCTCGCCAAGCCCGGTGGAGCTGGCCGCCGCTTCCTTGTCGTCGGCGTAGGTTCCGGCGCCGATGATCGGCGTGTCGCCGACCCGGCCCGGACGCTTGTACATGGTGCCGCCGGTCGAAGTGCAAGCCGCGACGCGGCCGCTGGCGTCCACGGCGACCGCCCCGATGGTGCCGATGTTCCTCCGCACGCTGTCTGCGCCTTGCTTCTGCGCCAGCTGGTGAAGCTCCTGCCAGCGGGCGCGCTGGCGCGCTGTGATCAGCGCCGAGTTCGGAACCTCCGGAATGCCGAGCTCGCGCGCGAACGCCTCCGCGCCGGTGGCGCACATCAGCACGTGGGGGCTGTCGTCGCAGACGCGGCGCGCCACCAGGATGGGGTTCTTCACGGTCTTGACGCAGGCGACCGCGCCGGCGCGCAGGGCCGTGCCGTCCATGCAGCTCGCATCGAGCTCCACCTCTCCGGCGCTGGTCAGCGCCCCGCCGGTCCCGGCGTTGAACTCCGGATCGTCCTCGAGAATCACTGCGGCTGCCTGCGCCGCATCGAGCGCGGAACCGCCCTGGAGCAGCACCCGCAGCCCCGCTTCCGCCGCCCGGCGTGTCCCCTCGAAATGGCGGGAGGGATCGGCGCCGATCGAGGTTCCCGCCCCCCCGTGCACGGCGACGGCCGGGCCGCCCCTCTGGTCGAGGAGCCGATCGAACTCCACCCGCGTCAGATCGCCGGCGTAGGGCATGGGGGCGCCGACATAGCACAAGCTCCGTCGCTTGACAGCGCCGACCCGGTTATGAAACCTGCGCCCCAAATCGAGGAGTAAATCCATGGCCCCAGAGCGCAAGGTCCACGAGGTAGTGATCGTCGGCGCGGCCAGAACGCCGATCGGCGCATTCCAAGGCTCGCTTTCGAGCCTGCCCGCCCCACGGCTCGGAGCGGTTGCCATCAGGGCGGCGCTGGAGCGCGCCGGCGTGAAACCGGAAGAGGTGAAGACCGTCTTCATGGGCCATGTGCTTCAAGGCGGCGTCGGTCAGGCCCCGGCGCGCCAGGCGGCGCTCTACGCCGGTCTGCCCAACACAACGCCCTGCGTCACCGTGAACAAGGTGTGCGGCTCGGGCCTCGAAGCGGTCATCGAGGGCGCCCGGGTGATCGCGCTCGGGGAGGCCGAGGTGGTGGTCGCGGGCGGGATGGAGAGCATGTCGAATGCGCCTTACTTCTCGCCCTCCATGCGCAACGGCGCCCGGATGGGAAACGTCGAGATGAAGGATCTCATGATCCACGACGGCCTCTGGGACCCCTACAACGACATGCACATGGGCATGTGCGGCGAGAAATGCGCCGCGGACTTCCAGTTCTCCCGCAGCGCGCAGGACGAGTACGCGCGCGAGAGCACGCTGCGCGC
>WNFS01003900.1_pt1 | contig 11358 bp, 10 predicted proteins | sample 5400141 | NCBI WGS metagenome assembly WNFS01 (sample SAMN13153358, study PRJNA577476) | soil metagenome | isolation source: 60 cm saprolite under Madrone tree | place: USA:California | collected 2016-06-14 | reverse complement strand
TCGCCATCGGCTATCCGGCGAACCTGGCGCAGTCGGTGACTTCGGGCATCGTCGGCGGACTGCACCGGACCAATATCGGGATCGAGCAGCACGAGAACTTCATCCAAACCGATGCGGCGGTCTATCCGGGAAATTCCGGCGGAGCGCTCGTCGACATCAAAGGCGATCTCGTCGGCATCAACACCGCGTTTATCGGCTCCACCAACAGCAATCCTGGGGTGGGATTTGCCATTCCGGTGAACATGGCGCGAACAATTGCGGAGCAGCTTCTCAAATACGGCGATATCCGCCGCGGCACGCTCGGCCTCACGATCGAAGATCCGACGCCTGCCGTGCTCCGCGATATGAAACTGACGGGCCCGCAATCAGGCGCCGTGATCACAAAAGTCGATCGCGGATCGGCGGGAGAGCGCGCCGGATTGAAATCCGGCGACGTCGTCACCAAGCTCGGCGAACGGGAGGTGATAAACGCAGGGTTTCTGCGCACCAGGATCGCGCTTCTGCGGATCGGCGAGACTGCCGAGCTTATGATATTGCGCGAGGGGAAACAGACGGCCATTCGGGCGATCATCGCAGAGCGGCAGCCGCGGACAACGTCAAGATAAGGCCGCCGGGCGACGAGGATTATTGCGTCCGGCTTCGGAAAACCCGATTGCCGCCATCCAAATTTGGCGTCGTTTCGACATCTCTCCGGATCTGCGTGTGAAATAATCTCGCCTCATCCTCTTGTGTCCCAAGTCAGGCCGGGAGGCGCAACAACCCGGCTCTCCACAACTTCCGCGACGATCACAACGGTGGGCTCGGGCCGGATGCCCGTCACTTCCGCGGCTTGAAGTACCGCAGGTCCGGCGGCGCTTGGTCCTTCCTGGTCGGCATCAGGTAGCCATCTGCACTCAGGAAATAGTCTTCCTTGCCGACGATGATGTGACGGTTGTTATCGGTGCAGTTGTCTTCGAACCAGATGACGTTACGGTCGCGGCGATAGCGCTTGTTGACGGTCCATGGACGCGTCAACGCATGATCTAAGGTGGTGATGTCGTTGTGCAGGATGTCCGGGTCGGCTTTGTCGAGATAGATGCGCTCCAGGATGACCGATTCATTGTCGTCGTGCAGCGGTATGCCGCTCGGTTCGTAGGTGCGCGGGCCCTTGAAATTACGCGTCTCGACCTCGAGCGTGTCGAAGCGGCCGTCGCCGTCGGTGTCGAGCCATTTCCCGATCGAATAACCCGCAAAGGACGGCTCGATCTCCGCCGGCCACTTGCGTTCATCGGTATAGATGCGGCGCGGCAGGAACGGATGGAAGTTGACGTAAGTAATATTCGGCAGGATGACGAATTCGATCGGCCAGGCGACCGACATCATCCGCGGCAGGCCATTGGTGCGGCAGGTGACGAGGTTGTCTCCGCCCTGTCCGCCTGCCGCCTGGTCTGCGAGGCTCGCCTCCAGCACGGCCTGATATTTGCCCGTCAGCGGCGCCTGTTGGGCAAGGCCCGGAGGTTTGGTGACATCCCACTGGAAGCCTACCCCCGGCGGCCGCACCCATTGACCCGACCAGTCCGGATACTTGGTTTCGTCGAACGCGACGGCAACCGAGCTTGCCATTGCCACGGTTGCGGCGATCGCAACGGCACGCAATGCGGTGCGGTCGAGCATGACGGTCCTCCTCAAGGTCGCAGATGACGGCGCAGAATCGCAGATTTTTGCGACCACATCATGCTCAAAATCGTCTCTGTTGCGGCCTCGGCAGTCCGAAGGTTCACTTCGGCCAATCTGACGGAGTCGCAGCATTGTGCTGTAGGGGCGACCACAACGTTCGCCCCTACAGCGGGCAATACAGTGTTGTGATGTGTCTTGCGGTCGTTGCTCCTTGGGGTAAGTTCGGGGCCTTCCCCCTCCCGACCCTCCCCGCTTGCAGTGAGGGTAGGGAGGGGGAAGGCCACAGGAGGGTAACGATGTTGAGAAACACCGTTTTGGCGCTCGTGATTGCCGCGCTGGCGACGCCTGCCTACGCTCAGTTCGCCCCCAACCTGGCGGGGGGTGGACGCGTCAACCCCAAGACCGAAGCGGAAGTCAAGCAGGAGCAGGAGCGCGAATCCGGATACAGGTCCGGAGTCGGCAAGATTCCCGATGCCAAAGGCAAGTCGGACCCGTGGGCCGGTGTACGCGGCGGCGCACCGGCGACCGGTCAGAACCAGTCGCGGTCGAATGCGAAATAGGCCGCCTGTGGGCCGATTATGTGCCGAGCCCATCTTCTGCTGATATTCGTGCTTCTCCTGCTCGCGCCCGGCGCGACACGCGCGCAGGGCGTCGGCATCGCCTGGACCAGAGTTCCGTCAGTGATCATTGCGGGGCCGGCCGGCGACGCGCGCGCGCCGCTCGTACATGCGGCCGTGGCGCACTGGAACAGCGTATTGGGCGGGATCGGCAGTGCCTTCCGTCTGGGCCCTGTCACGCGACGGGCTGGCGGCGGCGCGGCCGAGCCGGGCAAGATCGTGGTGGTGTTGTCGGCTGGCGTGTTCGTTTCACACGCCGGCCGCTCGCCGGACGGCCAGGGTGCGGTGGTTATGATCCGCACCGACCGCGTGCCGCCGCTGTCGATGCCGAATGTCGCCCGCAACCTCATCGCGCATGAACTGGGGCATGCGATCGGCCTCGGCCACGACAGCGATCCGGCGATGCTGATGTGCGGACGCCCGGCGCCGTGCCGTCCCGATGTCTTCGTATCCTCGACGCCACGATACTTCCCGCTGAGCAGCGCGGCCCGGGCCAATCTGCTGGCCATGTATCCGGCGAGTTGGAAGGGCCGGTGAGGGCAGTCCGCCGAACCGCCGACCATGGCGGTTCCCGGTCGATTTTGAGTCGGCGCTCGACCATCCGCCGCCGTCACCTCATCTTCAGGGTTGTTTCGTCGAACAGTTCGTCCACCTCGAACCGTCGCGGGATCAGCCGCTGCTGCACGGCGTAGTCGATGATGCGTTCGAGCGCCGGGCGGCACGCTTCGACGCCGAACGGGGTGGTATCGAGGCCGTCCGACGGCGGCGCGCGCCGCTTGCCCTCACGCAGCAGGTCATAGACTTCCTCGACGATGTCGGGGCGCGATTTCGCCAGCTCGGCGCTCACCACCACCATATGGTTGAGTGGCACGATGTGGTGTTTTTGATACCACGCCTGCGCGGCCGCGGCCGGATCGCCGAACAGCGATTTCACGCGCGGGTCGTCGGAGCGGTCACCCAATACGGCGTCGAGTTCGCCCTCGAGCAGCATCGCAATGATCTTCTTGCCCTCCGGCGCGCGCTCCGTGGTGTCCACATATTCGGCCACGTGAGGCTCCTCGAACGTGATCCACCGCACGCTTGCGAGATCAAGCCCGTAATCGTTCTCGAACATGCCGCGCAGCCATGCGCCCGTGGTCGTGGTGAAGGAGCGAATGCCTACTCGCTTGCCCTTGAGATCGGCGGGCGTCAACGGGCCGCGTTCGCCGTTGTAGATCGCCCAGGCGTGCTGAATCCGCCCCGTCATCACGGCCGGCAGCAGCACCATCGGCTTGCCGAAGGATTTCGCGATTAGGTAGGTGACGACCGCCATTTCGGAGATGTCGAATTCTTGCCGGCGCACCATGGCCTTAAAGCCGCTCCATACGGGCTTCACGTCCTTGAAGTCGAGCGCGACGCGCGCCGAGGTGACGTCGCCGTTCTTGAGGGGCGCGGTGTGCGGATAGGTGGCGAGCAGCGTGCGCAGGCGCAGCGGCTCGGAAGCGGGGCTCATGGCGGTATCCTTTCGGATGACAGATGGCGTATGACAGATCCCGAAGGACGGATACCGAATGCTGGATGCAAATAAAAGGACGCTGCGTACCTCTGTCCTTTCGTCATCCGTCATCTGTCATCTGTCATCTGTTTACTGCCGCTCGATGCCGGCCTTCTCGATCACGGCGGCCCATTTGGCGATGTCGGCTTTCATGCGCGACTGCATTTCCTCCGGACTGGTGCCGGGCACCTCCATGCCGTTGAGGGCAGAGCAATTCCAGCGCAGCGGGCGACGAGTCGATCGCGCCGGCTGATCTGAAAGGATCCGCCATCGTGAAAAGCGACAGCAGCGGAGTCGTGCCGACGTGAGGATGATGTAGGGCGCCCTTGTGGTCACCCTGCTTCCGGCGGACGATGAGAACCCGGAGAAGGGTCCCGGCATGATGCGCCTTACCAGTCCGGTCAGGCGCACGTGGTGCGCAAACCGGGCGACCACAAGGGTCGCCCCTACAGCGGGTGCCCCGAAACGCCCCTTGGGTGTGCAAGTGCCCCAGACCTCGATCAAATTCTCGCGAAAAGTCGGGAAAGATCGCGTCGCAACTTAGCCGCGATGATGTTTTTTGTCGCATTTTAGTGATCGGAATCATATACTTGTGTCTTCGCGATTGAAGACTGCTGGGCGGCACTATATAAGGCCGGCCACGGGGGGGAGTTCGCGAACAAAAACAACGAATTTTGCGCCTGGGAGCCGGAAGAGATGGGTGCGGATAAGGGCAAACCCTATCGGCCGACCGACAAAGAGCCGTTCATGAACGATCGCCAACGTGACTATTTCCGGCAAAAGTTGCTTGCTTGGAGGGAAGATATTCTCAGGGAGGCAAAGGAGACCCTCCAGCACCTCCAGGACGAGAACCAGAATCACCCCGATTTCGCTGACCGCGCCTCATCGGAGACCGACCGGGCTATCGAGCTGCGCGCGCGCGACCGCCAGCGCAAGCTGATCGCAAAGATCGACGAGGCGCTGGCGCGCATCGAGGACGGCACGTACGGCTTCTGCGAAGAGACCGGCGAACCGATCTCGATCAAGCGCCTTGAGGCACGACCCATCGCGACCATGTCGATCGAAGCGCAGGAACGCCACGAGCGCCGCGAGCGCGTCTACCGCGACGAGTGATAGAGCTACAAAACAATCGGACCTCATCCTGAGTTGCCCACCGGCGGGGCCGACCACTGCGGATGAAAGTCTATTCTCCATGGTGCTGCCCGGCGGGAATTTTGTTTTCACTTTCGTACTAGGAGGCCGCCCTCTTGGGCGGCCGTCTCGAAGGATGGCCACGGGCACGGCAGAGCAAGCGGCCATCCTTCGAGACGCGCGCTAAAGCGCGCTCCTCAGGATGAGGTCCAAATGTTTTAGCCGTCTGTAAGACGGCGGGCCAATCTCATTGCGGTTTCAGATTCAACGCCTTCGCGAGTTCCGCCATCGAGACCGATTCGGCGTTGACGAACGTCTGGAATTCCTCGGCGCCCATCGTCATCGGATCGACGCCCTGGCTGGCGAGCTTCTCGCGCACGGCCGGATTGGCGAGCGCGATGCCGATCTCGCGGCTGAGCCTGGCGACGATGTCGCGCGGCGTCCCGGCCGGCGCGAAGATGCCGATCCAGAAATTCAGGTCGGAATTGGGATAGCCGGCTTCGATCGAGGTCGGGATGTCCGGCAGCGCCGCCGACCGCTGGAGGCTGCTGACGCTCAGCGCCACCAGCTTGCCGCTGCGAATGAATTCAAGCGCCGCCGAAAGCGGCGCGTAATAGGCGTCGACGCGTCCGGTCATCACCTCCGTCAGCACTTCGGGGGCGCCGCGGAACGGGACGAAATCGCCCGCAAAGCCCGCAGCGAGGCGGAATTTCTCCATGGCGAGGTAAACCGGGGTGCCGACGCCGGCCGAACCATAGGTGATCCGCGTCTTCCTCGCGTTGGCAACGAATTCTTGCACGGTGTGAATATTCTGCGATGGCGCAACCACCAGCACATTGGGCAGGTTGGCAAGCGGCGCCACCGCGACGAAATCCTTGATGGGATCGTAATGTGCGTTGGCGACCGTGAAGGGCGAAACCACGATGCCCGACGAGTGGGCAAGCAACGTGTAGCCGTCAGACGGCGAGGTCGCCACCGATCGGATCCCGATGGTGCCGCTGGCCCCGGTACGGTTCTCGACCACGATCGACTGGCCGATCTGGGCCGCAACCTGCTCGAGCACGATCCTCGGCACGATATCGACCGCGCTGCCCGCCGTGAGCGGCACCACGGCGCGGATGGTCCTCGCCGGCCATTGCTGCGCCATGGCGGGGACGGATAGGAGCGCCATGAGGGTCGCCGCCAAACACCACAAACGTCTCATACAAACCTCACTTGCGCGGGCAGGGGTGGGCGGATCGTAGCCCGGATGGAGTGAAAGCGAAATCCGGGGCAAGCCCCTCCGCAAACCGCAGCGCCGTCCCCGGATTGCGCGACCGAAGACGGTCGCTCCATCCGTGCTGCGGGGCATGCGAATGACGCCAGCTTGCGGACTCCCTCGCAAAAGTGCAGCCTGAAGGTAATACGCAAAACAACAGGAGGAAGCGATGGCGAGGGAAACCCAAGACCCGCCGCACGACTTATCGCGGCGCGATCTTTTCAAGACAATGGGCGCCGGTGCAGCAGCCGCCGTTGCGGGAGAACCCCTATCGCCCAGCACCGCGATGGCGCAGGTTCACCCGGCGGCTGCGCCACAGCTCGAAGCGCTTGAGACCCTCACCGCCGCTGAGGCCGATATCCTGGAGGCGGTCTGCGCGCGCCTGATCCCAACGGACGAGAATGGCCCGGGTGCGGCGGAAGCCCGCGCGGCCCATTACATCGATCGGGCGCTCACGGGTCCGCTGCGCGCCTCGCGCGATGCCTACGCGGCAGGTCTCGCCGCCATCGATGTTTACGCGCAGGCGGCGAAAGGCACGCCGTTCGTCAAGCTTTCGCTGCGGGACCAGGATGCGGTGCTCACCGACATGGAAAAAAACGTCGCCACCGGCTTCATGCCGAACGCCGCGACCTTCTTCAATCTGGTGCGCACCCACACCATCCAGGGCACGTTCTGCGATCCTTACTACGGCGGCAACGCAAATTTCGTCGGCTGGGATTTGATCGGCTATCCGGGCCTGCGGATGGCGGTCGACGCGCAAGAGCAACGCATGAGCGCGCCGAAGGCGGTGCGCAAGTCCGCCTACGAGGAGGCGATGTTCGCCCGCAAGGGCAGCGCGAAGGGAGGCGACCATGCCCATCGACCTTAAGAAGACCGACGTCGTCATCGTCGGGCTCGGTGCGGTCGGCGGGGTCGGCGCTTTGCCGCTCGCACGCGCGGGCCTCGATGTGATCGGACTGGAAGCCGGCTCCTGGCTCACCCCGCGCGATTTCGCGCCGGACGAGCTGCGCAACAATTTCCGCGGCTGGCCGCAGGCGGCGCAGAAAGCCAACACGGAAATTCCGACCCATCGGCCGAACGCATCGGCGCCCTATTCGCCGCGCTTTCCGATCCATCCCATGATGAACGGCGTCGGCGGCACCTCGCTGCACTATTGGGCGCAGAGCTGGCGGCTCAATCCGTGGGACTTCCGGGTGGTGAGCGAGACCGCGCGGCGCTATGGCGCCGCGCGCATCCCGAAGGGCTCCACCGTCGAGGATTGGCCGTTCGGGCTTGAGGAGCTTGAGCCCTATTACGACACGGTCGAGCACGAAGTCGGCGTGTCGGGCCAGGCCGGCAACATTAACGGCACCGTCGATCCGCGCGGCAACATCTTCGAGGGCCTGCGCCGGCGCGGCTATCCGATGCCGCCGTTGCGGGGCACCGAATTCACCGAGCGCATGGCGACGGCGGCGCGCAAGCTCGGGTGGCAGCCGTTTCCGGGCCCCGCCGCCGTCAACTCGCAGACCTATGACGACCGGCCGGCCTGCCAGTACCACGGGTTCTGCAACCGCGGCGGCTGCCATGTCGGCGCCAAGAACTCGACGGCCGTGAGCACCATCCCGAAGGCGATGGAGACGAAGCGCCTGCAGGTGGTGACGCAGGCGATCGCCACCAGCGTCACAGTCGACGAGAAGTCCGGCCGCGTCACCGGCGTGAACTACCTGAAGGGCGGCCAGGAATATTTCCAGCCGGCCGACGTGGTGCTGCTCGCGAGCTACACCTACGAGAATGTGCGCCTGCTGCTGCTGTCGACATCGCGCGCCTTCCCGAACGGGCTCGCCAACAATGGCGGCCAGGTGGGCCGGCACTATATGACCCATCACACCGGCAATCCGGTGACGGCGCTATTCCCGTTCGAACTCAACAACTGGTACGGCCTGCCGGCCCAGGGCGTCGCGGTCGACAACTGGGCGGACGACAATTTCGACCATTCCGGCCTCGATTTCATCGGCGGCGGCAATCTGTGGGTCTATTCCGACCGCCGCCCGATCGGCGCCGCCAGCATGTCAACCTTCGGCAAGGCGCCGACCTGGGGAGCGGCATGGAAATCCTTCGTCAAGCAGAACGCCGACCGCTTCAACGTCGCCTATCTGCAGAAGACGACGCTGCCCTACGAGGACAATTATCTCGACCTCGACCCGGCGGCGAAGGACCCGATGGGCTTCCCGGTGATCCGCATCACGGCCGACCACAAGGATAACGAAAAGCGGCTCGGCGCCTTCATCCAGGACAAGATGGTGCAATGGTTCATGGAGGCGGGCGCCATCGCGGTTGAGAAGGGCCCGACCGGCACCATGGGCCCGTCCACCCATGCCTATGGCGGCACCCGCATGGGCGACAACCGCGCCACCAATGTGGTGGACCGCTGGGGCTTCGCCCACGAAGTGCCGAACCTCGGCATTTTGGGTGCGTCGGTGATGGGGACGAGTGGGGCGCATAATCCGACGCTGACCGCGCAGGCGCTCGCTTGGCGGACGGCGGAGCACCTGACGGGGAATTGGAAGGCGATTGCGGGGGGATGAGGGCGGACCGTAGCCTGGATGGAGCGGAGCGCAATCCGGGGCGGACCTTTCCGCAAACGGCAACGCCGGCCCGGATTACGCGACCGAAGACGGTCGCTCCATCCGGGCTACAGGCTGTGGCGCGCTCACTTTCGCGCGTCCGCAGTCCGCGATGTTTGGAGACCGAGAGTATTGCCCCGCACAGGAGCACTGACATGAGGAAGGTCTATGAGTATTCATAGTTGCCGGGGTTTCTATTTTGTTATTTGGATCAGGAATCTTCGCACTCGAATATAACCGCGTGCAGAATCTATGTCGGTCGAGCCAATCACGGGTCGAGACCACCCACGACGCTATGAATGCGATCCGTAGTTACCGAGTAGAATCTGGTATAGTCGGCCGCATATTGTCACGGGTTCGTCAGACGGACGCCTTTCAAAGTGACGGATATGCAACATTCATTCAAAATGATGATGGATACCGGTATAGAAAAGGAGGAGGCTGGCGGGTTGAAGAATGGACCAAGCCTTTGATTACTCGCGGGTATTCCGTCGACTTCGAGTATTTTGATCTGGAATTCCAACCGGTCGTAGAAATCAAGTGTGACGTATTGGAGTGCGGTGCGATCGACATTCGCAATTGCCTGACCCTTGGCGGCGTCTATTAAGCGGAGGGGAAAATATTACCAACCTCCCGCCTGAGTGGCCGTGAGCTATGACATTCCTTGCTATAACTCACTTTGTTATATAACATGAGCTATAGAAGTGCGCCCTATGCCTCATGACCTGGAACTGGCAACAACCGGACTGGCCGAATTTCACCTACGATTCCACGGCCTTGGAGCCGCTGGAGCGGCAATTCCTGCGGCAATCCGGTGAGTTCATCGGCGCATACAAGCACGTCGATCCGGACGATAGCGAAACGCTCGAGATCGAGCTCATTGGCGACGAGGCGGTCAAGACCTCCGAGATCGAGGGCGAGATCCTCAACCGTGACAGCGTGCAATCCTCGTTGCGCCACCAGTTCGGGCTCGGGGTCGAGCGGCCCGGCGTGAGGCCGGCCGAGCGGGGCATTTCGCGAATGATGGTCGATCTCTATCGCAACTTCGCGGCGCCGCTCACCGACAAGACGATGTTCGACTGGCACGGCATGCTGCTCGGCGGAGGCAATTCCGTTGGGGTCATCGGCGGCTACCGCACACATCCGGAGCCGATGCAGGTCGTCTCCGGTCCCGACTACGCACGCACGGTGCATTTCGAAGCGCCGCCGTCCACTCGTGTCCCGGAGGAAATGAAGCGCTTCATCGCATGGTTCAACGACACGGCCCCTGGCGCAGGCACCCCAGCGCCGGCGCTGACACGCGCGGGTATCGTCCACCTCTATTTCGTCTGCATCCACCCGTTCGAAGACGGCAACGGGCGCATTGGCCGCGCGCTCGCGCAAAAATCGCTGGCGCAAAACCTCGGGCAGCCCAGCCTGATCGCGCTCGCCTACACGATCGAGCGCAAGCGCAAGGACTATTACGCCGCGTTGGAGCGCAACAACAAGGAAAACGAGATCAGCGACTGGCTGACGTATTTCGCCAACACCGTGCTCGAAGCGCAGAACAACACGATCAGACGCGTCGATTTCTACATTGCGAAGGCCAGGCTCTACGAGCAATTGCGCGGGCAACTCAACGAACGGCAGGAGAAAGTGATCGCCCGCATGTTCCGTGAGGGCATCGACGGCTTCAAGGGCGGGCTGAGCGCGGAAAATTACATCAGCATCAGCAAGGCCTCGCGCGCGACCGCCACGAGGGACTTGCAGGATCTGGTCGAGAAAGGTGCGCTCACCAGGACCGGCGCGCTGCGCCATACGCGATATCACCTGAATGTGGCGGTTGCCTCGCGAAGCCAGTAGCCCGGATGGAGCGAAGCGTAATCCGGGGGCGGACCTTTCCGTGATGTCGCAACGCCGGCCCCGGATTACGCGACCGACGACGGTCGCTCCATCCGGGCTACGGGGCCATGTGGAGTAGGGTGGGCAAAGTCGTCTGCCGCAGATGCGATGCCGCACTGGACTCGCGCGACTTTGCCCGCGCGGTCAACCGGGCGAGATCGGACAGCGTGGGCAAAGGCAAATGATAATCCGTGCCGACATCCCCGCTCTGCGCGACGCGCCTTTGCCCACCCTACAACCGATCGAAATCCCCTCAGTCACCAGATCTTCCTACCGCCGCATATTTCGGAACGTCTTCTTCCACGCGATGGTGTCGATCAGCGATTTTTCGGCTTCGCTCAGTCGCACGACGTTGCCGTCCTCGGCGAGAGTGAAGCGCACGACGGTTTTCTCCTGGTCGGTGTGATCGAGGAGCAATGTCTTGTAGTCGACGATCTCGACGACCGGATTGAGCTTCTCGACCTTCACCGAGACCGGGACCGGCGTGGTGGCGATGTGGTGGTAGAGGTGAACATTGACGGTGTATTCGCCCGCCATGACGCCGCGGATGCTGACGAGCTCCTCGCGGATCGGCAGCGGGATCTTCTTTGATTCGACAAAGGCGAAATCATTGGTGTCGCCGCGATCGTCGCGCTCCAGCACCATCAGGCCGACATCCCTCTGATTATACCAGACGAG
>WNFS01004138.1_pt1 | contig 11360 bp, 11 predicted proteins | sample 5400141 | NCBI WGS metagenome assembly WNFS01 (sample SAMN13153358, study PRJNA577476) | soil metagenome | isolation source: 60 cm saprolite under Madrone tree | place: USA:California | collected 2016-06-14 | reverse complement strand
GCGCGCAGCGCCTGGTGCGCCGCATCTGCTCGAACTGCAAGGAAGAGCTGGAGGTGCCGGAGCAGGCTTTGATAGACGCGGGCTATACCCCGGAAGAGGCCAAAAAGACGAAGATCTATCACGGCAAAGGATGCTCGACCTGCGGCAAGGGCGGATATAAGGGCCGCACCGGCTTGTACGAAGTGATGGAAATTAACGACGAGTTGCGCGAGCTGATTCTTGTCGGCGCGTCAGCGCTGGAATTGAAAAAGAAAGCCATCGAGCAGGGCATGATTACCCTGCGGCGCAGCGGCTTGATCAAGGTCGCCTTGGGGCAGACCACCATGGAAGAAGTGCTGCGCGAAACAGTTCTGTAGAAAAGGTGCAACATGCCCGGAATTACGCTGAGTGAATTGCTGAAGAAGATGATCGAGATGGGTGGCAGCGACCTGCACGTCACCACCAATAGCTCCCCGCGCGTGCGCGTGCACGGCAAGTTGCGGCCGCTGGACATGCCGCCGCTTACCGCCTCGGACACCAAGTCACTGGCCTACAGCGTGCTCACCGACGCGCAAAAGCATCGCTTCGAGGAAAATCTCGAGCTGGACTTTTCCTTTGGCTTGAAAAATCTGGCGCGCTTCCGCGGCAACGTATTCAATCAGCGCGGCGCGGTGGGCGCCGTGTTCCGTACCATTCCGTGGGAAATTAAAGGCTTTGATGCGCTTGGGTTGCCCTTGGTGGTGAAGGGGCTCTGCGAAAAGCCGCGCGGATTGGTGCTGGTCACCGGCCCGACCGGTTCCGGCAAGTCCACAACCCTCGCCGCTATGCTCGATAAGATCAATAGCGAACGCGAAGAGCACATGATCACCATCGAAGATCCTATCGAGTTTCTTCATAATCACAAAAAGTGCCTGGTGAATCAGCGCGAAGTGCACGCCGATACGCACTCTTTCGCCAACTCGCTGCGCGCCGCCTTGCGCGAAGACCCCGACGTGGTGCTCATCGGCGAGATGCGCGACTTGGAGACCATCGAGTCCGCGTTGCGCATCGCGGAAACCGGCCACTTGACCTTTGCCACGCTGCACACCAATTCCGCCTCCTCGACCATCAACCGTATCATCGACGTTTTTCCATCGCACCAGCAGCCGCAGATTCGTGCCCAGCTCTCCATGGTCGTCGAGGGAATTCTTTGTCAGGCGCTTCTGCCCCGCGCCGACGGGCGTGGCCGCGCCATGGTGATGGAGGTGCTCATCCCTACGCCGGCCATCCGCAACCTGATTCGCGAAGACAAGATTCACCAGATCTATTCGGCGATGCAGACGGGCACCGGGCAAACCGGCATGCAGACGTTCAACCAAGGCTTGGCGAATTCCTACTTCCAAAAGCTGATTACTCTGGACATGGCATTGTCACGCTCATCGAATCCCGATGAGCTGCAAGACATGATTAATCGCGGGGTTTCGTCTCCTTCCGGAGGAGGAGCGAAGACGCCGGTGGCATCGAAACGCTAAGACCCTGGGAATAGCGACATGACGGCAAGTCGCAGTGCCGGGTGACTGAGGAGGAGTGAAATGCCGGTCTATACATATCGGGGAACCAACAGAGCGGGGGGCGCCGTCAGCGGCGAAGTGACCGCTACGAGCAAGGCCGAACTGCAGAATATTCTGCGACGGCAGCAGATTACCGCCACCAAGATGTCGGAAAAGGGCAAGGAATTCAATCTGCCGACGTTTGGCGGCTCGGTGACGGCGAAAGAGCTCGCGGTCTTTACACGCCAGTTCTCGGTGATGATCGACGCCGGCCTGCCGCTGGTGCAATGCCTGGAAATTCTGGCCGGGCAACAGGAGAACAAGCTCTTTCAGAAGGTGCTCACCGGGACAAGATCAGCGGTGGAGGGCGGCGCGACGCTTTCCGCAGCCATGCGGCAGTTCCCGAAGGTCTTTGATGCGCTATACGTCAACATGGTGGAAGCTGGTGAAACGGGCGGTATTCTCGACACCATTTTGCAACGCCTTTCGCAGTACATCGAAAAGAATGTCAAGTTGCAGCGCGCGGTAAAATCCGCATTGGTTTACCCAGTCGGCGTTTTGACGGTCGCTGCGGGCGTCATTACCTTGTTGCTCTGGAAAGTGGTGCCGATCTTCGCCACGTTGTTCGCCGGTTTGGGCGTCACGCTGCCGCTGCCGACTAGAATCGTCATCGGCCTGAGCAACTTCGTCGCCAGCTATTTCGGACTTGCCATCTTTGTAGGACTAATAGCCGCGATTATTGGCGTTAAGATTTGGTACGGAACGCCGCAGGGGCGCTATTTAATTGACGCGGGCATTCTCAAGGCGCCGGTGATCGGTCTATTGATGCGGAAGATTGCGGTAGCGCGTTTTACCCGCACGCTCGGCACGCTCATCTCCAGCGGCGTACCTATCCTTGAGGGCCTGGACATCACCGCGAAAACGGCGGGAAATGCTGTCGTCGAGAGGGCGCTCTTAAAGGTTCGCAAGGCCCTCGAAGAAGGTAAGTCGCTTACCGAGCCCCTGCGCGAAACCGACGTTTTCCCCGGCATGGTCACGCAGATGATCGGCGTCGGCGAGCAGACTGGTGCGATGGACGCCATGCTGCAGAAGATCGCGGACTTTTATGAAGACGAAGTCGACGCCGCGGTGAAAGACTTGCTGACAGCTCTTGAGCCGGTCATGATCGTCTTTTTGGGCCTGGTGGTCGGCGGCGTGGTTATTTCCATGTACTTGCCGCTGTTCTCGCTCATCGGCCAGTTGAGTTCGAATCACTAATTTGCGGGGATCGGCAAACGGCGTCTAAGCTATTTCTGAAGGCCGGAGGGGGCTTGCCGGCCTTCACGCATTAAGCAGCGAACTGGGCAGGCCGGCTGGCTGCAACCCGTAAAGCACCGGAATCACTATGGAACAAGGCCACACGACACGGGAATGGCTGGATTGGCTGACGCGTGTGCGTCTGCTGATGATTGCCTTGATCCTCAGCGTGGGTGTCGCGTGGCCCTCCTACCTGCCTTTGGCCGGTTCCAGCCGCTACTTCCTGCCTCTGGTGATTTTCTGGATCACCCTGGGCACTCTGCACATCATCCTGGTGCGCTGGCTTCCCAAGGCGAGGTGGCACGGCCCCGCTCAGGTAGCCAGCGACGTGGTGATGATCTCTGCGCTGGTGTACGCCACCGGCCTGCAGGAAAGCTATTTCATTTCGCTTTACCTGCTGGTCATCATCGTTGCCAGCATCCTGTTTTCCCGCAACGTCGCCTTCGCCACCTCCGCTGTTTGCGTGGCGCTGCTCGGCAGCCTGACGTTGCTTTCCTACGAAGGCAAGATTCCCCGGACCTACGCCGGAAGCCCCACCACGGAAGTGCTTCGGCTATGGTTCCTGAGCAACCTGCTGGGCTTTCTTGCGGTCGCCTACTTGGCCGGCTTGCTTGCGCAATCACTGCGCAGTAAGGGGCGCGAGCTCGAAGAAAAGCGAGAAGAGTTGCTTGACCTTCAGGATTTCACCGAAGACATCATTCACTCCATGCGCGGTGGTTTGATCACCACGGACACTGACGGCCGCGTCGTCCTGCTCAACCGTACTGGCGAAGAGATTTTGGGACACCGTTTTGCGGACATTCGCGGACGCAAGATCGAGGAGATCAGCTCCGCCTTCTGGACAGACGGCCCTCCGGGAACGAATGAACGTCTCTCGCTGCGTCGCGAGATTGAGTTCCGTACGCCGGACGGCCAGGAGCGCTATCTCGGCATCAGCGTGTCTCCTCTTCGCTCGCGGGACGCCCAGCGCAGCGGCTTCGTTTTCAACTTTCAAGACCTCACGGACTTCCGCAGGCTCGAGCAGGAAGTCGCCACCAAGGACCGCATGGCTGCGCTCGGGCGCCTTTCCGCCGCGATTGCGCACGAAATCCGCCAGCCATTAACCGCCATGGCCGGAGCGGTGGGAGAGTTGGCGCGCATGGCCCCTCTCGAAGAGGATGAAAAGCAACTCGTCAGCATCGTGAACCGCGAGTCGGAGCGCTTGAATCGTATCATCACGGAATTCCTGAACTATTCGCGAGAGAACACCTACGAATTTCAAGACTCTGACGTGGCCACCCTGTTAAATGAAACGCTCATGCTGGTCGAGAAAAAGCCGGAGGTCGGCTCCAAGTATCAAATCGTGCGTTCGTTCAACGGTCACGAGCTGCGTGCCCGCGTGGATTCCAGCAAGCTCAAACAGGTGTTCTGGAACCTTTGCGACAACGCGCTGCGCGCGATGCCGGAGGGCGGCACTTTGACCGTGGGACTGGAGGAACGCCCGTTTTGGTTGCGCATCGCATTTCGTGATACGGGCGTCGGCCTGGACCCAAAGCAGCGCGCCAAGATTTTTGAGCCGCTGCAATCGAATTTCGAAGGTGGCACGGGTTTAGGGCTTTCCATCGTGTATCAAATCGTGCAAGCGCACAGTGGGCGCATTAGCGTCGTTTCTGAGAAGGACCGCGGTGCCGAGTTTATTATCGAGCTGCCGAGAATGGCCTAACGATTATGCAAGCGACAAAAACAGCCGCTAAAGGACCGAGTAAACACCCAGTGCATATCCTGGTGGTCGATGACGAGCGCTCGATCTGCGAGTTGCTGGAGATCACTTTTCGCAAGGAGGGCCATCGCGTGGAGGTCGCGCACGACGTCCCCGCGGCCAAGCGCAAACTGGAATCGCAGATTTTCGACATTGTTGTTTCCGACGTGCGCATGCCCGGCGAGAGCGGCGTGGATCTTCTTAAGCTCACCAAGGAGATCGCTCCGCAGTGCTTTTTCCTGCTGATTACCGGCGTTCCGACTGTGGAAACGGCCATTGCCGCCATCAATTCCGGCGCGGATCGCTATGTTATTAAAGACCACGAATTGGTCGATCAGTTGCGCCGCGCCGTTCGCGAGGTTTCGGAGAGCTTGAAATGGAAGAAGGAAGCCGGGTATCTCCGCCGCGAGCTTCGCCGCCTGACCGGTCTCGACAATATCATTGGGCAAGCCCCGAAAATGCGTGAAATTTTCGACATGATTCAGACCGTCGCGCCGCAAACCAGCCGCGTTCTCATCACCGGCGAAAGCGGCACGGGTAAGGAGCTGGTCGCTAGGGCCATTCATGAAAATAGCCAGCGCGCGCAAGCCCCTTTCATAACCATCAATTGCGGCGCGTTTCCCGAAACGCTGCTGGAGTCGGAACTATTCGGCTATATGAAGGGTGCCTTCACCGGAGCAGCCGAAAATCGCCAGGGCCTTTTCCAGGCTGCTCACGGCGGGACGCTGTTCATGGACGAAATCGGCAATATGAGCTTGACCATGCAGGTCAAGTTGTACCGCGTGCTACAAGAAGGCAAGGTCCGGCCCGTCGGGAGCAACGAAGAAAGCGACGTCGACGTCAGAATCATCGCCGCCACCAACAAGGATTTCGAGCAGGAGATTGCCGAGGGCCGCTTCCGCGAGGATCTCTATTACCGCCTCAGCGTGATCCCCATCCAGTTGCCGCCCCTGCGCGAACGCCGCGAAGATATTCCTCTGCTCGCCAGGCATTTTCTGGAGACCTTTCGCAAGTCCATGGCAAAGCCAATCAACGGAATCTCACCCGAGGCCATGCGTCAGCTCGAGGCCTACGATTGGCCGGGCAACGTCCGCGAACTGGAAAACACTATGGAACGAGCGGTGGCCTTGGAAAGCAGCTCCGAAATCTCCCTCCCGGTCTTGCCGGACCGCATTGCCGGATATTCTGGCCTTGGTGCGGCTGCGATCTCCGGCGGACGCTTGACCATCCCCGCCGAGGGCATCGATTTTGAGAAGGAAATGGCCGACGCCGAGAGGCGCTATTTGCAAGCAGCGTTGGAGAAGGCGGACGGGGTTCGCACCCGTGCCGCAGAGATCCTGAAAATCACCTACCGGTCATTCCGGCATTACGCCAAAAAACACAACATCTGAGGCTTCGCAGCGGTGACTATAAGTGCTGGAATTGGGTGACAGAAATTGTCGACATGAAGTGTCTGCAGCGCTTCCAGCCTGCCTGGCACCTGGATCTTATAGTTCCAGTACCGCCTAGAAGGGTTATTTTCAGTAACATACGGATATTCAAGGCCCTGGTCTTAAGAAAATTCTGAGTTGGTACTAGGCCTGCAGGTATAGGCGCCGTGCTCTGGCAACACACACTCAAGGAGAGATGCAATTCATATGCGTAACAAACAAAAGGGTTTTTCACTTATCGAGTTGCTGATCGTCGTGGCGATCATTCTGATCATCGCGGCCATCGCAATTCCGAACTTGATCCGCTCGAAAATGGCTGCCAACGAAGCGTCTGCGGTGGCTTCCATCCGCACTGTCAACACTTCGGAAGTGGTTTATTCCAGCACGTACAACGTGGTGAATGTGTTTTCCGCTAACCTTCTGGCACTGGGCGATGGCGGCGCGACCGCTAACTGCACGGTTTCAGCCGTTCCAAACTCGTCTAACGCTTGCCTGCTTGACCCCGCGTTGGAGATTGCTACTGCTACAACGTCCTCAAAATCAGGATACTACTTCACCTACGTAGGAGGCGTGGGCAATTATACGATCAACGCCAACCCCGTACAGCTGAATTCCACGGGCGTGCGAGGATTCTTCTCGGACCAAACCGTCGTGATCCGTGCGGCCTCAGGTGCTGCAGCCACGGTTGGCAGCACCCCGATCTAATCCAGCCGGTTCACGGGCCGGGTCTGCCGGCCACCGGTCAAAAGCAATGCTGAGAGCACGGAACTTCGGTTCCGTGCTCTTTCTTCTGTGACCCCGCGCAAGCTGCGAGTGACGCTTAGTGTCAGTCGTCTTGGGCAATAATGGTCACGATTGGCCAACATTGCCCCTCCTCGGGTGGGCAATTTCGATGGGGTTGATGCTCCTCTAGGAGAATAAGGTTCCTGTTTTCATCGTGATGCGATAACACTATGAAAGCGGCAGTCACTATGGCCTCCGCGATGCAGGTTATCCGGATGTGCTTTGTGCACCTAAATCCAAGGAGAAGATTGGACAATGCGTAACAAGCAAAAGGGTTTTTCGCTTATCGAGTTGCTGATCGTCGTGGCGATCATTCTGATCATCGCGGCCATCGCAATTCCCAACTTGATCCGCTCGAAAATGGCTGCCAACGAAGCGTCTGCAGTGGCTTCGATCCGCACCGTCAACACTTCGGAAGTGGTTTATTCCAGCACGTACAACGTGGCGAATGTGTTTTCCGCTAACCTTCTGGCGCTGGGCGATGGCGGCGCGACCGCTAACTGCACGGTTTCAGCCGTTCCAAACTCGTCTAACGCTTGCCTGCTTGACCCCGCGTTGGAGATTGCTACCGCTACAACGTCCTCAAAATCAGGATACTACTTCACCTACGTAGGAGGCGTGGGCAATTATACGATCAACGGCGACCCCGTACAGCTGAATTCCACGGGTGTGCGAGGATTCTTCTCAGACCAAACCGTCGTGATCCGTGCGAACTCAGGTGCTGCAGCCACGGTTGGCAGCACCCCGATCTAATCCAGCCGGTTCACGGGCCGGGTCTGCCGGCCATCGGTCAGAGGCGGATGCAGAGAGCACGGAACTTCGGTTCCGTGCTCTTTCGAACTTTCTGGCACCGCTGGTCTTTTTGGGGACCGACTAGAGTTGCCCCGGGACCTTGCTATCCATCATCGACAGTCTTGACGCGAGCAGCAGCGCTGAATCGGAAAGCTCTAAAGCCGCTCCAGACTTGCGCGGAACCAGAAATTGATCGTTATAGACTGCGCGACTCTACTTCCTGCTTTTAGTAGTTATCACGACAACCTTAGCCGCAAAAACTGAGAGTGCTGGACAAAGCCTCCGTCTACCGTGGAAATCATGCGCCGGTCTCTAGTCGCTCTATCCGATTCGAATCTAGTTCAGGGATTGCTGCTGGTGGGGTTGCTCTGTCTCTTGCCAATTAAGCAATTACGCGGCCTTTCAGCCGTGGCCGACCCGGATATCTGGTGGCATATCCGGGTAGGACAGTGGATCATCGAACACCACGGTTTTCCTCGCCAGGGCATTTTCTCTGCCTTCGGAGCAACTCATCCTTGGGCCGCCTACAGTTGGGGATTTGAGGTCGTCATGGCCACCCTAAATAGAGCGTTCGGGCTAATGGCAATTTCACTGTTTGTAATCGCGTTCGACGTGGCGCTGGTTCTGGTCATCTTTTTGGTCACCCGGTTCTTCAGCCATAGCTTTTGGTGGGCTTGGTTGCTCTCAGCCGTGGCTGTTTGGGCTATGGACCTGAACCGCGTTAACGTCGCACGACCCGTGGCCCTCTCCATTCTGTTTTTCACCTTAGAGCTGGTAATGATCTTCAGGGCGCAGGAGACCCGAAACGTAAGGCGTCTCTATTGGTTGCCCTTGCTGTTTCTTGTTTGGGCAAATTTTCACATCCAATTCATTTACGGACTTCTGCTGCCTGGGCTTCTCGCCATTGTTACATCCGTGGAGCGCTGGGTGAACCGGCGGTGGCCCGCTGAGCAAGGCGAGGCTGACGCAACTCAGGCGCTTCGCCCCGCAATGTTGTGGGCGATCTTCGCTGCCTGCTTTGTAGCGACCCTAGTGAATCCGTACACGGTCGGTCTGTATCGCCTAATTTTCACCTACGCGCAAAGTACGTTCGCGTACAGCGTTATTCTTGAATTCCAGGCACCAAACTTCCGCCAAGTCTCTCATTTTATTCAACCCCTAATACTGGCAGCGGCGTTCTTCGCGATGGGTCGTCGAAAAATAGACTCCTACAAAATAGCTCTGCTGACCATAGCTTCGTTGGTATCATTTCGGTCTGTCCGGGATGTCTGGTTCGCCTGCATTCCAGCAGCCGCCATCATTGCTTGTGCGGTCCGCCGCACAAACGCGGAAGCGGGCGGCTCGCCGTTCGGCACCAGATCCCTGCACTTAGGTCCCGTTCTTGCCGGTGCGCTGTTCGTGATTGTCTTAAGTGGGGTGGACAACGGTCTCAGCAATCGCGCTCTTTTCCAGGTGGTACATGACTCCTATCCCGTGGAGGCAATTAAATTCATTCAGGAGCATCACTTCCCGGGGCCCCTCTACAACAACTTCAACTGGGGCGGCTTCCTAATCGGAAATCTCCCAGACTATCCCGTATCTATCGATGGTCGCACCGATCTGTACGGAGACGCCTATTTCCAACAGGAAAGTCAAACCCTAATGGGCCGGCGGTCTGACGACCCGGCCTTAAACCAGGCAAATCTCGTTCTGCTGCCATCCAGGGTACCGCTTTGCGGGATGCTGCAGAGTTCGCCGCAATTCAGACTGGTTTACACGGACAACATAGCAAAGGTTTTCGTTCGAAATCCCTAGCTGTGTCGCGCGTAACTCTCTCCCTAACCTGGATTGTCACGCACTTCTACCTGTCCCGGGCTGGGCTATCCTGTACTGCTCATGAGCGTGCGGATCCGCACCTACCAACCGGCGTCCATTCACAAAAACGGCTGGCGTGCTGTTGACCTCGAGTTGTTGGCCGTTGACGTAGCTGGCTAATCGACTGTGCCAATTGCGTATCTCTTTTGTGCCTCTCTCCTGCGCATTTTCGAGCCGCTCACCCGATTCCTCAACGGTCTTCACCCTGCGGTTTGTGCCCCCTGCTAAACTAGCAGCGATGGCCACCGTGCTCTTCGTCCTTCTGTTGCTTCTTCTTCCGTCCACAAGTCGGAAGGAAGCCGGGGAACTTGCGTCGCGCCTGGAAGCGCGATACCGCGGAGCCAAAACCCTGCAGGCCACTTTTCTCGAGCGCTATTCCGAGAACGGAAGGGTTGTTCGCACCGAAGCGGGGACCGCGTACTTCCGGCGGCCGGGGAGAATGCGCTGGGAATACGAGCGCCCGGAAAAGGATTTGTTCCTGGTTGACGGAAAGACCGCATGGTTTTATGTTCCCGCGGATCACACCGTCACCCGCGTGCCCGCCAAGCAAAGCGGCGATTTGCGTACACCGCTGGCGCTTCTGGCAGGAGAGATGAAGATCTCCCGCGTTTGCTCCCGCGTGGAACTTGCCGACGCCGAGAAACCTTTGCGTGAAGGCCATGCCGTGCTGCGTTGCATAGTGCGCGGCGAAAAGCAAGACGCCGCGAGCGCGCAGGAACCGGAAAACGCGCTGGCCGCCGGCGAAAGTGACGCTGTCTTTTTCGAAGTTGCGCGCGACAGCGGGGAGCTGGCGCGGCTGGTGGTACGACAGCCAGGCGGCATCGAAGTGGAATTTCGCTTCGAAAATTGGCGCTTTAACCCCGTCATTCCGGATACCATGTTTCGCTTCGAGGCCCCGCCAGGAGTAGCCATCGTCAATGGCGAATTAGCGGACGGCAAAACTCAGTAACAGCGGGCGCCGCCTTTGCCCCGTGCTATTCACATAACGGCCAACCCCAGCGAGCTTCCCCGCATATCAGTTAGATGAGGTAAACTGAATACTTATGAGTGAGTTTGTTTGCCGCGTGGCAGACGCCAACGGCCGCGTATTTTCGCATGTCGAGGCTGCGAGCTCGGTGGCGGAGGCCCGCCAGAAGCTCGCCGACCGCGGCTTGTACGTGTATGCGGTCGATCAGCGCAATCGGCTTTTGTCCGGGTTGCTGCACCGCCGGGAGCGCTCCGTGGGCGGCAGCGACTTCCTGATTCTCAATCAGCAGTTCAACACGCTGATCAAGGCCGGGCTGCCCATCCTGCGCGCCCTGGATTTGCTGGCCGACCGAGCGTCCTCCCCCAAGCTGCGCCCGGTGATTTCCCAGATTCGCGACCGTGTGCGCGAGGGCAAGTCGCTTTCCGAAGCCATCAGCGAAGCCGGCGTCTTCTCCAAAGTGTAGGTGAGCACCGGAGTGCGCAAAAAGATTCTCGCCACGCTGGTCTATCCGGCGCTTTTGCTGGTCATGGCTACGCTCATCGTTTCCTACTTGGTTTCCGCGGTGATTCCCAAGTTCGCGATGCTGTACAAGGATCTCAATGTCCCGCTGCCAGGCCCCACACGATTTCTGATCGCGGTGACGGTGGACTACCGCTATGTCTTTCTGGGTTGCATCGCCGCATTCGTGCTGTGCGCCGTCGGCGTATATTTTTGGTCGCGCACCGAGGAGGGCGGCATCGTTTTTGACAGCCTGAAGTTCCGCCTTCCGGTCGTCGGCAACACGCTGCTGAAGTTTCAGATGGCGCAGTTTTCCCGCACTCTGGCAACCCTGTTGACCGGCGGGACGCCCTTGGTAGCGGGCTTGCAAACCGCATGCGACGCAATTTCCAGCAGATTGGTGCGCGATGCGGTTTCCGAAGCTACACAAAGGGTCCGCGAGGGGGAATCCTTGCACCACGCCTTGGCCTCCAAGCAAGTGGTGCCGGTGCTGG
>WNFS01007897.1_pt1 | contig 11361 bp, 10 predicted proteins | sample 5400141 | NCBI WGS metagenome assembly WNFS01 (sample SAMN13153358, study PRJNA577476) | soil metagenome | isolation source: 60 cm saprolite under Madrone tree | place: USA:California | collected 2016-06-14 | reverse complement strand
CATGAAAGCATTACCATTGATTGGGTTGGTTCTGGCGCTGGCGGCGTCACTGGCCGCGGCACCAGGGGAATCTTCGTGGCGGATGAAAGCCGACTACGTGGAAGCCTGCAGTTGCCATCTGTTTTGCCAATGTTATTTCAGCGACAGTCACGGGCATAAGCATGCCGAACACCCCTTTTGCGAATTCAACATGGCCGTGACAGTCCGTGAGGGGCATTCCGGGAACGTGGACCTCGCGAATACCAAATATTGGTTGACGGGCGACCTTGGCGACAAGTGGGGCACAGAGAACAAGGCGACCTGGGTGACGGTTTCTTTCGATCCCAAGACCACCCAAGCGCAACGCGATGCCCTAGCCCCCATCATTCTCAAAACGTATGGTCTCGAGTGGGGTGAACTGAAAGTGCAGGAAGCACCCATCGAAATCCATCAGTCAGGCGACATCGTCGAGGCCAAGCTGGCCGACGGCAAGCAGGCCTACTTAAAACTCCGGCGCGAGCCTGGGGTCGACGGGAACGGCGTCGTGCTCAAGAACGTCAAGTATTTTGATGCTGTCGAGAACGAAGGCTTCCAGATGTACAAGTCGATCGAGCACCGCGCGGATTTGGCGGGGCATCAGTTCGCCCACACTGATCGTAATGCGTTCCTCATCACGATCGTCTCGCAGGAGACCACCGCAAAGTAGACGCAAACCAGACACTGGCGTGTGGATGAGGCCCAAATGGCGAAGCGGACGAATGCCGCGTTCAGATCGTTGGCAAAACATCCCGGCTCGGGCCGGGCCCAATTTAGGAAATTAGGACTATAGCTTCTCGTTTGAGTAATTGCGATCACTTCTACGGAAATCGGTTTTTCCAGCCAAGTGGATTATCTCCGAGTTGCCCGTCATTCGACCAGAATCTCGGATCGACTGCGGAATGTGCTGTAAACACAACGCGACTTTTGGGGGTGATCCGGAATTTGCACTTCTGCGAGCACGTCTTACGTAGGACGCGTCGTGCCGACAGCCGCAATACGGGTCGCGTCACGCATGTCCCGATGCACGACCGAGGCGACAAGGATAATCGATTCAAGCGCTGCTTGTCAGGTGTAGGATGCTGCCGAACGACGTTGGACGGCGAAATCGAAAATGTCCGTTCAGAAACTCGTTCGCTGGAGGAAATCCATGAGCAACATTCGTCTATATCTAGCCGCTGCAGGACTCATCGGCGCTTCGCTTCTCGGGAGCACGACACCTCGCACGAGTGGGGGCTATCTCGAAGCCGGTCTCGCCGCCAACGGTCAGACCGAAACTGACAGTAATCCCGTCGTGCTCATAACGGATCTCGCCGCCAACCTTCCGCTCCTGATTGACAAGAATGGAATCGTGCATGGAGCAGACATTCTCGATCCCAACCTGGTGAACCCCTGGGGGATCGCAGAATCGCCGGCTTCCCCCTTCTGGGTGGCGGATAATAATCAGGGAGTGTCGACACTCTATGCGGTGCCGGGCGCGAATAACACACCCATCAGTGTAAACGCCCTGGTCGTTAGCATTCCTAGCCCTTCCGATCGACTGAACCCGAAGGGAACACCGACTGGCGCGGTCTTCAACGTGGACTTGGCTGGACAAGGATTCAAGATCTCCGGCGTGGACAAAAACAACAACGCCGCAAGCGCAGCGGCGATTTTCCTATTTGCAACCGAGGACGGAACGATCGTCGGCTGGAACCCAGGTATCAATCCACCAGGATTTGATCCCGCAAAGGCAGGAACCTACGGCATCATCGCGGTGGACAATTCTGCGAACCCTAACGCGGCGGATGGCGCCGTGTACAAGGGGCTTGCGATGGCCACGGACGCCACCACCGGTAAAACCTTCCTGTACACGACGAATTTCCGCGCGGGCACGGTCGAGGTGTATGACACCTCGTTTAAGCCCGTGACGCCGTCGGCCAATGCGTTCGCCGATCCCAAGTTGAAGTCTGGATATGCCCCTTTCAACATCGTACTTGCGAATGGCGAGCTGTTTGTCATGTACGCGATGCAAGACGAAGCGAAGCATGACGACATCGCTGGCCATGCGCACGGCTTCGTGAATACTTTTGATCTCAGCGGACAGATGATTGCGCGATTCGCCCAGCACGGGCATCTCAATTCGCCTTGGGGCTTGGCGCAGGCACCGGCGAGCTTCGGCCAGTTTGCCGGCGCCATTATGATCGGCAATTTCGGCGACGGTCACATTAACACTTTCGACCCTAGCACTGGCGAGTTCCTCGGCACGGTCGTCAATTCCAAGGGACAGGAGATTCTGATTGACGGGCTGTGGAGTCTGAGGGTGGGCAACGGAAGAGCGGGCGGTGACTCCAACACAATCTACTTCACGGCCGGGCCGAACGGTGAGAAGGACGGCCTATTCGGCAGCCTCACTCCAGTCGCGCTTGGTACTCCATGTGGAAGGCCTTGCATTTAGCCCTGTGGGCACATTTATTCGGATCGCGCGGAGTACCCAAAGGAACGGCGCGATTATCTGGCGGGGATTCGGCGGAGTCGAGCGAACTGGCTTCAATGCAAAACGATCCGGCAGTCGGTTCTGGGTGACTTCTATTTCGCCCGTGACGGCCCCATCGGCGCACAGGCGCGCCTATCGGCGACGTCCAGTTAGCCGTATAACGCTATCCGAAGATGTGCCTTTGAGACGGCAATCGTTTGGAAAGACATAGCGGTGTCGATTAGCCGCGAAAAACGCGCCAGTGTTGACCGAACAGGCCAACTCCCCGATGGTTGGCAATCCGGAAGTAACGATCCTTCTGGTTCTAACTTCCGGGTACCCCGTCATCCGACCGGAATCACTCCCCGACCAATCAGCTTAATTTTCCGAACCGACTTCAGGACCGTTGTTTGCGATGCATCTCCAAGAGCAGGGCGTGATACCGCCAGGCGGGGCGTTGCGCGCATTATTCACGCTTCCAATCAGGGCCTTTCGCCCGGCTATCCTAGCCCGGTATGATCACTTCCTTGGTATTCTAAAATGCTAGTACGGCAACGTATTGTCTTTTTTGCGCTGAGCTTTTTTGCGTTGGCCCTGCTCAGTCGGCAATCCAGAAGTAATCCTTCGCAGTGTGCGCGACAAAACTGTCTCATTGTAGGGGTTCACCCCAGTAATCGAAGGCAGAGCCCCTTCGGCACTTGCCGCAACGCTTGGTGGACTTCCGCCGCCAGTTCGGTTTTTCGTGCGGGAAAGTCACATTATTCCGCCAAACCGGCAACATGCTAAAAGCGGTAATTTATTCCGGCGACCGCTTGGAAATTGTTTTGTCCCGAAGAATATAGCTGCGAACGCACGTAGTCGCCCTCGATTCGTAGCCAGAGCTGCTGTTGCAACCTCGTCTCCACACCTCGACCCACTCGAAACGCAAGGCCATTGTTGCCGGTCGCCGCTCGCGGAAAAATGTGGGCAGCGCCAAGGAGGGCGTGCGCAAAAGGCTGTAGCTTGGGATTGCCTTTGCTGACCTTCACTCCCCCGCCATAGAAAAGGTACCTGCCATCCTCAGAGAATGCCGCCGTCGCGTTGCCCACCAGTGCGATATGGTCGCGCAGGTAATAGCTGACGGTCGTATCCAGTCCGTTCATCGAAGCGTTGAATAGCGACGACTGAAATCGCACAAAAGTGTATCCGAGCCCCAGCTCCCAGGTGCCCTCCACGTCATCGTCGCTAATCGTCTGCGGCCGAGGATGCGGCTGCGGCGTCGGAAACGCCGCATTGAGTGAAAGCGCAGACCCCAATGCCGACGTGCTCACTTCTTGCGCGAAAATATCAGCCGCTGGAATGCAGAACGGCAACACAAACGCGATAAGCCATTTCATTATTTTCGGCTACGCCCCAGTCTGCTCCATCCGATGTCTGCAGCGGCGTTTGGCGTTGCCTACGCTGGAGAATTCCTTTATCGTTAGGGTTTATTTTGCCGCTAAAAGGCGCGCTGTCAAGCCTGCTGCCAGTTAAAGACGGAGAAACCTGTGAAGAAGAAAATTCGCGCCATTCAATATGGTGTTGGCCCGATTGGTGCCTCTATCGCACGCCTGATGCGTGAAAAGCAGGCCATCGAAATTTGCGGCGCAATCGATACGGACCCCGCAAAAGTTGGCCGCGATTTGGGTGAGGTCGTCGGCGCCAATGACGCGCCGTGGGGCGTAAAAATCTCCGCGGATGCCGGCGATGTTCTAGAACAAGCCGCAGACGTAGTGATTCATTCCACTTCGTCGTCACTTGCGAAAGTGATGGACCAGTTGCTCGCCTGCCTCAAAGCAGAATCTTGTGTGGTTTCCACTTGCGAAGAGCTTTCTTATCCGTTCCGCACGCACCGGGACCTGGCGGCGAAGCTCGATGCCGAGGCCAAAGACTGGGGCGTCGCGCTGGTTGGAACGGGCGTGAATCCCGGCTTCGTGATGGACAAATTAGTGGTGACCCTCGCCGCTGTGTCGCAGCGCATCGAGCATGCCAAAGCGCTGCGCATTGTCGACGCATCCAGGCGCCGCTTGCCGCTGCAAAAGAAAATCGGCGCCGGCATGAGCGTTGACGAATTTCGCGGGCAAGTCGCCGCCGGAGTCATCAAGCACGTCGGTTTGCCGGAATCGGTCGCCATGGTAGCCGACAGTTTGAATCTTCCTGTCGACCAGATCACCGAAACGATCGAGCCGATGGTCGCTCGTGAGCGTGTGCAAACGGAATTCCTCACCGTGGAAGCGGGGCAAGCCGCGGGTGTACACCAAATCGCTCGCGGATTGGGCGCGGGGAAGGAATTGGTTTATCTGGAATTGCAGATGTACGTCGGAGCGAAAGACCCGGCCGACACGATCGAGTTACAAGGCCATCCGAACATCAGGTTGGTGATTCCCGGCGGTTCGCACGGCGACATCGCCACCGCTTCGGTGGTCGTTAACTCCATTCCCGTAATTCTGAACGCGCCCGCGGGCCTGCGCACCGCGCGTGATCTGCCCATCGGCTTCTTCTCGCCAAACGCGAAGCCTTGAGCTGCCGGTTAACCGCGAATCGTTGAGGCCGAATCCGGTTTCAGCGCTTCGAGCGGATTTGCGGCGGACTGCAGCTGCCGCGCCCGCATAGCAAACAGCGTCGCGGCCGCGTACAGCAACGCGAGCAGCGCGTACCCCGCGATGATTCCGGCACTTTCCGTAACGATTCCAAGCGCGAAACTCATGATCAACTGAATGATGGTGCCGAGAATGGCCATCGCCGATTGCGTCCGCCCCATGAAATGCCGCGGCACGATACCCATCAGGGAGGACTGCCCCACGATGCCGCCCGTCGCCCGGCAAAATCCAAAAATGAATTGCAGCAGCACAGCCCCAACCAGGAACGCGACGAACGGAGTGGCCATGTGCCCCGCGGAGAGAACCGCAACGGCGGCAACATACACCCACATTCGGAGCCGGCCCGGAAGTTGGCTGGTGACGAATCCTCCGAGGATGGCACCGGTGGCCCATCCAGCTTCCAGAAAACCCAGCCCGCGAGCCCCCGCGTGCAAAATGTCGTTCGCCAGCGCAACCAGCACGACGTTGGCGCTGACCACGCCGGCCATCACTGTTGCGTGCGTGATCCCCAAGGCCCGGACCAACGGCTGCTGTTTCAGGTAGCCGAACCCTTCCTTCAGATCGGCGTACATCGCGAGAGACAGCCCGGCCTCCGCTACTTCCGGATTTTCTCCGCTTTCCAGCGCTTCGGCCGTGGCCTCGGTATTCTCCGAATACTCGCGGGGATAGCGAAGGTGTTCGCGCGGAGACATGTAGCCCCGCCGAACCTGATAAAGGCAAAACGCGGACACGAAGTACGTCACGCCATCAATCGCCAAGATGCCGCCGATGCCCACGCTGTCATAAAGAAAACCAACAAACGATCCGGCCACCAGCATTCCGCTCTGTACGCCCACCAGCACGGCGGCGTTTGCCCCGGTGAACTGGCTTTTCGGAATGACCTCCTGCACCAGGGCATTCACCGTCGCCCAGTACATCGCCGAACCCATGCCGGTGATGAGCGTCATGGCGTACAGATGCCAAAGCTCCAGATGCCCTCGCGACGCGATGTATGCCGTGCCGAGCACGGCAACTCCGCGCGCCAGGTCGAGAATGACGCCGAGATAACGCCGATCCAGCCGGTCAATGAGCACGCCGCCAAGAAATGGAACCAGTAAACCTGGAAGCGTTACCACGATTACCTGCAGACTAACTTTGACGGTGGAATGGGTAGTGGCGAGGATGTACCAGCTCACACCCACGAAGTTCATGCCGCTGCCAAACAGCGACACAAACATGGCCAGAAAGAAATAGCGGAAACCGCGCTGTGCCCAGATCAACTTCCAATCGACGCGTGCGGTGATTGCGGGGCTTGCCATCGAACCTACTAGCTTACTATCGTAGGCAATGTCTGAAAGCGTGGTGTGCGCGAGAATTTACAAACGGCGCGGAAATTTACATTTCCGGGAAACCCAGGAACCTATTGGGGAATGAAGCGAATTGCGTGGCGAGGTTTGGCAAGCAGAAGGCGCGCGGGAGAGCCCTGCTCGAAACATCCGAGCTGATTTTCCGCAGCGAAGACGGCGCGATGCGGCTGAAGTTCACTTTCGCGGAGATCAAGTTGGCCATCGCTGCCGGCGGAGAGCTTCGCGTCGAAGTTCCCGAAGGCGCCGCGATATTTGAACTGGGCGCGAACGCCGCAAAGTGGTGCGAAAAAATTCTTCATCCAAAGACGCGGCTGGAGAAATTAGGCATCAAGCCAAATGCGGCGGTGTCGTTGGTCGGCAACGTAGCCACGGATTTTCTCGCCGAGCTGCGCGCACAAACGACAAATGTGACCAATGGGAAGGTAGCGGCAAGCGCGGAGTGGATTTTTTTCGCGGCTGATTCCGCAAAGGATCTGTCGCAAGTCTCAAAGTTAGCGAAGCAGCTAAAGGGTGCGGCTGCGTTGTGGATCGTCTATCCGAAGGGCCAAAAACAAATCACCGAAAATGACGTGCTCACCGCGGGCCGCAAGTCCGGGCTGAAAGATGTGAAAGTCGTAGGCTTCTCGCCGACGCACACCGCCCTGAAATTCGTGATTCCCGTCGAGAAACGTTGAGCGCAGGTGGCACGTTAACATCGGAAACTTGCGGCTATTTTTGCTCGCCAATATTCCGCGGGCGCTCTACTCTAAAATTATTCACAAGAGCTTGCTCGACGTGCGCGACCTGATCGTGGACTTGCCGACGGCGGCCGGATGGATTCGGCCGGTGAACGAGGTCTCGTTGCAGCTCGCTCCGGCGGAGTCGCTGGGGATGGTCGGCGAATCGGGCAGCGGCAAAACCATGCTGGCGCTGGCGCTGATGGGACTGTTGCCGCCGGGAGCGCGCGTCTCTGGTACCGCGGTATTGAGAGCAGCGAAAATGACGAGAGCGACCTGGCTGGCCTGAACGAAAAAGCGTGGCGCGCGGTGCGTGGGCGCGAAATCGCCATGGTGTTTCAGGAGCCGATCATCGTGGAAGAAGGGCCGGCGGCAGACGTGTTGCGCGCGCCGCGGCACCCGTACACGCAAGGGCTGCTGGCGGCTTCGCCGTCGCTGCAAAAGAGGAAGCTGACGCCGACCGGGCACGGTGCCGCAGCTCATCGCGCTGCCTCCGGGCTGCGCCTTTGAGCCGCGCTGCGGGCTTTGCCGCAGCGAAGCGGCCGTTCCTGAGTTGCGCAGCGCCTCCGCGAACCATGCCGCGCGCTGCGTGCTGGTTTGAGACGGCGTCAGCGAGGTGCTGGCGGTGCGGTGCCGCTGGCATTCGCCCTGTTGGTTTGATTGGTGACTCTTTTGTGCGGCCCGGGAGGGTCGAACCGGGGACACTATCAGCAACCTTGGGTTAGAGATTACCACATCTATTATTACTTGTCAAGTTATAAATTAAAGGCTGTGAATTGAATGGTTTGCGGGGAGTCTGCGGAGCGATCAAGGGAAAGGAACAAAAAGAACCGAATGGCACACGCTTTCGGAAACCGAAGGGGTAGGCCACGCGCCTGCGTTCAGACATAGCCGGGATGGTTGATTTTGATAGAATCCACTTGTCCCGGTAAGGCGACTTACCGGGACTTAGACCGCATTAGCGCAAACGGATTCAACTGTATCCGAAAAGATAGGCTCGAACAGAAAGGATGTAACTCGGCGCGCCTATTGCGATGAACGCGGAGGTTCGGCCTTCTCTTCTATCTCCAATCGCCTGAATGCGTTTGGGCCCCAATAGCCCCACTCCAGTGTCCTGCCAATGGATTGGCCTTCAGGTTGCATTTACGGATTGCGAAAGGAGAAAGCCATGAAAACCAAGACCTACGTAAAGGCAGGACTTATTATTGTCGTCTGCTGATCGCGGTGCGGTAATGATTGAAGGCGCAGCGATCCCGCTTGCGCGCTTTGCCGGGGTTGCGCTCTTCAGGCATGGCATTACTTGTCTGCCCTCGAAGGCCGCAGGACCGCGACGAAGCGCCGTGCTGGGCCTTCTTATCTTCAACGTAGGGGCGACAATCTTATTCGCGTGGGTCGCCCTCGCTTCACGTCCCGCGGTATAAGACGCCCGCCACGGTCGGCGGCCGCTACGTAACCAAAGTCCAAAGCAAGATGCGGCGGCCTGCCGGCCTCGACGGGCTGAAGACGCGCCACTACAACCGCGGGATGGGCGTCGAAGATTTTCGCGGTGGGCGTGCTGGAACACGGTAGGATTTCTGACCATGAGCAGCCTTCTGGAAGCTCGCGAACTGAGGAAGAGCTATTCTCGCGCGACGGGTCTGCTTTCGGAGAATGGCCACGGCCCGCAGTTCACGGCTGTGGACGGCGTTAGTTTCTCCGTTGAAACCGGGGAGACGTTTGCTGTGGTTGGGGAAAGCGGCTGCGGCAAGACTACTCTCGCGCGGATACTTCTGCGGCTCGTCGAGCCAGATTCGGGCGACATCCAATTCGATGGGCAAAATTTGCTGGCGCTCAACGGCGAGAGACTGCGGCGGCAGCGGCGGCAGATGCAGATGATTTTTCAGGATCCTTTTGCTTCGCTGAACCCGATGATGCGGGTGGGCGAAATCGTGGGCGAGCCGCTGGCGATTCACGAGCCGGGGCTCTCGAGGATGACGCGGCGGGAACGTGTGGTTCCCACGCTACAGCGCGTCGGGTTCGATGAAGACGCGCTGGTCCGCTATCCCCATGAGTTTTCCGGGGGGCAGCGGCAGCGGATTGGTATTGCCGGGCGCTTATTCTGCGGCCCAAACTCATTGTTGCGGACGAGCCGGTTTCCGCGCTGGATGTTTCGGTCGGCGCGCAGGTGCTTCTTTTACTTCAGGAGCTGCAACAAGAGTTTGGGCTGACTTATGTTTTTATTTCGCACAGTCTGCCGGTTGTGGCGCAGGTGGCTACGCACGTGGCGGTGATGCGCGCCGGGCAGTTTGTGGAAAGCGGGCCGGTGGAGCAGATTCTGCATCGACCTGCGCATGCTTATACGAGGGAGTTGCTGGCCGCGGTCCCGGAAGTGCCCACGGGGTGAAGGGATACCACACTCCAAAAATCCTGTTGGATTTGACATCGCACCGAGCTGGGGCGCAGCGTGCTGCGCCCCTACCGGATACTTGCTGAAATTTTGCTGGCGTTCCGGCGTAATGCAGGGTAGAAGGCAGTACAAGTGCGCCTGTTAAGGCGCTCCTGTGGTGGAGGAACCTCGATGGCAACAACTGCTTCCATGCCCGCGCCGGAGGCACAAGCTCCGATCAATCATTTTGGTCGTCTTATCGGCGTTTTTGTCAGTCCGAAGCAAACCTTCGCGAGCATCGCCGAGCGGCCTAGTTGGCTGGTGCCGCTTCTGCTGATGGTAATCCTTGGAACTTGTGTAGGCGGGCTGCTAAACACCAAGATGAACTGGGGGGAGTACATCCGGCACAAGGCGGAGGAGAGCCCGCGTTTTGCGCAGCTTTCCGAGGAACAAAAAGATCAAGCTTTAGCGGGGCAGATTAAGTTTTGGTCAGCTTTCTCCTATGGGATCGCGGTCGTGGTGGTGCCGCTTTCGGCTTTGTGTTTTTCTTTAATTTATTGGGGAGCGTTCAATCTTTTTTGTGGCGCTGGATTGCGCTACGGGTCTGCGTTTGGGCTCACCACGCACGCCTTTTTGCCCACGGCGATCGCCAACATTCTGGCGCTGATCATCCTTCCGCTGAAGGGCTATGGCGACGTCGATCCCGAGAATCTGGTGGCCACGAGCCTCAAGGCATATTTGCCGGACGGAGCGCCGAAGCCGCTGGCCGCGCTTGGAAGCTCGCTCGAATTGTTCTGGATCTGGTTTCTGGTGCTGGCGGCGATCGGCTTTGCGGCCGCGAACCCGAAGAAAATCAAGCCGGGCGCAAGTTTCGGGATCGTATTTGGACTGTGGGCCATTTGGGTGTTGGCAAAAGTGGCGTGGGCGGCGATCTAGTTCGGCGCCCTGCTACACTGGCAGCGTGAGTTTTTCGTTTGAAATAGAGAAGACGGATCCGACGTCGGCGCGGCGGGGCAAGCTGAGGACGCCACACGGCGCTATCGAAACGCCGGCGTTCCTGCCGGTGGGCACGGCCGCCACGGTCAAAGGGCTGACGCAGGAAGCGCTTGAGGAGCTCGGCGCTTCGATCATTCTTGCCAACACCTATCATTTATATCTGCGGCCCGGGCACGAACTGATCCGCAAGCTGGGCGGCTTGCATCAATTTATGTCCTGGCCGCGAGCGATTCTTACCGATTCGGGTGGTTATCAGGTCTTCAGCCTCTCTGCGCTGCGCAAGGTGACGGACGAGGGCGTGCGATTTCGATCGCATCTCGACGGCTCGGAGCATCTGCTGACGCCGGAGAAAGCGGTGGATGTCCAGCTCGCGCTGGGATCGGACATTGCGATGGTGCTGGACGAATGTATCGAGACGCCGGCGCCACGGGAGGTGGCGGAAGCAGCGGTGAATCGGACAACGGAGTGGGCGCGTCGCGCGCGGGCGTATTTTGTGGAGTACGCGCAGCGCAACGGCGAGCTGGCGCAGTGGCAGTTCGGGATTGTGCAAGGGGCGACGTTCGCAGATTTGCGGCGCGCGAGTGCTCGGCAGCTACTCGAGCTCGATTTTCCGGGGTATGCGGTGGGCGGCCTGGCGGTCGGCGAGCCCCATGCGGTGACGTGCGAGATGGCCGGCGAGGTGACTTCTCTGCTTCCTGAGGACCGCCCGCGCTATCTAATGGGTGTGGGGCGGCCCGAGCAAATAGCCGACTACGTGGCGCTGGGCATCGACATGATGGATTGCGTGCTGCCAACGCGCGCGGCGCGGCACGCGTGCTTGTACACCAACGAAGGCCGGGTGCTGATCAAA
>WNFS01003897.1_pt1 | contig 11363 bp, 10 predicted proteins | sample 5400141 | NCBI WGS metagenome assembly WNFS01 (sample SAMN13153358, study PRJNA577476) | soil metagenome | isolation source: 60 cm saprolite under Madrone tree | place: USA:California | collected 2016-06-14 | reverse complement strand
CCAACTGATCGAATTTCGCAGGGTTGGGTAAGTTGTTGAGCTTGGAGAAGATGTTGGTGGACGAGAGGGGATTCGAACCCCCGGCCTCCTCGTTGCGAACGAGGCGCTCTCCCAGCTGAGCTACTCGCCCACGAGCAGCAATTCGATTTTAGCAAAGGCCCAGAAGCTTGCCAACACGCGTCCCACTGCGCGTAAACACTTAGGAGCGCAGCACCTGTCCCGACTGGATCGGGATGCTGCGCCCCTAACAACGAAAACGTAATTCTGCGACTGGCCCCTTACGGCTGTTCGACCGGCTCGCCCGCGCGCTGGGCCACGATCTTCTTGGCATTCTGGTACAGCGCCCGTGCCTGCGGAATCGCTTCCATGGCCTTCTGTACTTGTGGGTCGGCTTCGAGCAGTACCTTGAACCCCTCCTGCTGTCCGAAGCTGGACATGAACACTTCCTGCTTGATCTTCCGCTTGATCCACTCGAGGCCCTCGGCCATCTCGGGTTCCGTGTAACGGACGTTGTGCTTGCTTAGATACTCGCGGAAGGTTCTCATCACGTTGTCGTCCGCCTCAAAATCTTTATTGATCGCGGGCTTGCCGCCGAGATAAAAGCGCGTGAACCCGCCCACGCCCGTTTCGGCGGGGAAGAACACGTCATCGCGATAGAGCAACTGTTCGAACTTCGTCAGCTTTGGTGCAGGCACGGCAATATCCGGTGTGATGCCGCCTCCGCCCGTCACCTGGCGTCCGCTATCCGTCAGTTTCACTTCCGTCGGATGATCGGGCACTTTGCGTTCGTAGTGGTATTCATAGAGCGAAACCGACTTGTAGTCCCGCTGAATCAGCCGGCCGCTCGGCGTGTAGTACCGCGCGGTAGTCAGCGCCAGTCCGGTGTTCTCGCTTAGCGGTGTCACCGTCTGCACCAGGCCCTTGCCAAACGTCGTCTCGCCCACAATCAACCCGCGGTCGTGGTCCTGCACCGCGCCGGAGACAATTTCCGTCGCGGACGCCGAGTTGTTGTTAACCAGGATCACCAGCGGAACGGTCACGCCTTGGTTGCCGCGCACGGCGTAATACCGCCTCTCCGGCGATGTCCGCCCATGGTGCGAAACGATCAGTTGGTTCTTATCCAGGAACATGTCGCCCACGGCGACCGCCTCATTCAGCAAGCCGCCCGGGTTCCCGCGCATGTCCAGAATAAGGCCATCCAGAGAAGACGCATTCAGGCGTCTCAGGGCATCCGCAATTTCGTGATCGGTAGTCTCGTTAAAGCCCGACAGCCGGATATAGCCAACGCCCGGCTTCAACATGAACGTGATATCCACCGAATGCCGCGGGATCTCGTCGCGCGTCACCGTGAAAACGAGCTGCTCCGCGTAACCTTCGCGCGAAACTGTAATCTTGACGATCGTGCCTTTCGGCCCCTTCAACATGTCTGCGACTTCGCTGGTGGTCAGCCCGTCCGTGGACTTGTCATCGACCTTGACAATCACGTCGCCCGGCCGGATCCCTGCGTTGTACGCTGGCGCTCCCACGTACGGCGCCATCACCACCGTGTGATTCTCGCGAGGCGCGACCACCATGCCTACGCCGTAGTACTTCCCGCGCTGGTCCTCGCGGAGCAAGGCAAACTGCTTGGCATCGAAGAAACTCGAATGGGGATCTAGCATGCGCAACATGCCAGGTATGGCGCCCTGATAAACAGCCTTATCTACATCGACCGTGTCGGCATAGTTGTTCTGCACTACGTTCAGGACTCGGGTGAAGTCCCGCACGGCCGTTTGATAATCGTCCGCCGAAGCGGTCGTGGCTCGCACGTTGGGGCCGTAGATTCCCCCCAATACGGCGGATATCAGCAGTACAGCTACAACAACTACAAGTCCGCGACGCTCTGAGTTCATCGTTTCCTCGCGTGACAGCTCAAACTAAAATTATATCACACCTTACAAGCCCTAAACTCTGGTTTGACAGCGGCTGACGCCCTTTCTATGATGCCCATGGACCCTATAGACGGCTCCCAAACGCAATGTTGAGCATTCCTCACATGATTGTGGTGTTTATCGTGGTTCTAGTCGTTTTCGGGCCACAGAAGCTGCCGGAGCTCGCCCGCGGTCTGGGCAAGCTCATGGCCGAGTTCCGCAAGGCCTCCACGGACTTTAAGAGCGCGTTCGAAGAGGAAATGCGCGACATGGAGCGCCAGGCCCTCCAGGCCGAACGCAAAAAGGCCGCTGAAGCCGCCGCCTCCTCTGCCGCCGAGCCCAGCCCGCCCCTCGCACCTGCCGGGCCCGCTGACGCAGAATCGTCCTCAGGCGAGGTTCATGCAGAAACCCGCACAGCTGAGGATTTAGTGATCTCGCCGGTCGTCGAAGCGGTTCCACGGTCACCGGAAGAGCCAGCCCAAACCAAGACCGAAGCGGCGGTCACGAATTCCCAAGAAACTCTCCATGACAACCAGCATCCGGCCTGAATCCGTGCCAGAGCCCGAATCCAATTCGCAGATCACTACGCCAGTGGAAGAGCCCGCCGGAGCGATGACCTTTTTCGAGCACCTCAGCGAACTCCGTAAGCGCATTATCTACTCGCTCTACGCCATTGGCATCGGCGCTTTCGTCGGCGTCTACGTTTCGAAGTACGTCATCAACTTCATCATCAAGCCCATCATCAAGGCCCTTACCGAAGCACACCTCAGCGCTGAGCTTGTCTACACGCACCCTGCTGGATACCTGAATACCTACATCACTCTCGGCGTTTATATCGGTATCGTTCTTGCTTCACCCGTCGTTCTTTACCAGGTTTGGCTTTTCGTCGCCCCGGCTCTCTACAAACACGAGCGCAGCGCCATGACTGGATTTGTTTTCTCGACTGTATTTCTGTTCCTTACAGGGATCGCTTTTGGCTACTTCGTCACATTGCCGTACATCTTGCGATTCCTCGTGAGTTTTCAGGGGCCCATCAGTTCAATCAAGCCCATGATCACCGTCAACGAGTATTTTGATCTGGTGCTGCTGGTGCTTCTGGGGCTCGGCCTGGTATTCGAATTGCCAATCCTGATTTTCTTTTTGTCGCTCTTCGGCATCGTCACGCCGAAATTTCTCTGGAAGAATTTCCGTTACGCCATTCTGATCATTGCGATCGTGGCCGCCATCGTGACGCCCACTCCCGACGCCATGACCATGCTGATCTTTATGGCTCCGATGGTCGGACTCTATTTTGTCGGAATCGCGGTCTCCGCCGTTGTGACGCGGCGCCGCGAGAGGCGGCTGGCTGCTACCGCGGAGGCGCGTTAGATGACTTTGTTCTCTAGAATAATTCTGTGCACGGCAGCCTTTGCATGCCTCCTTCCCGCAGGCTTGACGGGATGCAAGGCCAATGGGAACGATTCGAACGGGGCCGCGGCGCAGCCGCTGCCGATTAGCGCGGCAGCTTCCGCTCCGCCGCAAACCGCCGATGAGGCACCTTCACCAGAAAAGACCGGAGGCTTCGATGGCAAGCGCGCCTTCGCGCAAGTCGTCAAGCAGGTCAGTTTCGGCCCGCGCGCTTCCGGCTCGCAGGCCATCGTGCATTTGCAGGACTATCTGCAATCCGAACTAAAAAGCTATGGATGCGGCGTGGAGACAGATTCTTTCGGCGCAGACACGCCCGTCGGCCGCCTCCCGATGAAAAACATTCTCGTGAAGATTCCCGGTGAAAAACCCGGTGTGATTCTGCTCGGCACGCATTACGACACGAAAATACTCGACAATTTTGTCGGCGCCGACGACGCCGGTTCCTCCACCGGCGTGATGCTGGAGTTGGCGCGCTTGCTCTGCCCGCAACATGGCAAATACGCTGTCTGGATCGCCTTTTTCGATGGTGAAGAAGCCGTCAAAGTTTGGAGCGATTCCGACAGCCGCTACGGCAGCCGCCAGATGTCCGCAAAGCTTGCCGCGAGCGGCGACCTCAAGAAGATCAGAGCATTTCTGCTGGCGGACATCGTTGGCGGCCGCACGGCCCGGTTCCTGCGCGAAGACCATTCCACGCCGACATTGGTCGATCTCATTTGGAACACCTCAGCTAATCTGGGCTACTCGGCCATTTTTCCAAATGAAACTACATCTGCCCAAGACGATCACGATTCCTTCTTGAAGCGAGGCGTTCCCTCGGTGGATGTCATCGGGGACTTTTTGAATAACGGTTACTGGCATACACCGCAGGATGCTCTCGACAAAATCAGCCCCAAAACGCTCGCCATCGTCGGCCACGTTTTTCTTGAAAGCGTGAAACAACTTCAGGCGAAGTAAGGCCCCATTGGCCCAATACTGCGCTATGCCTCGAAACGCACATCCTTGCCCTTTTGCGCCGCCGAGTGCTTCCCGAACTCCTCATCATTCCGGTATGGAAAATCCGAGCGGTAATGGCTCCCCCGGCTCTCTTCGCGAGCCAGTCCCGAGCGGGCGATCAGCAAGGCCAGCGCATGCATGTTTCGCAGCTCGTGTCCCGTGCGCCCGGGCTTCTCCGGTTTCGGCAACTCCAGCGCTTGCAACTGCTTGATCGCATCCGCCAATTCTTTCCCGCTTCGTAGAATCCCGACCTCGCGCCACATCACGTCTCGAATATTCGTCAGTGTCGCGGAGGCCGGCGATGGCTTTGAATTAGCCTTTGGCGGTTCCTTTTGTGCGGCCGAAGAATTCTCCGGCATCGGCGCAGGACTCCCAGGCAGTGCGGCGCCGCTTCGCTTCCCGACCGGCGCGTCCTCGATCATCGCTTGCCCTGCGCGGGCCCCAAAAACCAATCCTTCAAGCAGGGAATTGCTCGCCAGACGGTTGGCACCGTGTACGCCCGTCGCGGCCGTCTCGCCGGCGGCATACAGACCCGCAAGTGAAGTCCGGCCCCACAGATCGGTCTTCACTCCGCCCATCATGTAATGCGCGGCGGGACAAACCGGAGCCATGTCGCTTGCCAGGTCAAGGCCATAGCCCGCGCACGTTTCATAGATTCGCGGGAACCGTTTCTTCAGAAACTCCTCGGTCTTCTTCGTCATGTCCAAATACACATGCGTGCTTTGCGTGCGGTGCATCTCGCTGACGATCGCGCGCGCCACGATGTCCCGCGGAGCCAGCTCCTGCGCTTCGTTGTAGCGCTTCATAAATCGCTCAAGGCCGATATTGCGCAGCACCCCGCCTTCGCCGCGCAGCGCCTCAGACAGTAGAAACCGCGGCGCGCTCTTGACCGCCAGCGCCGTCGGATGGAATTGCATGAACTCCATGTCGGATAGCACTGCTCCCGCCTCGTAGGCGATGGCCATGCCGTCGCCGGTGGCCACTTCGGGATTTGTGGTCTCCCGGTAGATCTGCCCCAGCCCGCCCGTCGCCAGCAGTACCGCTCCGGCCCGCAACTCGTGCTGCGAGCCGTCGGTTTCATCGATGAAGCGCAACCCCGTGACTCTCCCGCTCTCTACAATCAATTCCGTCGTGAAAGCGTGCGCGCGCAGGTGCAGGTGCGGAATCGTGTGCGCCCGCGCGAGCAGCGCTCGGCTGATCTCTCTGCCGGTCGAGTCGCCGTGGGCATGCAAGATTCGCGAGCGGCTGTGCGCCGCCTCGCGCGTAAAAGCCAGTTTCGTTCCCGCCCGGTCGAATTCCGTCCCCCACTCGATGAGCTGTGTGATGTACTTCGGACCTTCTTCGACCACCACAGCCACGGCCTCGGGGCGGCACAAACCATCTCCGGCATTGATGGTGTCCTGTTCGTGGAGTCCGATTTCATCTTCGTCGGAGAGGGCCACGGCGATCCCTCCCTGCGCCCAGGCGGTCGCGGAATCGCTCAAATTGGATTTCGCCAGAACCAGCACGCTTCCGGCCGCGCTCAGCTCGATCGCCGCGCGCAAGCCCGCGATTCCGCTGCCCACCACGGCGTAATCGGCGCGATAGTTTTTGTGGGCGTTCGTCATGGGAGTGGGGAGGTTGGTGCCTCCGTATGTTACCACGAAGGAATTATGCCTATGGAAATGGCGGCCCGGCTGCGATGCCGGCGGGGCGTGTGTTACATTGAAAATGTCTCGCCCGTGAAAATGAAACGCATTCCCGTGAAATCCTCGGTCGGCCGCTACTTTGTTGTTTCAGGCGCAGGAGCGATTCGCCGTTCCGCGAAGGAAATTGCCGCGCTCGGGCGATTTTCAAGTGTGCACGTTGTTTCCTCTCCGAAAGTCTGGCGCGCCGTGGGAAAATCGGTTCAGCGCGGGTTGCGGATTTCGAAGAACAGCTCAATTCATCTCTTCGATGACGCCGAATCAGCAAAGAATCTCCGCAGCGTGGATCAGATCACCCGCTCCTTTTGCCGCGCAGGCGCCGATCGCCAATCGCTTGTTGTCGCGGTTGGCGGCGGCGTGGTCGGCGACGTAGCTGGTTTTGCCGCTGCTGTCTTCTTGCGCGGAGTGAAGCTCGTGCACATCCCGACGACGCTCGTCTCCCAGGTGGACAGCTCGATCGGCGGCAAGACCGGCGTCAATCTTCCCGAAGGGAAGAACCTGGTCGGATCGTTCTATCCGCCCCAGGTGGTGCTCACCGATCCCGAGCTGCTGCGCACGCTTTCCGATCGTGAATTCCGCGTCGGCCTTGCGGAGGTCATCAAGCACGCCATAATCGCGGACGTGGAGATGTTCGCGATTCTCGAGAAAGATATGGACAAGGTGCTGCGGCGGGATCGCCAAGTGCTCGCTTTTCTAATCCCGCGCAACGTCGAGATCAAAGCGCGCGTGGTGAGCCGCGACGAACGCGAATCGGGCCTGCGGGAAATCCTCAATTTTGGCCACACCTTCGCGCATGCCCTGGAAAGCGTGACGAAATACCGCCGCTATCAGCACGGTGAAGCCGTAGCCTGGGGCATGATCGCCGCGGCCTTCCTCGGTCACGAACTCGGCTTGATGCGCGCCGCCGACGTTTCCCGCATCGTCGCGCTGATTCGGCGCCTGGGGCCACTTCCGCCCTGGCCGGGCGTTCCGGCGACGACTTTGCTCCGCGCCATGCGCTCCGACAAGAAAACGCGCAGCGGAGTTCTTCGCTTCGTTCTCTCGCCCCGTATCGGCCAAGCACGGTCGTATGACACCGTTCCTCTTCACGTCGTGGAACGCGTCCTCCATTTCACGCCCCGTCTCATGACTGCGAGTAACAAGCTTTTGCTAAGGCGCCATGGCTGAGGCCGCCGCACCGGTCAAGGGAACCCGGCCCGAAGGCGCCGTTACCGAGGCGGACGCTTCGAAAAAAGTCCGCGAAATGTTCACCCAGATTGCCCCGCGCTATGATCTGCTCAACCATCTTTTGTCATTGCAGCTCGATCGCCTCTGGCGTGCCCGCGCCGCCAGGCGTCTGCAACCCATTCTCGACCGGCCCGATGCTCTCGTCCTTGATCTCTGCTGTGGAACCGGCGATCTCGCTTTCGCTCTCGCGCGTGCCGGAAAAGCTCGCATCATTGGCGCGGATTTTGCTCATCCCATGCTCGTCCGCGCAAGAGAGAAAAGCGCGGCCCTGGCGCCGTCACCGAACCAAAGCGCTGCGCCGCCAATGACTTTTTTCGAAGCGGATGCTCTGCGGCTTCCGTTCGCCGGCGCTTCTTTCGACTTGGTGAGCAGCGCCTTCGGCTTTCGCAACCTCGCCAACTACGAAGCCGGCCTGCGGGAAATTCAGCGTGTGCTCAAGCCCGGCGGCACCATCGCCATTCTGGAATTCACCGAGCCGCCAGACGGCTTATTGGGCGATTTCTATCGCTGGTATTTTTGCAAAGTCCTGCCGAGGATTGGCGGGCTTATTTCTGGTGATCGATCAGCCTATACATATCTGCCAAAATCCGTTGCCCGATTCTTCCGCCCCCCCGAACTTGCCGCACTCATGAGCGCCGCCGGCTACCAGTCCGTGGACTATCGTGCCTGGACCCTAGGCACCGTCGCTCTGCACACTGCCTTGCGCGCAAAATAATTTGTAGCGCAGGGCTTCAGCCCGCCGGCGAATTGTCCATATCTTCCTAAGGAGGGTCGTGAAAGGTCGAAACTCAAGCGCGCTTGCCACCGCGTCAAAATTCTTTCTCACTTTCAACTTTTAACTTTTAACTTTCAAATTTCAACTTCAACTCTCGACCTCTTCCCTCCAGTCACCAATCACTCCTCCAGCCCCGCACCTCGCAGCTTCGCAAGCAGCGTCTTAGGTGAAACGCCCAGCTTTTCCGCCGCCCGCGTCTTGTTCCACTTGCACTCGCGCATCGTGTTTTCCAACAAAGCTTTTTCGACATGACTCGCGGCGCGCCCTGTGACTTCCTCGAGCGAACCTTCCCAGTTGAAATTTTCCGCCACCATGCCCGCCGGTAGGCGGTCTGCATCCGGCTTCGACACAGGTAACTGCAAGCCTTCGGCGGGAATGCTCAATCCATCCGCCAGGATCACCGCGCGCTCCAGCGTATTCTGCAGTTCGCGCACGTTACCCCGCCAGCGGTAGTGCAGCAGCCGGTCTCGCGCCTCGGCCGATAATTCCAACCCAGGCTTGCCAAATTCGCGGCTGAATTTCTCCAGGAAGTGGTCCGCCAGCAGCAGTACGTCGTTCCCGCGCTCGCGCAGTGGCGGAATTGTCATCGGAACCGCCGAAATTCGAAAATACAAGTCTTCGCGAAATAATTTTTCTTCCGCCAGTTTCTGCAAATCGCGATTCGTCGCCACTACGATTCGAACGTCCACATCGATCGATTGCGTCCCGCCCACTCTTTCAAATCGTCTTTCTTCCAGAACCCGCAGCAGCTTTGCTTGGATCGCCAGCGGCAACTCGCCAATTTCATCCAGAAAAAGCGTTCCGCGATGCGCCAGGTCCATCTTCCCGACCTTGCGCGCACCCGCCCCGGTGAATGCCCCTCGTTCGTGCCCGAAGAGTTCGTTCTCCACGAGCCCTTCGGGAATGGCAGCGCAATTCAGCGCCACGAACGGCTGCTCCCGCCTCGGCGACAAGTGATGGATGGCCAGCGCGAACAGCTCTTTTCCCGTCCCGCTTTCGCCCAGCAGCAAGCAAGTCGAATCCGTCGCCGCCACCTTCTGGATTTGCTGGCTCACTTCCCGGATCGAGGCATGTTCCCCCACGATCCGCGGAAATCCATAACGCGTGGAGTATTCTTCGCGCAGCAGCAGATTCTCCCGCAGCAATTCCTGCTGCCGCGCCGCTCGTTGCACCAGCAGCTTCAAATGCTCCAGGTCCACCGGCTTTTGCAGAAAATCAAACGCACCTTCCTTCATCGCGGCTACGGCCTCTTCCACGGACCCATATGCCGTCAGCAGCAGCACCGGTATCGCTGCGTCCGCCTGCTTGGTCTCGCGCAGCACGTCTAGTCCCGAAGCCCCTGGCATCTTCAAATCCGTGATCACCATTAGGTATCTTCGCGCGCGAATTTTCTGAATCGCCGCGGCGCCGTCCGGCGCTTCGTCCACAGCGTAGCCCGCACGTTCCAGTGCCTTGCGCAGCATGGTGCGCAGTTCGGTCTTGTCTTCTACAAGGAGGAGAGGTTCCATCTCTTTCGTTTCTACCACGAATCCTGCTGCCGTCACGGGACAACCAGAGACACATGTGCAGAGAAGGGAAGCAGTAGTTCCGGGGGCCGGAATTCAACCGGACGATGAGGAACGAGGTATGCTGCGCCGCACCAACCACGCCACTGCGCTAGTTAGGAGAAACATCACGATGAAACACACAGCCAACCCGGTTCCAGCAATCAACGGAAGAGCCCACGGTCCAACATGGCCATTGTCTCTGAACAACGAAGTCGGTGCCATGACCACGAGCGCCACCAGCGGCACGCCCTCGGTTTGCGGAAGCGGAAGGCAAAGCGCTAGGACTAAGTTAACCAACGCTACTTTTCGATTAGTCAGCGATGGGACGAGCCTTTCGTTTCCGCCAGGGAAGGGAAAGGCGAGGAACATGACGATGGTCATCACCAGTACGCTGCCGCACTGCCGAAGCAGCGTCTCTAGCTTTATTCTGACCTGGCACTCTGAGGGTGACGCGTGAACGATCCAACTCTGCTCACCCACAGACGCAGGCGGCTTCCAGATTAAGGGGTGCCCATCTCGCCTTGATAAATAAGCGCATGCCCTTGATAGAACTGTTGCCATGGAGGAAAAAGAACAACAAGAAGCAATGCCAGCGCTCCGCCAAGCAACGTCCATCTGTTCGCCGCATTCATTGCTTCAGCACGGCAGCGACTGCCTAAAAAGCCCCTATTTTCACCCTGCACACTGACAACTGAACACTGAAAACTGAATCAGCGCGCCCATCCCGGATCTCCGCCCGCCTTTCTCAATTGGTCTTCGAGGTCATCCAGCTCCTGTTTCAGCTGATCGAGTTCTTTCTTTTTGGCATCGATCTTCGCATTAGTCGCATTGATCTCCGCGCGCGAGTTCTGTTGCGTCATCGCTTTCTGCGGGTCAGGGTAGTATTCCAATTGCGCCTTTTCCAGCTCGCGTCCCAAAATATCGAGTTCCTTCTCGGCCTTCGCAATCTTGTCGTGATGATCCTTAAACCGCTTTCTCCAGGCCGCCTCGCTGTTCGGATCTGCCGTCTTCGGGGCGTCTCCCGCTTGCGGGGTCGTCGCGGCTGTTCCGCTGGCATTACCGGGGGCCGAGCTAGCCGCCGCGTCTGGGGCAGGCGCGCTCTTCTTCAGATCATCGTCCGTATAAATCTTTTTAGGCTTCGGCGCGTCCTTCTTCTTTTCGCGCGCTTTCCTTGCGGCATCCGCCACAGGATCGCCCGTTTGTTGCTCGGAAGAACCCTGCTGCTGCGCGGCTGCCAAAAGCCCCGCCATGCACAGAGCCGCAACAATCATGAAAGCCTTGATCCAGAATCTCACTCGCATATGGTCCTACCTTCCCAACTGGAAGACCTCGGCACTCTCTTAGATGCTTGCCTGCTTTGATTCTACCGCTTCCGTCACGCTGCGCGGCAAGGGTAGCGTAACTATAAACTCCGCCCCTCCTTCGGCCCGGTTCCGCACCTCCACTTGCCCGCCATGTTGCACGATGATCTTCTGCACCACGGCCAGTCCGAGCCCCGTCCCCTTTGCCTTCGTCGTAAAAAACGGCCGGAATAGCTTCGAGAATGCGTCCACGGGAATCCCTGGGCCGTTATCCGCAACGCTGATCCGCTGGAACCCCGTCTCTTCGCCATCAACGATGTCTCCGCGAACAACGACCCGCCCTCCGCCTGCCGTCAGCGCGCACGCTTCCGCCGCGTTGCGCGCCAAATTCAGCAGCGCTTGCCTCAGCAGCCCTTCGTCTCCGCCCGCGTCTCCGAATGTCCCTTCACATCGAATCTTCACCTGCGGCAGGGCCTCTCCCACTTCCGAAACCACCCGCTCGACCACTGTTTGTAGGG
>WNFS01003895.1_pt1 | contig 11367 bp, 9 predicted proteins | sample 5400141 | NCBI WGS metagenome assembly WNFS01 (sample SAMN13153358, study PRJNA577476) | soil metagenome | isolation source: 60 cm saprolite under Madrone tree | place: USA:California | collected 2016-06-14 | reverse complement strand
CGGCCGGTGCGCTGCCCAAGGGGGACGTGCTCGGGGTCGCGCGCCTCGCGGGCATCATGGCCGCGAAGCGGACGCCCGACCTGGTTCCGCTCTGTCATCCCCTCCCGCTCACGCATGTCGAGGTCGCGCTCACGCCCGACCCCGCCGGCCGCGTACGCATCGAGAGCCGGGTGCGGCTCGAGGCACGTACCGGGGCGGAGATGGAAGCGCTCACGGCCGTCGTCGTCGCCGGCCTCACCCTCTACGACATGTGCAAGGCGGTCGACCGCGAGATGACGCTCGGCGCGATCCGGCTGGTGCGCAAGACCGGCGGCCGCTCGGGCACCTTCGTCCGCCGCGGCGAGAGTTAGTGGTGCGCCGCCTCACGCTCAAGCCGGGGCGCGAGGGACCGGTGCGCGGCGGCCACCCGTGGATCTTCTCGGGCGCGATCGCCGCGGGCCTCGAAGGCGCGGAGCCGGGCGAGCCGGTCCACGTCCACGCCGCGGGCGGCCGCTTCCTCGCGGGCGGGTACGTGAACCCGCGCACGCCGATCGCCGTCCGCGTGCTGACGCTCGAGGAGGAGGCGATCGACGCGGCGCTGGTCCGGCGCCGCCTGGACGAGGCGCTCGCGCTCCGGCAGGCGACGCTGCCCGCGGGCCTCGACGCCTATCGCGTGCTCAACGGGGAGGGCGACCGGCTCCCGGGCGTGGCCGTCGATCGCTACGGCGCCTTCCTCGTCTGCCAGTTCCTGACCGCGGGCGCGGCCCGGCTCGCGCCGGCGGTGGTGGAGGGCCTCGGCGAGCGGCTCGCGCCGCGCGGCATCTTCGAGCGCAGCGAGGGCTCCGTGCGCACGGAGGAAGGGCTCCCGGGCGCGCGCGGCGTCCTCGCCGGCGAGGCGCCGCCGGCGCGGCTTCGGATCGCGGAGGACGGGGCATGCTTCCTGGTCGACGTCCTGCACGGGCAGAAGACCGGGTTCTTCCTGGACCAGCGCGAGAGCCGCACGCGCGTGCGCGCCCTCGCCGCGGGCCGGCGCGTGCTGAACGCGTTCGCGTACACGGGGGCCATCGGGATCGCCGCCGCGCTCGGCGGCGCCGCGGAGGTGGTCTCGGTCGACACCTCGCGCCCGGCGCTCGCGCTGGCCGAGGAGGCGTGGGCCGCGAACGGCCTTCCCACCGCGGCCGGCCGCTTCGTGGTGGCCGACGTCTTCGAGTTCCTGCGCGCGGGCGCGGAGCCCTATGAGCTGATCGTGCTCGACCCGCCGCCCTTCGTGCGCCGGCGGCGGGATCTCGCGCCCGGGCTCCGCGGCTACAAGGACGTGAACCTCCAGGCGCTGCGGCGCCTGGCGCCGGGCGGCTGGCTCCTCACCTCGTCGTGCTCGCAGCACCTGACGCGGGCCGGGTTCCGCGAGGTCGTCGCGGCGGCGGCGGCGGACGCCGGGCGCGTGGCCGAGGTGGTGGCGGAGTGGGGGCATCCGCCCGATCACCCGGTCCTGCTCGCGCACCCCGAGGGCGAGTACCTGAAGGTCATGCTGCTGCGGGCCTGAGGCCGTGGCCCCGGCGCATGGCGCGGCAAGGTATCGCCGTGGGGCGGCACGACTGGTAGCGGAGCGGCGTGGAGAGTTGCGCGGACCAGCTGCCCGAGCGCACCGGCGCGCGGGACCGGCTCCTGGTCGCCGGCGGCTCGGTGCTGAGCGACGTCGAGCTCCTCGGGCTCGTGCTCGACGCGGGCGCCGGCACGAGCGCCGGGCTCGAGCTGGCCGAGCGCGTGCTCGGCGCCGCGGGCGGCCTCGCCCGCCTCGACCGGCTCGACCGCCGCGCGTGCGCGCCGCTCGGCCGTCTCTGGCCGCGCCGGCTGGCGCTGGTGCGCGCCGCGCTCGAGCTCGGCCGGCGTGCGGCCGCCGAGCCGCTCGCGGCGGGCACCCCGGTGCGCGATGCGGCCGCCGTCTACGCGCACTTCCGCGGCCGCCTCCCCCAGCTCGAGCGCGAGGTCTTCTACGTCCTCCTGCTCGACGGCAAGAACCGCGTGCAGGGCGAGGTGCGCGTCTCCGAGGGCTCGCTCACCGCGGCGCTCGTCCACCCGCGCGAGGTCTTCGCCCCCGCCATCCGCGCGGCCGCCGCGGCCCTCATCCTCGTCCACAACCACCCGAGCGGCGACCCGACGCCGTCGGCCGAGGACTGCGCCATCACCCAGCGCCTGCGTCAGGCGGGCGAGCTGGTCGGCATCCGCGTGCTCGACCACGTGGTGATCGGCCGCGGCCGCTGGGCGAGCATGGCGGAGGGGGGGCGGTGGTGAGGCGGGACCATCGGCTCGATTCCCCACCCGAGGTCGTGTCTTCGGAGAGGGGTCACAAGGTCATCCTCGACAAGGACCTCGCGCAGAAGCTCGATGCGCTCGAAGAGGTACGACGTCCAGTTCAAGGCCGTGTTCGATGCGATCCGCCGTCTCATGGCAGGGCCCGCTCGCCGAGACGCCGGATCGGATTCGACAAGGGGGAGTAGCGACTACTCCGCTCAGAACGGAATGTCGTCGTCTTCCGCGGCGGCCGGGGCGCCGACCGGTGGCTCCTCGGCGGCCGGCGCGCCGCGCGCCGCCTCGGCGCCGCGCCCGCCGCCGCCCAGGAACTGCACGCGCTGCGCGATGATCTCGGTGATGTAGCGACGGTTGCCTTCCTTGTCGTCGTACTGGCGGGTGCGGATCGATCCCTCGACGTAGACCTGCCGGCCCTTGGCGAGGTACTGACCGCAGGTCTCCGCCTGCTTCCCCCACACCACCACGTTGTGCCACTCGGTGCGCTCCTGGCGCTGGCCCTCGGCGTCGTTCCACACCTCGCTGGTGGCGACCGGGAAGCGCGCCACCGCGCGGCCGCTTGCCGTGAAACGCACCTCCGGATCCTTCCCGAGATTACCGATCAACAGCGCCTTGTTCACCGACATGGCCCCGCCCTCCGTGGTTCCCCGACGATAGGCGAGCCCGCGCGACGAAGTCAACGGAGCGGACGCGATTGTTGCCCCACCATGCTTAGAATTGACGTCCGGGGGGGCGCCCCGGTAAGCTCGCGCCGAGTAATCGTGCCTGCAATTTCGCGGGGTGTGGCGCGCGGCGGAGAGGCCGGCAACGCGGCGGTGGCTCTCGTGTCCGCCTTGAAGCTGCTGGCCGTCGCGATCCACACGGTCCTCATCGCGCCCGTGGTGGTAGCGGTCGCGCTCGTCGACCAGCGCGCCGCCTATCGGATATGCCAGCTCTGGGCCCGCCTCAACCTCCTCATCTACGCCGTCCGCGTGCGGACCACGCGACTCGCCCCGCTCGACCCGTCCGCGGCCTACGTCTTCGTGTCCAACCACCGGAGCCAGTTCGACATCCTGGCGGTGATCACGGCGCTCCTGGACTTCCAGCTCCGCTGGGTGGCCAAGGTGGAGCTGACGCGCGTGCCGGTCTTCGGCTGGGCCCTCAAGCACACCGGGCACGTCATCATCGACCGCAGCAATCATCTGCAGGCGATCGCGAGCCTGCGCGCCGCCCGCGCGAAGATGGAGCAGGGTGTGTCGGTGATGATCTTCCCGGAGGGCACGCGCGGCACGCTCGAGGGACCGCTCCTGCCCTTCAAGAAGGGCGGCTTCATGCTCGCGCTCGAGACCGGGTTCCCGGTGGTCCCGATCGCGGTGCGCGGCAGCGCCGAGCTCCTCCCGCGCGGCTCCTGGCAGCCGGCCTCGGGCGAGATCGAGGTCGTCGTCGGCGCCCCCATCCCGGTTGCGGGCATGGACCGGGACGAGCTCATCGAGCGCGTGCGCGCCTTCATGGAGGCCCGGCTCGACGGTCGCGCGGGCACGGCGGGCCGCTCGGCCGCGGCGGCGCGATGAGCGGCGGCGACGGCGCCGGGGCGCGGCTGCGCGTGATCCCGCTCGGCGGGCTCGGCGAGATCGGTCTCAACCTCCTCGTCCTCGAGCACGGCGACACCGCGATCGCCATCGACTGCGGCGTCATGTTCCCGGACGCGGAGATGCCGGGCATCGACGTGGCCATCCCGGACGTGACCTACCTCCGCGGCCTGGGCGAGCGCTTCCGGGCCATCTTCCTGACCCACGGCCACGAGGACCACATCGGCGCGCTGCCCTACGTGCTCGCCGAGCGCCCGGTGCCGGTCTACGGCACGCCGCTCACGCTCGGCTTCGTGCGCGAGCGGCTGCGCGAGCACGGCCTCTCGGTCACGCTCGCCGCCTACGGCGCGGAGCCGTGTCGGGTCGGGCCGTTCGCGGTCGAGCCCTTCGCGATGACGCACTCGATCCCGGACTCGGTCGGGCTCGCGATCCGCACCCCGGTCGGGACCGTCGTCCACACCGGCGACTTCAAGCTCGACCAGACGCCGCTCGACGGGCGGCTGCCGGACATCGGGCGGCTCGCCGAGCTGGGCGCCGAGGGCGTGGCGCTCCTCTTCTCCGACTCGACCAACGTCGAGCATACGGGCATCACGCCTTCGGAGCGGACCGTGGGCGCCGAGCTGGAGGCGATCTTCCGCCGGGCGGCGGGGCGCGTGCTGGTCACCACCTTCTCCTCGCACATCCACCGCATGCAGCAGGTGATCGACCTGGCGGCTCGCTTCGGACGGAAGGTGGCGCTGGTCGGGCGGAGCCTGGTCATGCACGTGGGCGTGGCGCGCGATCTCGATCTGCTGCACGTCCCCGAGGGAACGCTCGTCGACCTCGCCCAGGCGCGCGACCTCCCGCGCGGCGAGGTCACGCTCATCACCGCCGGCAGCCAGGCCGAGGCCGCCTCGGCGCTCGTCCGCATCGCGATGGACGACCACAAGCTGGTCCGGGTCGAGCCGGGCGACGCGGTCGTCCTCTCCTCGCGCATCATCCCGGGCAACGAGCGCGCCATCTCGAGCCTGGTGAACCACCTCTACCGGCGCGGCGCCGTCGTCTACTACGACCGGGTGGCGCGCGTACACGTCTCGGGACACGCCTCGCAGGAGGAGCTGAAGCTCGTGCTGAACCTCGTCCGCCCGCGGCACTTCGTGCCCGTGCACGGCGAGTACCGCCACCTGGTGCGCCACCAGCGCCTGGCGATGGAGGTCGGCATTCCGGCCGCGGGGTGCCATCTCCTCGAGGATGGGGACGTGCTCGAGCTGGACGACGCCGGCGCCCGGCGCGCCGAGCGCGTCACCGCCGGGCGCGTCTTCGTCGACGGCAAGGGCATCGGCGACGTCGAGGACGTCGTCCTGCGCGATCGCCGCCACCTCTCCGAGGACGGCCTCGTGCTCGCCGTGCTCGCCATCCACCAGCGATCGGGCGAGATCGTGGCGGGCCCGGACCTGGTGTCGCGCGGCGTGGTGGGCGAGGAGGCGAACCCGGAGGTGCTGGAGGCCGCCCGCGGCGCGGTGATGGAGGCGCTCGCCGCGCTCAACCCCGAGTCCCGCACCGATCCCGCGGAGGTGAAGGAGGAGGTCCGGCGCGCGCTGCGCCGCTACTTCAAGCGCTTCGAGCGCCGGCCGGTGATCGTCCCGGTCGTGATGGAGATGTAGTGCTCGCGTGGTGGCAGGCGGTCGTGCTGGGGCTGGTGGAGGGCATCACGGAGTACCTCCCGGTGAGCTCGACGGGGCATCTTATCCTCACCTCGTCGCTGCTGCGCCTCGATCGGCCGGACACGAAGGATGCGCTCGACGCCTACCTGATCGTCGTCCAGGGCGGTGCGATCCTGGCCGTGCTCTGGCTCTATTGGCCGCGCGTCGTTCAGATGGTGCGCGGGCTCCTCGGACGCGACGCCGGCGGCATGCGGCTCGCCTGGAACGTGGCGCTTGCCTTCGTCCCCGCGGCCCTGGCGGGCGTGCTGCTGAGCAAGGCGATCAAGGCGGCGCTCTTCAGTCCCGGGCCGGTGCTCGCGGCGCTGGCGGCCGGTGGCGTGTGGATGATCTGGCTCGGCCGCCGGGACGGTCGGGGAGAGAAGGACCTGACCGCGATGTCCTTGCGTACGGCCCTCGGGATCGGGCTCTTCCAGACGCTCGCGCTCTGGCCGGGCACGTCGCGGTCGATGGTGACCATCGCGGGCGGGATGCTGCTCGGCCTGGACGCCGTCGCGGCGGCGGAGTTCTCGTTCCTCCTCGGGCTGCCGACGCTGGGAGCCGCCTGCCTGCACGATCTGGTCGGCAACCTGCGGCACGGTGGGCCGTCGATGTTCCAGCAGCTCGGCGCCGGGTCCGTGGTGCTCGGCGTCGCCGTCGCGACCGTCTCCGCCGTGCTCGCCGTGCGCTGGCTGGTGTCGTTCCTCACCCGCCACGGGCTCGCGCCGTTCGGCTGGTACCGGGTCGCGCTCTCGGCGGTGCTGGCCGTGCTCGTCGCGCTCGGTGCCGTGCAACTCGGCTGAGCCCCATGGATGAACGTTCGCCAGCGCTCCGTGGACCGTGCGTTTTGGCTTCGACCGAATGATGTAGTAGACGGGTGCGGGGGAGGGGTGGTGGCGGTGACCGTGCTCTTTGGGCGCTCGTGATGGCGACGCGGCGGCAGCCGGCGGTCCCGGGCGCGCATCTCATCCGTGAGGCGGAGGCCATCTTCGCGGGCGCGGTCGCGGTCTTCCTCGCGCTCAGCTTCCTCTCGTTCTCGCCCGACGCCCCGCACGCGAACCTGGGCGGGCCGGTCGGGCAGGCGCTCGCCGGAACGGCGCTGCGCGCCCTCGGCGTCGCGGCGTATCTCTTCCCGCTCTACCTCGGCTACTTCACGGTCGCGCTCCTGCGGCGCGGGGCGGAGGGCTTCGGCGGCCTCAGGCTGGTGGGCGCGGCGCTCCTGGTGGCGAGCATCGCGGCGCTCGGGGGCCTCGTCACCGGCGGGCGCGCGGTGGTGCGGGGCGGCGGCTGGCTCGGGGGCTTCGTCGGCGTCGCGCTCGGCGACCTCCTGGGCGGGCCGGGCGCGTTCCTCCTCCTCGCCGTCGTGCTGGTGGTCGCACTCGTGCTCGCGACCGGCGTGTCGGCGATCGAGGCGTCGGGCCGGGCCGCTCGCTGGCTCGCAGCGGCGGTGCGTGCGGGCGCGGCGCGCCTCCGGCGCCGCCCGCCCGCCGCCGAGGAGCCGTCCGAGACGCCGCGGCCGAAGCTGCCGATCCTCCTCGACGACGCCGTCGAGCCGCCGCCCGAGGCCCCCGCCGACAAGCCGCCTCCCATCATCCGCGAGCCCGAGCGCCGCCCCGAGGCGCCGCGGCGTGCCAAGCGTTCCGAGCTCCAGGAGGAGCTGTTCGCCGAGGACACCTACCGCCTCCCGGCGCTCAACCTCCTCGACCCGCCCGTGCGCACGACGCAGCCGCTCGACGAGGCCGCGCTGCACGCGAGCTCGCGCATCCTCGAGACCAAGCTCGCCGACTTCCAGGTGAGCGGCAAGGTGGTCGCGGTGCGTCCGGGGCCGGTGATCACGACCTTCGAGTTCGAGCCGGCGCCGGGCGTCAAGGTGAACCGCATCGTCACCCTGGCCGACGACCTCTCGATGGCGCTGCGCGCGCTCTCGGTGCGCGTGCTGGCCCCCATCCCGGGCAAGCCCGTGGTCGGCATCGAGGTCTCCAACCCGCGCCGCGAGAAGGTCTTCATCCGCGAGCTGCTCGAGAGCGTCGAGTACGAGCACGCCGACTCGAAGCTCGCCCTCGCGCTCGGCAAGGACACGACCGGGAACGTGGTGGTCGCCGACCTGGCGCGCATGCCGCATCTCCTGGTCGCGGGCGCCACCGGCACCGGTAAGTCGGTGTCCATGAACGCCATGGTCATGAGCATCCTCTACAAGAGCTCCCCGCGCGACGTCCGCTTCATCATGATCGATCCGAAGATGCTCGAGCTGTCGATCTACGAGAACGTCCCCCACCTCCTCGTGCCGGTGGTGACCGACCCCAAGAAGGCGGCCGCGGCGCTCGCCAACATCGAGCGCGAGATGGACCTGCGCTACCGGCTGCTGCACGAGAAGGGCGTGCGCAACATCGACAGCTACAACCGGCTGTTGCGCGAGAGCGCGGGCGTCGAGGAGGCGCCCGCGTCCCCCGAGGGCCTGCCGCACCACCACCTGCCGCGCATCATCATCATCATCGACGAGCTGGCCGACCTGATGATGATGGTCGGGCGCGAGGTCGAGGAGTCGATCACGCGCCTCGCGCAGAAGGCGCGCGCCGCCGGCATCCACCTGATCCTCGCCACCCAGCGTCCCTCGGTGGACGTCATCACCGGCCTCATCAAGGCGAACTTCCCGGCCCGCATCTCCTTCCAGGTGACCTCGCGCACCGACTCGCGCACCATCCTGGACGCGATCGGCGCCGAGCGCCTCCTCGGCGAGGGCGACATGCTCTTCCTCCCGCCCGGCACGGCGCGTGTGCAGCGCCTGCACGGCGCCTTCGTCTCCGACGGCGACGTCCACCGGGTGGTCGACTTCATCAAGCGCCAGGAGGAGCCGCGCTACGAGATGGAGCTGCTCGAGGGCGGCGACGACGAGGACGGCGAGGGCGAGGACGGCGAGGACCTGACCGACGAGATGTACGACATGGCGGTGCGGCTGGTCACCGAGCACCGCCAGGCGTCGATCTCGTGGCTGCAGCGCCGCCTGCGCGTCGGCTACAACCGCGCCGCGCGCATGATCGAGCGCATGGAGCGCGAGGGCGTGGTCTCGTCGCCCGGGGCGAAGGGGCGCGAGGTGATCGCGCGGCGGATCGAGGAGTAGGCGGGCGGGGCTTTTTGAACCGGACGCCGGTGGACACGTCATCGTGAGCGCCTCTGGTGTGAAGCCTGCGAATTCTCCGTTCCGGGGCGTGGTTCAGGCGGTAGCGGAGGCAGGCTACATGCGATGGCTGCCACAGCTCATCCCCGGGATCCTGTTGGCCTGCGCGGGCGTATCCGCCACCGCTGGAGCCCAGGAGCCGATGGTACCTTTGCCACCGTCGTTCGAAGGTAAGGTCGTCGTCCGCGACGCGGCGGACAACTACGTTCCGCTCGCGCGCCCGGCGGCGCCTTCCGTCCCCGCCTCGCCGCCGATGCCCATTGGGGGCGACATCTATCTCCAGGACGGGTCGGAGACATCTCTCGCTATCAACTTCGATAGCGCCGACAACCTGGTGGGCGTGTATAACGAGCATTGGGACTTCAACCCCGACATCCCCCAAAGCAACTCCACGGATGGTAACGTCTCCTGGACGTCGCGCAGCCTGCCCAACGGGGGCGGAACCTTCACCGGGCCTCCGTTCGACCCCTGGACACATCCCGGCAACGCCGCCAGCGAGTTCTTTTCGACGGAGATCCGCCGGGACAGCGGCAGCAGCGGCACCTCGCACACGGTCGTGTCGCACTCGACCGACGGCGGCATCAGCTTCTCGCTCTTCTTCGAGGAGGTGAAGGCGGTTTTGCAGGACCGGGACATGTTCGATGTGGACCGGACCAGCGCGCGAGGGGGCGGGGCCGGGACTACCCACGACGGAAAGGTCTACCTTACCTACGACGACTATGGCGCGGGCAACACTGGGTATGTTGGTTCTTTCCTGCAGGTGATCGACACGGCTGGCAATCCGGTGATCGAGCTCCAGACGTCCGGCACGGGAAGCCCGCCCTTTCAGGGGAGCCAGATGCAGCCTGTGGCAGGGGTGACGGACGGAACCGTCTACCTCCAAGCAGCGGCCCTGAGCCTGTCCCCTCCAGTGGGGGCCACGTGGATCGCCGAATTTCACGTAATCACGAACGCTGGCGCTGGTCCGAACACGTTCATGAAATCATCAATGTCCTGGGCCGCCGCCGGCCAGCAACTCGGCGCCACCACCCGTTGGGGCCTCAATGGCTTCCGCATCGACAACCATGGGTACCTCGCTATCGATCGCTCTTCCGGGCCGCGGCGGGGAAGCCTCTACTTCATCTCAAACCGGAACCCGAACCCTGCGAACACTGCGCTGGATCAAGGCGATGTTTACCTATCCGTCTCGACCGACGGCGCGATGACCTGGACGACGGCAGCGATCCCGACCGCCACGGGAAAGACCCAGTACTTCCCGATGTTGGACGTGGACGGCCAAGGCGCCATGCACGTGGCGTACTACCAGAACGAGGACGGCGTCCTGAACGCGAGCACGGCAAACGTGTACTACACGAACTCCGCCGACGGTGGCACGACCTGGACCACGCCCGTGCAAGTGAACGCGGCGGGCAACACGCTCAACCTCGATAACCCGCCGCCCGACCGGGCTTCCACCCAGTACTACCTCATCGGAGACTACGCCCAGCTCCGGGCTACCGGGACCGGGGACGCTACCAAGGTCTATGTTCTGTGGAGCGGCTACGACAGGACGCGGCCGGGAACCACGGTGGGTAACACGCCGGACCGCGTCCTATGCACAACTGTGGCGCAACCGGAATGCCTGGCGGATGCGGACTGCGACGACGCCAACGCCTGCACCGCCGACGCCTGCAATCTCGGGACTTGTACGCACCATCCCACAGTCTGCGACGATGGTGTGCAGTGCACCGTCGACTCTTGCGACCCTGCGGCGGGTTGTGTGCACGCTGTCCCAACGGGGCGTGTGGGGGCGGGCTGCCTCCTGGACGTGGCAGTGGCGAGCGCATCCTGCATCCAGGAGCGGATTCCAGCCGGAGTGCTCGGGAAGTTTACGCGGGCGAAGGCTCTCATCGAGAAGACGACGCTGACCGGCAATCCAAGCAAGCAGGCCAGACTAGTACGGGGTGCTCGGAGTGCGCTGAAGAAGGCCGTCAAGCTAATCGGAAAAGCGATGCGGAAGGGGAAGATTTCGGTAGCCTGTGGCGGGGCTTTATCGAACGCGGCGGGCGAAGCCAGGGCGCGCCTGTAATGCCGCTCCAAATCGGATGGGAGTCTCGATAAAGGCCCAAAGTTAGATCTCATCTCGGACGTTCCGAAGCCGCATGTCATCTCCGCAGCCGTTTGACCTTCCCGGTGAGGAGGGCCGTGATGTGTTGCCGGAGATCGAGCAGGTCTGGCGAGCGATGCTTCTTCCCGGGATCGCGGTCATGAAGGCCGCGTACTGACCTACTCGTCAGGGGTCGTCTCGAAAACGGGGCCCTCGGCGCGTCGGCGGTCGGAGTCGTTCAGCCGCCCGGCGACCCGATCGTGCGCAGGCTGCAGGACGGTCATCGCCTTCGAGCGCAGCTCGCCCGCCTGTGCCTGCGTGGCGGATCTCCTCCGCGCGGGGCGGCGGAGCGCTTGCGGGCCGCGTGCGAAACGGTGAAGCTGCTTCAACATGCGCGCTTTCCTCCCGCTCCTTCTCGGGCTTGCGTTCGGGGCCGCCCCGGCTCCCGCCGCGGACGACGCACTCAAGGACGTCCTCGCCCGCCTGCAGACCCGCTACTAGACCACCCGCACGCTCACCGCCGACTTCCGCCAGTCGGTCGAGTCCCCCACGCTCGCCTCGCCGCTCGAGTCG
>WNFS01003892.1_pt1 | contig 11372 bp, 10 predicted proteins | sample 5400141 | NCBI WGS metagenome assembly WNFS01 (sample SAMN13153358, study PRJNA577476) | soil metagenome | isolation source: 60 cm saprolite under Madrone tree | place: USA:California | collected 2016-06-14 | reverse complement strand
GCCGTTATTGGCGACAGTGCTAAGTTGCAGTCATGGCCATTCAGGGAAAGACCAACCTAGTAGCGATTGTCGATGATGATGATTTGATGCGCAGTGCATTGCAGGGACTGCTGAAAGCGGTCGGTTTGCCAGCGCGAGCGTTTGCCTCGGCGGAGGAATTCCTGACTTCGGGACAACAACACCAGACTGCATGTCTGATCGCGGATATCCGCATGCCGGGAATGTCGGGCCTGGAACTGCAGTCCAAGCTGAACGCGGAGCATTGCCGGATTCCGACCATCTTTATCACGGCACACGGAGACGAAAAAATGCGGATGCAAGCGTTGCGAGCAGGCGCCGTGGAGTTCATGGCAAAACCGTTCGATGACGAAGTTCTGCTCGAGAGTGTTCGAGCGGCTTTGGAGAATTGACCCCGATACGGAAGAATGCACGCGAACGCAAGGAGGTCCTCTGTGGGAGCTTTCGAGAGATTTGGGTCCGGTGACCCGGACCGTAATCCGCGCAGATTCGAGCAAGTCATCGGTAACAGTCCTGCTCTGGAAGCTGTGCTGGAACAAGTCGAACGGGTCGCGCCAACCGATTCCACGGTTCTTATCCAGGGAGAAACCGGCACCGGAAAGGAACTGATTGCGCGCGCGATTCACAACCTCAGCTCGCGGTGCGGACGCTCCTTCATAAAACTGAATTGCGCTGCCATCCCGCTGGACCTGCTGGAAAGTGAGCTTTTTGGCCACGAGAGAGGCGCGTTCACCGGAGCGATCGCGCAAAAGATTGGCCGTTTCGAACTGGCTGACAAAGGCACGCTCTTCCTGGACGAGGTGGGCGATATACCGCCGGCGCTGCAGCCCAAACTGCTGCGCGTGCTGCAGGAGCAGGAGTTCGAGCGCCTGGGTAGCGCTCGGACTTATCAAGTGAACGTTCGGCTGGTGGCGGCAACAAACCGGGATCTGATGGAGATGGTGAACCGGGGCGAATTTCGCAGCGACCTCTATTATCGGCTGAACGTTTTCCCGGTCCTGCTGCCACCGTTGCGGGCGCGCCCAGAAGATATTCCGGCGCTGGTGACACATTTTGTCGAGGTTTGTTGTCGCCGGATGGGTAAGCAAATTGAACACATTCCTGCCGAAACGATGGCTGCGCTCAGTTCGTATCCGTGGCCGGGGAATATCCGCGAGCTGCAGAACCTGATTGAACGCGCCGTGATCCTTTCGGATGATGGCGTGCTTCCCAATTCTTTGCCGATGGCCGGTGCTCCGGCTGTCGTTATCTCTGCTCCGGTCGCTACCACCCTGAAGGACTCGGAACGGGCGCTGATTCTGCACACGCTGCAAGGCGTCGGTTGGGTGATCGGCGGCCCGAAAGGCGCAGCCGCCAAACTTGGCTTGAAGCGCACTACGCTAATCCACAAGATGCAGAAGCTGGGGATTTCCCGGCCTGGTCTCCCGAGCAGCCAAGATGTGATGGAGCCAGCATCACACAGGCCGGGCTCGCTGCCGCAACTGTCGTAACGCGGCTTGTTGCCGCTGGACTGCTGAGTGCGGACGACTGACTGCGTACCCATAAAGTTGTCCTGCGTCTTTGCGTGTCTCCGCTTAGATATCCGGCACAAAGGCGCTTGTCAGATTGATGTTACAGGTATAACATTCCAGGAATGTCTGTAACGTCGCCCTCGGCTCCATGGCTACTGCTCGTTTTCAGCCTTCCGGCAAAGAGCGCAAGCCAGCGAGTGGAGATATGGCGGAAGTTGCAGCGGTACGGCATGTTGGCTCTGCGAAGCTCCGGTTACGTCCTGCCCTATTCAGCGATAAACCAAGAGCGTATGGAATGGCTTGCCACGGCTATTCGGACATACAAAGGCCAAGCCTCTGTGGTTCAGGTGCAGGGCTTTGATGATTTGCCGGCGGAACAACTGAAGCGGCTTTTCCTGGAAGCGCGATCTCGTGACTACCAGAAGCTGCTCTGCGAGACGAAGAAACATCTTGCACTCCCCCATTCGCGAAGACCTGGCGGACGCCTGAATCGGATTCGTCGCCGGTTGCTCGAGTTGCAAGATATCGACTTCTTCGGGAACCCGTTGCGCACCAAGCTTGAGAACCTGCTGGCTCAAGCCGATAAGTCCGAGACCGCGAAGTCTGTTCGCAAAGGCAAACGGAAGTCCACGGAGTACGTCAACCGTTTGTGGATGACTCGGCCTCGTCCGGGCATCGATCGAGTTTCGTCAGCATGGCTGATCCGGAGATTCATCGACCCAAAGGCGCGCTTTGTCTTCGGCGCGGAGCCTGTCGCACATCCAGAAGCCATACCGTTTGACATGTTTGTCTCGCAAGGCTTCGGTCACCGAGGAGAGGACTGCACCTTCGAGACTTTATACAAGCAGTTTGCCATCCGTGACGTGACGGTGAAGCGCATCGCACAGATCATTCATGACGCCGATCTCGGAGACGAGAAATTCGGTCGGGCTGAGGGACTGGGATTGGACAAGGTACTGAACGGTTGGGCGAAGCAAGACTTGCCGGATGATGAACTCCTACAGCGAGGAATGGATCTGATCGAGGGCCTATATGAGTCGGCGTGAGGCATTGGAGGTGCAATGACAAGTATTGACGGTGTCAGAAAGAAGAATAATGAATAATAAGGAGAATGTGACCATGCATACGAGCGCAATACAAAGCAATATTTCAGTCCGAGTCTTGAAAACCCTCCTAACGGCGACTGTCACGACAGTTGTCCTGTATTACGGAAGTCTGGCGACAGCACAGACAACCAATTCCGCTCCTACAAACCCTTCCACGAGCAACTGGAAGCAGGTCGAGGATGCGATGGGCCGTCCGGGGCAGATACAGCCGGGTGACGTGATCAGGTTTGGAATGCCGAGAAAAGACCTTCATGTAGTGCTCGACGGCGTCGATATCAAGCCGGGACTCGCGTTGGGTTCGTGGACGGCTTTCAAACGGGACGCCAGCGGGACCATGGTCATGGGCGACCTGGTTCTCGCTGAGGACGAGGTCGAACCCGTCATGATGAAGCTTCAGGAGGGTGGTATTCACGAGTCCGCTATCCATAATCACCTGCTTGGAGAATCGCCCCATGTGATGTACATGCACATCGCCAGCCACGGCGATGCCGTGCAGATGGCGAGGGCGATCCACGATGCGGTGGCGCTGACCAAGACTCCAGGTCCAGATGCCACTCCCGCAGCCCCACCCACGGCCGAACTTGGTTTTGACCAGAAGCAGGTGGAGCAGATTCTCGGGCACGCCGGGAAGGTCAATGGTGGAGTTCTTCAGATCGGAGTGCCCAGGGTGGAGACAATTACCGACTCGGGTATGACAGTTCCGCCGTCGATGGGCGTGGCGACAGCCTTGAACTTCCAACCAACAGGCAGCGGTAAAGCGGCGATCACTGGAGATTTCGTACTGCTTGCGAGTGAGGTCAATCCGGTCATCAAAGCATTGCGACAGAACGGAATTGCAGTGACAGCGCTGCATAGTCACATGCTGACGGAAGAGCCTCGCCTGTTCTTTATGCATTTTTGGGCAAATGACGATGCGGTCAAACTCGCGAAGGGACTTCGAGCGGCACTGGACAATACAAATTCAGCAAAGTGAACCCAGAATCCAAGTCGGCGGCGCCCGAACCAGTGCCTGAGCCAACAAGGGCCTCGCTCGCTCAGTTCGTCGGATATTTTCTGTGGCTCGGGACGGTGGGATTCGGCGGACCTATTGCTCTTGCCGGGCACATGCAGCAAGACCTGGTTGACAATCGTGGTTGGGTCCGCAAAGAAGACTACCTGGAGGGTCTCGCGCTGGCGCAACTCGCGCCGGGCCCGCTGGCTGCCCAGCTCGCGATTTATCTCGGTTACATCCGCGCAGGATTGCTCGGAGCTACTGCCGTGGGCGTGGCGTTCGTCTTGCCATCGTTCCTGATGGTGCTGGGGCTCTCGGCAGCCTACGTTCGCTTCGGCGGATTGCCTTGGATGCAGGGAATGTTTTACGGAATTGGCGCAGCCGTGATCGGGATCATCGCACGCTCGGCGTTTAAGCTGACCAAGCTCACACTGGGGAAAGACAAGTTGCTGTGGGGAATATTCACGGTTCTCGCGGTCTCAACGGCATGGACCTCACGAGAAATCATCTGGCTCTTCTTATTAGGCGGAGTTGTTGCCGTCGTGGTCAAGGCTTTGCCCCTTCGCCAGCAGGCGAGAACAGCGGTCTCATTGCTGCTTCCGGCCCTAGCTGTGGGGACGAACAACACGCTGCTGCAACTTTTTCTTTATTTTGCCAAGGCGGGAATGTTCGTATTCGGTAGCGGACTCGCCGTTGTACCGTTTCTCTACGGTGGAGTGGTGCAAGGGCATCATTGGCTAACCGACCATCAGTTCGTCGACGCCGTCGCGGTGGCGATGATCACGCCGGGACCGGTCGTCATCACAGTTGCCTTCATCGGCTATCTGGTCGCCGGTGTTGCGGGAGCGGCGGCGGCAGCGCTGGGAATTTTTCTTCCTGTCTACCTGGTTGTGGTTTTGCTCGCGCCCTCCTACAAACGATGGGCGAAGAACCCGCAGTTGAACGCTTTCGTGCGAGGCGTCACCGCAGCGGCCACGGGCGCGATTGCCGGCGCGGTGATCGTTCTGGCGCGACGTTCTGTCTACGATCTCCCTACGATTCTGATCTGTGCTGTCAGTCTTGCCGTATTGTTTCGATGGAAGATCCCCGAGCCCGTACTCATAGCCTGCGCGGCGGTAGCGGGGCTGGTGCTGCGGCATCCGTGAAACCGACGCGAGATTCTTTGAGCTGGAGGAGAGAGGGAAAAGGCGAAGCCCGACCCTGAAGTTCGATCCTTATTCTGCAAGAAACTCTTCCTCTGCAAGAAACTCTTCGCGGAACAATTTTCTCCCAACCGGTCATCCTTGCACGGTGCAAATTCTCATGTCCACCTCAACTAAGCCCTATATCAATAACTTACGGCTGGGGGACCCGGTTTGGCAGCGGACTTGCAACTGCGATTTTCGTAGTGACAAATCCTCCCCCAGGAGACTGCTATGAAGAAAATACAATTCGCTTTGTCGATGATGTTGCCAGTGATGGCGCTGACTGTTGCTTTGTGTTTCGCCAGCCAGCCGACGCTCGCGCAGAGTTCCACCTCATCGCCCAATGCGACAACTCAACAACAGCCGATGCAACCGGACAATCAAAATGCGGTCAGTACGCCTTCGGAGAAGACGTTCAATGGAACGATCGTAAAATCCGGGGACAAACTTGTCCTTACGGCCGCTGACAGCAAGACCACCTACCAGCTCGACGACCAGCAAAAAGCGAAAGATTTCCTTAACAAGAGCGTGAAGGTGACTGGAGTTCTGGACGCATCCACCGGAACGATTCGCGTCAGCGCGATCGATCCATCCTGATTTCCCCTAAGATGAGGCGCTTATGAGCAGGGCGCCTGTGGGAAAGGGGCGGTGCATAGCCGCCCCCTTTTTTTTCCTTCTTGATTTTTGAACGTTATTTCGAATTGACGAACAACCAGTCTGACCGCAATCGCGTCAAAATCTTGGGCAAAAAGGACTTTGCATGCGTTTGTTGAGTGTTCGCCTTATTGCTTCTCTTATTCTCGGTATCACGCTGATTTCGTCTGGTTTTTCCTACTACGAAGTATTGGCTCAAAAGCGCGCCCTACGCAGTGATGTGGAGCGTCGCGCCGAGATGCTGGGGGAGAGTCTCGTCGGCAACGTCGAGCGGTCGTCGTGGAATACCGGCTCGGGCAAGGTCCCGAACAACGAACTGCAGCGACTGGTGCAGCGGTTTGGAAACCGGGAGCACATGCTCGGCGTCGTCATCTACGACCGTGAGGGCACGCTGGTAGCCGCGACCCCGGAACTCGCAAAAACGCTCGCCATAAGCCCGCCGCCGGTAGCGCAAGCCATCACCGATGGTCACGAAGAAAGTTCGTTCCTCCGGCTGGGAAAAGTTCCGGTTCATATTCTCGTGCTCCCGATTCGCCGTCAGGATGAAGTGTTGGGCGGCCTGGCGGTTGTGCACGATGTGAGCTACATCCGCGCGCAGATCCTTCTCGCGTGGCGTCAGACATTTTTCCGCGTGCTGGCTCAGGGCTTCCTCATCGTTCTCGTTACGTTGCTGATTGTCCGCTGGAGCATTGCCGGGCCGATCGCCCGGGCGGCGCTGTGGATGCGCGGGCTCCGCACGGGAAGGATTTCTGTCCGCCAGGGAGTGCCCGACCTCGACATGTTCCGGCCGCTGGCACGCGAAGTTGCCACCATGGCCGAGAGCCTCAACCACGCCCGCAATGCAGCCGAAAACGAGGCCCGGCTGCGCGATGCGGCGGAATCCATGTGGACGGCGGAGCGGTTATCGGTGCAACTCCGCACACGTCTGGACGAGGGTCACCTGTTCGTCGTCTCAAACCGTGAGCCGTACATGCATCAACGAAATGGGAAGGCGGTCGACGTGATCGTTCCTCCGAGCGGCCTCGTCACCGCGCTCGAACCCGTGCTCGACGCGTGCGATGGCACCTGGATCGCCCACGGCAGCGGTAATGCCGATACAGAAGTCGTAGACACTCACGACCGGCTGCGTGTTCCTCCGGATGACCCTCGCTACACCTTGCGCCGTGTGTGGTTAACCAAAGAGGAAGAGGAAGGTTATTACTATGGCTTTGCCAACGAAGGACTTTGGCCTCTTTGCCACATCGCGCACACCCGTCCGCTCTTTCGGGCTGCCGACTGGCAGTACTACCAGGAGGTCAACCGCAAGTTCATGGCCGCCGTGCTCGAGGAGATTGAAAATGTGGCGAAACCCGTGGTGCTCGTCCAGGACTATCACTTTGCCTTACTGCCTCGAATGATCAAGGAGAAACGGCCGGATGCCCGCGTGGCAATCTTCTGGCATATCCCGTGGCCTAATCCGGAAGCGTTTGGCATTTGCCCCTGGCAGCGCCAGTTGGTGGACGGCTTACTCGGCGCCGACTTAATCGGATTTCACATTCAATCCCACTGCAACAATTTTCTGGAGACCGTCGATCGCGTCGTCGAGTCACGCGTGGACTGGGAGCACTTTTCCGCGCTCCGCCAGGACCATCGCACCCTGGTGCGGCCTTTTCCAATCAGTGTTAACTTTACCGACGATGCCGCCGAAAGAAACAATATGGGATTCGACTACCTCGAACGTTCCGCGCTGCTGCGGAGCCTGGGCGTGGAGGCAACGTTCATGGGAATTGGTGTCGATCGCGTCGACTACACCAAGGGAATTCTGGAGCGGTTCCTGGCGATCGAGCGATTCCTCGAGAAATTCCCCAGCTATCAGGGGAAATTCACGTTCGTGCAGATCGGAGCCCCGAGCCGGACGCATATCAAGCGCTATCACGACTTGCTCGCCGAAGTGGAAGCCGAGGCGGAACGCATCAATTGGCGCTTCCAGGGAGGAAAGTGGAAGCCCATTGTGTTCCTTAACCGCCAGCACAGCCATCAGGAGATCGAGCCCTATTACCGCGCCGCGGATCTCTGCCTGGTGACTTCTCTGCACGATGGAATGAATCTCGTGGCCAAGGAATTTCTTGCCGCACGGAGGGATGAACGAGGCGTTCTCATCCTCAGCCAGTTCACTGGAGCGGCCCGCGAACTGCGCGACGCCCTTCTGGTCAATCCTTATGACATCGATCAAACGGCTGAAGCCATCCGCGCTGCGTTAGAGATGGAGCCAGAGGACAAGCAGCTACGCATGCAGCGCATGCGCAAGTACATTAAGGAACACAACATCTACCAATGGGCCGGGAACCTGATCACCGAACTGGTTGAGCTCCGCTTGGATGCACCCGAGGAAGTGCGGGAGAAATCTAGTGCCAGCGTATCGGCGGCATGATTTTGCGGCTGACGCGCGATAAAGAAGAGAAAGGAGCAACGCATTGAGGCCGGAAGTGCAAGCGCAGCTCGCGCCGTTTCTGCGAACTGTCGCCGAGGCACGGCATGCGGTACTGCTGGTCGATTACGACGGAACTCTGGCACCATTCCACACCAAGCGCGACCAGGCTTATCCATATCCCGGGGTTGTACCCCTCCTGCAAGAGATCGTTCGCAACGGCCGGACGCGGGTGGTCATCATCTCCGGGCGAGGTACGACCGACGTGCTGCCATTTCTCAATATTCGTCCGCGTCCTGAGATTTGGGGAATCCATGGGCTGCAGCGCATGAAGACAGACGGAAGTACGGAAATGCCACGGCTTGATGAAAAAACTCTCAATGGCCTGTTGGATGCCGACCGCTGGCTCGGTTACCAGCAACTTCGTCACACCGCGGAATTCAAGGCCGGAAGCATCGCCATTCATTGGCGTGGAATGAGCGAAGAAGACGCGGAGGATCTTCGGGCCCGCGTCTTGCTCGGTTGGCGGCGCATTGCAGAATACAGTGGGCTCGACCTTCTGGACTTCGACGGTGGGATAGAAATTCGCGCGAGCGAGGCCGACAAGGGAGATGCTGTCCGCACCTTTCTCAGTGAAATCAGTCCGGCTACTCCGGCGGCTTTTCTGGGCGATGACATCACTGACGAATCCGCTTTTCGGGCCATGCAAGGGCGCGGCATCAGCGTGCTGGTTCGCCCCCGGTGGCGGAAGACCGAGGCGCAATTCTGGCTGAAGCCTCCCGACGAACTCCTCGACTTTCTCGAACTATGGCTGAAGGCTTGTACCGAACACAATACTTTAGATAGCGGCATGGCCGCGGCGGTGAATGGATGACAACCACAGCGCAGGTACCTCTCTCACGAACGCCGGTGAAGCCCTTTTACTTCAACACTTCGGCGGATCTCCTACGCATCACCACTCAGAAAGCGAATACGCTGGCGGAGCTTTTGGATGCATTGCGCGTCTGTCCGGACGACTCCATCTTTAAGCACACCTTCCGGACTCTACAGGAACACCACTTTATTCGCGAGGGATTTTCCAACGACTTCGCGCACTGGGCGCTCACTGCCTGCAACGAGCCCGGTCTGGCTGAACAGCTGGCGAGTGTGGACGTGCGTGAGTTTACGTCGCTCGGCGACTTGCGCGAGCGATTTGTCCAGATTGTGGAGAAGCACCTGCAACTCAACCCCGCGGACGGCCAGCGCATGGCGGAAGAGACGTTCTATTTTTGCGCGGCTGACATCGTAGTGATGCCAACCAAGTTTGTGGCCGAAACCCTGCGAGACTTTGCCCAGGGTCTAAGGGAGGTGAGCGTGCATTCCATCCATCACCATTTCATTGAGGCGCGCCTCCGAATCAAGCTCATGTCCAATGATTTCTCGCAGTGGCTGTACGAAGATGTGGGATTGACGGACACAGCCCGCGCGCTGAACCGGATCGATATCTATACGGTGACGCTCGAGGATGTGAGAAAGCAAATGCTTCGCATCGTGGAACGGTCGTTGGCTTAACTTACTCAACTTAGCTGTTCAACATCCACGATTTAATGTGACTGAGATGACGTGAGGTTGGAACACAATATGAAATCGCAAGCTGCCACTAATACGCAATCGCCGTCCCCTCTATCTGAGGAGCAACCACACGACGAGCCGGTTCTCTCCGCTCAGCCCACACCCCTGCGTCCGGAGCGGCGCAGGGTTCCGCGAACTTGGGAGACGCCTCCAGCTCCCGTCCCGGCGCCGCACCTCGATGACTACCTGGCAATTGTCGGCGCGGCCGAGCTCGACGAACTGCGCTTTCTTGCTCGCGAACTCAAGGGAAAGACAATGAAGATGGTCAACTCCACCGCTGTCGGTGGAGGAGTGGCCGAAATGCTGAATCGTCTCGTTCCGCTGCTCGGAGAGCTCGAAGTTACCACCCACTGGGATGTGATCACAGGAGGAAACGACTTCTTCGAGGTCACGAAGGCGTTCCATAATGCCTTGCACGGCAGCGAATATCAGCTGACGCGATCCGCGCAGGAGATATTCCTGGCCTACAACGAACAAAACCGGCAGCGGATGCAGTTCACCGAGGATATGGTCGTCATTCATGATCCGCAGCCCGCCGCCCTCATCGGCTCGCGCAAGGAATCGCCGGCTCGGTGGGTGTGGCGCTGCCACATTGACTTATCGAATCCGAATCCGCAAGTTTGGGGGTTCCTGCGGCCGTTTATCGAACAATTCGATGCGGCAATTTTTTCTTCGCAGTCGTTTGCCCGGCAGTTGCCCATTCCCCAGTATCTGTTTTACCCGTGCATCGACCCGCTGTCGGAAAAGAACAAAGATCTCGACGAGAGCTTCGTGCAAAAAGTATGCGACGAATTCGGCGTTGATCGCAGCCGGCCGATTGTGACCCAAGTGTCTCGTTTCGACCGATTGAAGGATCCGGTTGGCGTGGTGCAGGCTTTCAAGCTGGCACGAAAATATGTCGATTGCCAACTGCTGCTGGCCGGCGGCGGCGCAAGCGATGATCCGGAAGGCGCACTTGTTCTCAAAGAGGTCAAGGAGGCCGCCGGCGATGATCATGACATTATCATCCTCGACTTGCCGCCATGGTGCGCGCTTGAGATCAATGCACTGCAGCGTGCGTCAACCATCGTGGTCCAGAAATCTATTAAGGAAGGGTTCGGCCTCACCGTCACCGAGGCGCTCTGGAAGGGGAAGCCCACCATCGCCGGCGCCGTCGGCGGCATACCCAACCAGATCATCCACAAGCTGACCGGCATGCTGGTTCATTCTGTCGAAGGATGCGCTTATCAGATCCGCTATCTCCTCACTCACCCCGAGTTCGCCGCACAACTGGGACGGAACGGTCGCGAGCACGTCAAAGAAAATTTCCTCATGACCACTAACGTGCGGCGCTGGCTGTTGCTGCTCCGGATTCTGCTGCGCGTGGGCGTCCCCACTGGAACCCCATTTAGTTAACCTCGTCTGGCTACAGCAAAGACCGGACAAGCCTACAGAGTGCGTTGGATTCCCGGCAATCCAAACCCTCGATTAGGATATCGCGATGGGCGAGTGCGTCGCATGTCTCACTAAACCAGTCGTCGAACGGGCAAGGTCGTTACGCGTTCCTGGCGTGATCGCCGCCGTGTTCCTGGTGTTCTGCGTTCCAGCCCTTCCCCAAAATACCTCGGGTGATGGTGGATTGCCGGCCGATGAACTTCTGCGAAGAGTAGTCAATTCAGAGTTGAAGGCTCAAGCCAATGACCACAGCCACTGGATGTTCCAGGTAAAAGCGGGTGTTTCGGGAAAAGAAGAAGAGAAAGTGGGTGTTCATACCCGCGAAGGGTATCTGGATCGCTTGAGATTTGTGAATGGTCAGCGAATCACGCCGGAACAAGAAAAACAGGAAGACCAGCGAATCGCGAGGTTCCTAAAAAAGCCAGATGAGCAGAAAAAGCAGCGACGTGCGCAAGA
>WNFS01003891.1_pt1 | contig 11372 bp, 15 predicted proteins | sample 5400141 | NCBI WGS metagenome assembly WNFS01 (sample SAMN13153358, study PRJNA577476) | soil metagenome | isolation source: 60 cm saprolite under Madrone tree | place: USA:California | collected 2016-06-14 | reverse complement strand
CGGAATACACGTTGAGGCAGTCCACCCGCGGGTGCTGGTAAGGCCCAAATAGCCACGACGCCCGCCCCAGTACCTGCCGCGCAAAAAGAGCCTATATCGTCCAGCGTAATCGCGGTAATAGCAGCACTTAACGTTGACGGACCCACATCGAACACATCCGCCGTACCAAGCACAGTCGGCGATGCAGACCCATCATTCCACAGGACGAGCTCGTTTCCAATACTCGCGGCGGCGATCGTTCGCCCATCTCCGCTCGCCGCCAGCAGTTCAATATCCGTCGAATGAGCACGGGACAGTGAGGCGAAAGCGAGAGAGGCCTTTGGGGGGTCCGTGCTCGTCAGTGATAGTGGCTCAGCCTCGGCACGATGGCGCTGCGCTTCAAGGCGCTCGGCGTCTTTGAGCAGATATAGAAGGAGAGCGTAGAGCGCGGAAACCGTAGCCGCGATGGGAAGTACGACGATGCGTGCCATCCGGGCAGAGATATGCATGATGCAGGTATAAGATAATGATAGGCGAGCGCGGTGAGATGGTGGAGAAAGTCTGGCAGGCTGGGTGACGTCTGTGGGGGAGAACATGAGAAGAGTGGGCGACTCGATGCGTAGATGTACTAGAGGATCATGTCCCGGGTTCAGCAATTGCCAGGTGTGCCATGCGGGGTCCCGTGTGCCAGAAAGGATGTCCAATTTACGTTGTTGAGCAAGAGGTATCGAAGTCGGGATGATCGGAGCATCAGAAAGGCGAGTGGCAGGGGATGTTACAAAGTAGAGCGTCCCGGTCGTCGCGAGAAGCTACGAAAACATTTATGATCAGTACTCGTAATACCTCAATCGTCTGACTCGTACCAAAAATAGGCTGATATTTTTGTTAGCACGTCCACGGAATAGTCCTCGGAGTGCCGTCATAAGTTTACGACCCCTCCCGTTGGGCTGGGCGGTCTGCCCCGGGTCCACAGGTGGGATTGGTGGTGTGAAGTTCGCGTTTTGCTGCAACAGCTCCTCGAGTTCCAACCGCTGAAGGTCGATCGACAGAACGGCCACGAAGAATGTATGGACAAGAAACCAATGCGCAACAAGCACGACAACAGCAAAAGCGCAGAATTGGCACGTCGCACCACTTGCAAAAAAGGCGATTATCCCGAGAATGACGTTGTACGTGAGTACCTTGAGCGAGTTGGAAGTTCCAGCTCGTGACAGACCCTCGGCAATGCGCTCTTTGACGGGAAGGGTTATGGGCGTCTTAACAACAGCCTCAACCTAGAAGGTTGTAAGAAACAAACAAAAACTCAACGGCGGGCATGACACGGACCAGACTGAACATATTCTCTGCGCCAATAAACATGATGACCAGAGGGAAGATTCCCCTGTGACGTATAGTTAGAAAAAATAAATCACTCATACTGATAGAGAACACACCAAGGTATCATAGTGACCCGGAATCCCACGAGAGCACAGACGCTCAGGCTAGTGATAGTACTAACAAGCATCTCAATCGCGCCAGTGAAGATCAGACCTATTCCATTATGCACTGGAAGCCCTTTTCGCATATACTGGCTGGAGATAATGGCGAACGCTAAGTATGCGAGGTAGATAAACACAGTTAGCACGGATGAATCTGCAGAGGAAGATTTGCGTGTTGTGTACTGTAAAAACCAGTGAGGGCAACTCGTGATGCAGAATAGCGCGACACACCTCAAAAGCGATGAGCTTCGGCTGTTGGGTCTCGGTGATTAATGTGGCGCTGTCCTTTGATGCGTCCTCTAGTATATTGAGCCATGACACGTGTCCCGTCTTCCCAAGGCAATCTCTCTCTGGAAAGAAGTATGTAAGAGCCAAGAACACAGTGGAACCTGCGTCTATGCTTGAATATTTGCTCCTGTCGTCCCAAGCAACAACCATTTCTGATTCGACTGGGACACCAGCGACAGAAACATTATTTGAAGGCGCAAGGGTATGTAGCACGTTTGCGTCGCTCATAAGCGTACTTTCGTCATGACCCCAGAACATCAGGGGGGAGACTACAAGGCATTGTCCGTCAAGTCGCTTGAGGCAAGGTACCATCCGCGCGGCGAGGGTGTCTGAAATTTTACGCTCGAGGCGTAGAGTTGCGAGCAGAAGCCGTTGGCTTAGCGCCACGGAATCAGTGGAGGCGGAGCTGTGCACGAGCACACGTTCGACGCGTAATGTCTGTTCGACGCCACAACGTGCGCGGACGACAGGGTCCTCACGAACATGGAAGCTGTCGTGTGCTGCCCATATGTCGCGGAGGTGGTGTTGAGCATCATAGCTGGAGATGGCATCAACGGCAAGAAAAGGGTCAAGAATTTGAGAGGAAAAGTGGGCGAGGAAGCGGGGTTGGGAGGATGAATAGATGGCAAGGGCTGGGTAGAACAGAGAGGTAATGACGACGGCAGAGATGAGAATGACGCGAATTTGATGTGTTGCGCAATGTCTTGATGGCCGTAAATCATGATCCTATTCAGCGTGAGGTAAGAGAGAAAATACAGCAACGTACAGTCCGAAGCGATGGAAGAGCCTGTGCCCGATTGTGCGAACACGAAACAGTAGGAGCGGACCCAGGGAGTCCATGAAGGCTATAGCGAGATACTACGCGAAGTTGGTGGGCTGATTTCAAAATGGCACGATTGAGAGTCCTGGTTATCACAGCGCGATGCTGCGAAATTAGACGCCAGTTGAGAAGGCCCGATGCAGTAAACGGATGATATAAATGTTAATAAAGATGCTGTGCACGCGCTCGAACCATGAGAGAGGGTTCAGGTTGACGGTGTTGATACGTGGGTCCGTTGACAAGTCATGAAGAGGGTGAAGAGGGAAGAATGAAAGAACAGAACGCAAGACGGCAAATATGGATGCGCGTGTCAAAGGCCACCGCCGGCGTCAGGCCTGCTTTCGGGCCGCTCAAATCGGCTGAACAAACGGAGTTTCCCTTCTCTCTGCCATCATGGCCTCCTCACCATCGCTCAGATCAGCCCTTTGCCAGCCACGAAGATGCACGTTTCTGTGTCCAAAGTTCTCCATCTTCAACCAAAGCTGACATTTTAATTCCAGGGCTTCACGCAACATCTGTATCCCGCGCCATTACCAAGTTCAAGATGCCCGCTATGTCCCCGACCATGACAGAGGGAGGAATCGCGTCATGGAAGAAAAGGGAGGGTGACAGCTTTACTGCTGGTGACGTGCTGCTCGAAATTGTATGTCACGAACGACCGCGACTCGCGGTAGAATATCTCCGATGACCTCTCCCCGGCCGAACAGGAAACGGACAAGGCGGTTATTGATGTGGAAGCGCAGGATGATGGGATCATGGCCAAGATTCTGGTTTGCTTTTTGCCCACAAGCGTGATTGGCTGCATTCTGACGTGATGTACACATGACAGGTTCAGGACGGGCAGAAGAACATTCCGGTTGGGAAGGCCATTGCACTTCTAGCTGAAGAGGGTGATGACATCTCCAACATTGAGATTCCTGAGGACGGACCTGAGCCTTCTGAGTCTGCATCTGCTTCTAAACTAGAACAGGCACCCTCGACACCCCAAACTACTCCAACCCAGGCTCCAACTCCGAAACCGACACACCGCGTAGCACACTCACGGCCGCTTTTCCCGTCTGTAGCACGTTTGCTTCATGAGTATGGTGTTCAGGACCCCGAGAAAATCAAAGGCACCGGTGTTCGCGGGATGTTGACCAAGGGCGACGTCCTCACCTTCCTTGGCAAGGCTTCGAGTCCAACTGGCACATTCAAACCGGCCCAACCCAACCCAGAGTCTGGGGCTCCCAAGGCGGTAGATGCGAAGGTAGAAAAGGCACGTGCAATTAATTTATGTGCTATTACTTTCTGACATATAATGTACCATGACGTTAGCCATTGGATGGACTAGCAATCCGTCAGCTCATTGTACAAAACATGTATCAGACGACAGTCAGGGCGCGCGCTGCAACAGGTGAGCGCAACCATCCAGTAACTCAGCAGCGTACCCCAAATCTGACTTCGTGCAGTTCCCCAGATTGTGGCCGACTTCGACTCGGTCATTGCAGATTACCTCCCTCCAGCTCGCGCTTCCCCAGTCAAAACGACACCGCCTATCCTACCTTCAAAAGGGACGTCGGGTGACTTCCTTGATGGCCTCGTATAAAGCCTAGCGATGCTGGTTATTCTTCTATAGAACATCGCATAATACTAGACGCGTGGAATTGCTCTCCTACCGTGTCATTGAAAGTTTGTGTGGTGACGCCTTCACGAGTGATACACTGGTCAAGTTATTCAACTTCATCAAGTGGCAGAAACTGAAAATTCATGTGTCAATTGAAGTCAAGGATTGATAGACGGATTTACCCGAAACGAAATAAAGGCCTCGCTAGTTCCACCCCGGGCGAGTGGTGACGACACAAGAAATTGCATATTCATGGTTCCGTCACTACCTATCCGTAGTGATGTTTTGCTCGAGCTCTGTAGTGCCTGCTGGGCCCGTGCGATGTGCGCGAATCGGTAACTATATATCGGTCCATCATTCCGGTGTCATGTCATCGGACAGGTATCCAAACCTAAAAGAAACTGGGTCCGCGCAGTGTACAGTCTCGAGTACTTCACGGTCATTCGGATAGTCCATCTTAAATGCGACAGTAAGCTTCTAGGAGGTGAAGAGGCGAAAAGAGATGCGGACCTCAGTGCTTCCAAAGGCACCTTCAGCGTGAATTCGAAAAACTGGCGGTGGTGCAGTCGCACGCGGCCTCCGCGCCGACTCGCCCTGCTCTGGAGGGTTACCAATGAGGGTGATTTTCTCGCACGACGAATCGATCTCAGAAAGAGCATCGCGAAGCCAGGATGACTATGTGCATGGTTAATTTGAATCTTGCATCGACAATGCTTCCCCTCACCTTTAAAATGAGTTGGAGAACACTATCATACAATGAGCAGAGGTCCGGTGTGAATGCCATCTCCCAACTGGGTGGTGCTTACGTTTGTTCAATGTCAAAAGACACGTCAGGTTGGTTCTCGGCAGCATATGTCGTGATCTCGAACTTGGCATCTGGTTCTGCCGAACCTTCTGCTCTGCGAACCATCATTGATGACGTGTCCCACTTGCATAGGGTGAGAGGACACGCACATGAGTAAGGACAAGGGATGTCCTTCACCAGCGTACGACAACCGCATTCCGACCGTCTTTCCCGCCGATGCGCCGAAATATGACTCGATTCTCCCTCGCGGCACGTCATCGTCCCCGCCGGGCTCGCGATCACGTACCCATCTTCGATTCTGTGTTCGACCTTCCGGGACAGTGGGCACTGAACCGGTGGAGAAGATAGACAGAGAATCTAAAAATGTACGCAAAGGGATCTCTAACACCGTCGTTTCTTCCGTCCGTGACGACTCTGGCGGTGTCGGGGAGGCAGATGGTGGCTTAATCGGACTGTAAGTAAACTCATCGAATATTTGCGCAGGAATGTATGCTGCAGCTATTTGAACGTTGATGAGAAATCGTGTGTATGCGTAGAGAGCCACATACCCGCCACCAAGGAAGACTCTTCAACGAATACGGTCAAACCACCGCTGGTGACCATCATTGCCGCAAACTAGTCCGTAAGTTAGTCCCCTGAGTTTACCGAAGTCAGGACATCTACTGGCTCACTTCGACAAAGTTCACACCTTTCAGCAGGCTACTGAAATGACGGAGATCATGCATAGATGCCACCAGAATCTCATTTCGAACAGTTGATGACTACCGACGAAAAAAAGGATTTACGGAATACTCACTGCTGGCGTCCGCTGCCCATCGTGGTTCGCAGCTGGCATGACCTGAGCTGTCAAAGAATGCAAGAGTTAAGTTAGGTTGTCTACACTGCGTCAACTCACAGCGACCCAAACGCGCTCAAATGCGTCAAAACGTGACCCCCGTCACGTGATTCGGAAGGCAAGGAAACAGTTGCGCAGCGACTCCTTCTGAGAAACCTCAGGCCGCAGGCCACAATACAGAACCTCTCAGTACTCAATACAACAGTACTAGGGTAACGGCAACGGCCAGCTAAGCCAGGTGCCCCAGCTAGGTTGCTTCCCAACTGCCATGAAACTCTACCTCTTCAACCTCACAGACAAGACCTTCTTTGTCAAGTCCAAGCCTGAACGCTCTGAGAATGCCATCGAGCTCAGTGTCATTCCGAATGACTTTGCTGAACTTCCCGTAGGCAAGGACAAATTCGGACTATCATCAGCCAAAGCGAATCCAGAAATCACATCAGAGAAGGTATTGCTTGGCCCCGAGGTAGAGCGGCAGTATCTTGTCAACCCGAAGGAGTGTTCCAGCTTCGGATGGAGTCATGTTTCTATGCCCGAAGACTGCCCATGGCGTATTTATCGCGATCAGGTGACGTCGTTGATTCTATTGCGCTTGTCTGTTAAATTCCAATAAAAGAATACTGTAGACATCTGGGAAGCGCGTGGATATCCTGGTCCTGCCTAAGCGAAACTTGGGGTCTTTCCTTTCTGACCTGCCAGATACCACCCCTCTCTATTCCATCTGTTTACCAGGCAAGACCTCATGGCTCCTGCTGCACTGTGTAGTCTGACTGTTTACTGTAGGCACCCATGATACGTATGTGCTCCATTATCTCGAAGCATCTTTCGCTAAAACTTCGTAGCATGGCCTTTTATGGGTGGCCGATCTCTCAGTGCCAGTCCGCGACTACTCCGCTCTCTGTACAGCTCGCCGATGGTATACGCATTGTTGATATCCGCCTTGGCATCAAAAATGAGCATCTCTTCGCCTACCACGGTCAGTTTCCACAACGCACGGCCTTTCAGTCTATTCTAAGCGACCTCCATGCCTTCCTCACCGCTCCTTCATCCGCACGAGAGACTGTTGTTGTTACAATAAAGCAGGAAGATTTTGCTTCCCAAAGCCCCGTAAAATTCTCTGCTCTAGTACGTCAAGAGATCGAGGCTGGTTCTGGAGGTAAGGGCATGTGGTTCTTAGCGAATCACGTGCCAACTTTGGGCGAGGTGCGCGGGAAGGCGATCTTGCTTAGCCGTTTTGGCGGTGATGGTGCAGGCTGGGAAGGTGGGCTAGAGGGTATGGGGATTCATCCAACAAGTTGGCCAGACAGTTCGAGGGAAATATTTTCATGGACATGTAAGGACGTCCTGGTACGGACACAGGACTGGTGCGTTGCGCCTGTCTCATATACCGCAACAGATCCCTGACTTGTGGTTCCGCAGGTATAACATTACTTCCTTCCTCTCCATACCCGAGAAGACGCAACTTGCCATGACACCTTTCCTGCCCCCACCCGCCAGTATCACTCAACCAGTTCTCTCTATCACGTACTGCTCTGCTGCTTCCTTCCCCTTAGCAACACCCTCAGTTGTCGCGACAGGATTTGGGTGGCCAAGCATTGGATTAGGGATTGAAGGTGTCAATTCGCGCATTGCCCGCTTCTTGCTTACTGGACTCAAAGAGAATACGACGCTGTGCGCTTGGACGTTTATGGACTTTTACGACAAGCCAGTCGGAAGTGGCATTGTCCCACTGCTGGTAGAATATAATTTCAGAGGAAGCGCAAGAGACGCTCACAGCGCGATTGTGTCTGATCCGACCCACGGGCTAGACGGTACGTCTATTCTATGTTTAACATGACGGCTTACAATAATCACCGATTGATTTTCGCGATGGCTACTATAACAGGATCGTAACTCGAGAATCCTAGTTCTAGGCCTACAACGATAGATACTAATTGACTAGTTGCGACGCATCTCGTCGCTCCGTTATCGATGGTCAGTTGGCGATCCTCTGCCAACGGCCTTTCATCATAGCATAGCCTGTCGAAAGTTTCCTAATAATCAACTTGAGATGCAGATCATAACGCCTACTAGTGGTTGCGAGGAGCCAGAGGGCGAACTGACGGAGGGCCGTCCCATCTACTACCTGCATGCAGGAGCCTGGCCTGTATCCCTCCTAACGAATCTTCTACAGAAGGCTGCCTCGCTGCAGTCAACAGCGATCGTAACATGCCGTCTACGTAAACATTAGGAGGCAGCGATAAGTTTGGCGGCTCCTGACTGGCCAAATGCGGAAGTTGAAGAACTTTGTTGAACCACCGCCGTCACCCATGTTTCTTTTGCCGATTGGAAAGGGTTGTCAAGTTTACAAACCTGAAACTTGTTTGGAAGAAGAGGGTTGTAAGACATTCTGCTTTTCATGTTATAAATGAGAGGGAGCACGCAGAGGCGTGCGGCTAGCACGCTACTCCCCTCTTGTCTCTACAAGTTTTCTGCACTGTAAATCCCTAGCAAGTGAGTGTTCAGTTTGTCAAATGATGCCCAGGGAACATGAAGTATCACCGCCGTCCGATCTACAGAGATAATCAAATATCCGAGTAGTACCCGACAATGGATTTCCGAAGCGAGGCGAGTCCATGGGCCATCCGTGACCTTACTGAGGACATCTTTGGGGTTTGTTCCGAGTGTGATCACGCCGGATAACAGTTACCCACGTCAATCACACCCACAGGTTTCACTGGCCAGCCGTGCCGAGAGTTCCTGGGAGGAGGCCCCAGATGCACGTGTGACGGAATGTGTGTCCCTACTGGCCTTAAGAGTTGAAAATTTTTGTTAGCTGACGCCGCCCGCGTGGACGTAGCGTGTTTGGATGCGCTTCCGGATGGAGGTCATCGGACGCTCAGTCCATCGATCGCCTGCATCGACCCAAGACTGACTGTGCTGTGGCCTTCTCCGCCTGCGTCACCCAGCGAAGAAGAGTCATCTGCATCTGTAGATGACGGCTGGACCGCCTTCGATGAATGGGACCATGAATCGCCGCGCGCACGTGTCCCTGGTACGTATCTTTCGTATTGCGCATTGCGTAGCAGCCCCACTGACGAGCCTCAAAATACGTCCTAGATGAGACGGCAACTCTGACTTTGGAAGTTGAGGGTGGGTCCAACGAGTCGGACACTCGACCGGGCAAGTCATCGCCGAACGGAGAGCGAGAATGCAGAAAGACGAGATCGACTGTGAGTTGTTAGCGAGGCACAGAACAGATGATACGATGATCGAGGGGACGCAGGTCACTACTCGCGCTACTGCTGCCGCAGCCAGAAACACTAAAGCGATGGTCAAGGGCCCGGACAAGACCCACACGAAATGGAAGTGCCGCACAAAGGGAGACGTCGGCACTGCTCCTCCCTCCGGCCCATCATCCGCTCGCATATCGCAAATGGGACGTCGTCCGGACCCTGAACCAATCAGCAGCAGCAGGAACAGCAGCAAGAGAGAGAGCTGGCAGGGAGAGGGAATAGAGAAGATCCACATGAAGTTGTGGAAGTGTCGGATCGGAGGGTGTAACAAGACATTTCATAGGAAAGGTGACGCTGTGCGACACCTGCAGACGACTGCCAGGCATAATGGCAAGGCAGTCGTTTGCAACTGCGGCGCTCCGTTCTCTAGGCACGATGCGCTGAAGCGGCACCAGCGTCTGTGTAACGGACACGTCAGTTAAGAGGCAGATATCAGCATGTTCAGAGTCGAGTGGTCAATAGAAAGCGCAGGTTCGTAGGTTTTGGCGTAGTAGCACCTGGGACAATGATGCAGTGGTTGAACGTTTCTTAAAGGGCTCAGACAACCACATTTTATCGAGAGCGCGAGAATGTCAAACGTCAAGAACGTCACCCAGTATGTGCTTGCCTTGTAGCATTGACAAAATTAAGAAACCGCGTGGGTAGAGCGTGGCAGAAATCCGAGTCTCGGGGGCCACAGGACAAGGAGAGAAGGAAAATTGTGCGTTCGGAGGTGAGCCATCGAGATTGTGAAGAGCTTGATAAGGGCCCAGGTGGCCTCTTTTTTTTTTTCACACAACCACAAGGAAAGAAAGTGCAAGTCTAAACAAAGTTGGCCCGTAAATGGGCACTCCGGACTCGTCGGAAACGTTGTGGCGTGCTCTGAGAATGGCTTCAGTCCATCAACCCCATCATTGAAGTCACCGACTCACCACTAAATGGTGGGGTTGATGGACTGAAGCCATTCTTGAACAGCTTCAGTGTGAAACATTGGTGAGTAATGGCTTCAATGACATGACACCATCCTCCTTTTGAGCCACCATCTTGCCGTTTGGTTGTTTCGAAAACAATAGCGATTTACTCTGGTGCCCAGGAGACCACTTACTTTTGCTGTCCTAATTGTTACTTTCCGGCAACAGCTCCTCGGTTCACCGACCCCTCAGGCTTGTGGCCCAGTGGTCGTATCATGTGCCAAACACTCCAATGCCTCATCTTGAACGCTCTTTGGGAAGTTATATCCGATGCTGTGTCAATGTCTCACGCGGGGCAAAAAGACACCGTGACCACGATCAGCTTTCTCGAGTAGGCAAATCAGTCAAATCAAAAATCAGAAGTGTATATCTCTCCACCAGTCAAGATGGTTATACCGCCTTGCGGATCTCCCCCGCCATACGTCTCACACCCTTATGACAATCGCGTGCGCCGCAATTCCTCTTCCCCACCTTTCACTAGGCCATAGGCGAGGCGCTATGGAGCTTTATCTCGTTCCCAACGATCCGGTTAATACCACGCTCATATCCTCCGAGGGGTATCTCCGCTATTCGGTCCGTACAAGTCAGCCCCTATCGTCACTTAGGGCGTGCAGCTCCATCATCCAGCGACCATCGGTTCGCGACAAGAACGAACATGAGAGTATTGGGGAAATTACCTGGGGCGGCCTCGGCAGACACTCTGTTGTTCACAGTGATCTTTTCAAGGGACGTGCGGATGTTGCGGGCGGTAAGGCGGTCAAGGTGAAAGACCTCCTGTGGAAGATCAACACATTCGGCACGTAAGTTGTGCTCTATTTTCTTGCCTCGAGATAATACACTAACCCAGGTCCCGTGTCTAGCTCGAGATGTTTCATTGGGAACGACGAGGAAGAGTACGTGTGGAAATTCTGCAAGAGCACTGGATTCCAGGTATGTCTCTCTTTTGCATTGCTGGGCTGACTGTTATCGAACGCCTCTCTAGCTCCTTCACGTCCGTACTGGAAGTGTCAAAGCCATATACGAGCACAGTCCTTCACACGTCGCCAGGGGCGTATTCAAAGGCCAGTTCAAATCGTGTCTCCGCATCCACCCGTCCTGCAAGCTCGATACCGACATTCTCGTGTTGACTTTTGTCGTCATGGAGAAGAAGCGAAGGGATAACCTAGGTGACCAGGTGAATGTCGCCACCGACAAGGAGGAGAGTGTCGCAGAAGCGAGTGCAATGGAAGGCGGTGGCGGTTTGATGTGATCAACCATGCGTGCGTTGGCTTGCCTGACATTGGACATTGGATATTATTTTTATGACTTGGGTCCCGTGATTATTTGGTCAAATACGCTG
>WNFS01005828.1_pt1 | contig 11373 bp, 11 predicted proteins | sample 5400141 | NCBI WGS metagenome assembly WNFS01 (sample SAMN13153358, study PRJNA577476) | soil metagenome | isolation source: 60 cm saprolite under Madrone tree | place: USA:California | collected 2016-06-14 | reverse complement strand
CCCGGCCTTGTTTTCCTGCCCGGCCCCGATCTTGATCTCGATATGACAGCCGAGAGCGGTCAGAAAGCGCATCAGCCGTTCGAGGGAAACTTCGGTGAATTTTCCTCCCAGGATTTTCGACAACTCGGGCTGAGTGGCTCCAATCCGCCGCGCGGCGGCGCGTTGGGTCAGGCCGAGAGACGTGATTGCCTTGTCCAGCCGAAGGACGAGCTCAGCCTTTAGAAAATGCTCTTCGGCATCGGGGAATCCGAGCTGCAGCCACACGTTTCGCGTCGGGTCCTTGGCCGCAGGTGTTTTTGTCATTGTCGCCCCTCCCTTTCCTTAATCAGATCTTTCAGACGTTTTTCGATCAAGTCGATTTCTGCCTTGGGCGTCGCGATGCCCTTCTTTGATTTCTTCTGGAACGCGTGAAGCACGTAGACTGCGTCGGCGTAGCGCACGGTGTAAACCGCCCGGTAGGCGTTGCCATCATGGCTTTCCCTCACCTCGATCACGGTTGCTCCGCCGAAGCCGCCAAGCGTCTTGGCCATGGTTGAATGGCGTTCGCCCATTTGCGCCAAAAACAGCGCATAGCCCATCTCGCGCTGTGCGGTCGGGGGAAACGCCATAAAGTCGGCCTTCGAGGCTCCGCGCCAGATAAGCGGCCTCGGCTCGTCAGCCCTTCGAACCATGACGTATTATGTGATATTTCACATAATACGTCAAGCGGCGCGAGCATCGGCACGTAGGTGGCATTCAAGCGTAGTACGGAATCGTGGGTCGTCGCCGTTTCGGCCCCTGCGGCGTGAAGCGGGCTTCCACATCATAGCGCCATGGCGAAGCCATAGTGCCCATCTTCATCGGCCGCGGCGCGCCACTTCATGGATACAACGCTAGCGCGTTTCACGCCTCGGCCCGACCGACGCGGGCCGCCACAGAGCCGCCAACGATCCTCTGTATGACGGCGTCGCCCGATCGCGCCGGGCATTTTTGTGCACGGCTCCGGATGCGAGGTGTTCGCCGATGGCCCGCAGAGCAACCCTCAACCAACGTCGCCTGACCAAGCGCCAGGTGAAGGAGCTGATTTCATCCGGCGCCCGGCCGCGCCCCGATCTCTCGGTGGCGTTGGAGCCAACGTCGCTGCAACCGCGCGTGTACGAGCTCGACGGCGAGCGTTTTTTGCTGGTGTTTGGCGAAACGATCGCGGGGCTTGCAGGAAAGGGCGACATCTATGCGGCCGACGTCTTTCACCGGTTCGTGCGCTGGGTGGCCAAGGTTGAGGAAGACGCCAAGCATGGGCGCCAAAGCTCCGTCGGGCAGTGGGCGTACTACTCGGCGCACAAACATCGTCTGATGGAAAATATCGACGCGCTGGTCGGGCAGCTCCGTTCGACGATGTCAAAGACGAAAGACGAGCTCGACTTCTCGTATCAAAGTCTTGACGCCTTGTCCGCGTATGTCGAAGAAATCGGGGCCGAGCGGGCCGAGCGGGAAATCTACGATCACCTGGTGGCCTATGTCGGCGAAGTGCTGAGGCTGCGTATTCAAGGGCATTGGGCGGTCAACAACCGCGATTGGCAGCCCTATCCATATCTGGTGGGACCGATGCACGATCCCGTCATGCCGATCAACGTGGTTCAGGGAGAGCTCTCAGGCCTCGCGCCGGTCAACCTGAGGCTAGCCGCTGCGAACGAGGTCCGCAGCAAGCGCAAGCCGTCGGCAGAGGTCGCCGATGCGGCGACCGGCGTTCGCCCGGCCGCGCCTAAGGGCGTGCTGGCGAGCCTTCCAGGGGATGCCTACGAAGTCACCAAACGATGGGCGGATGGCCGGCCGTGGATCGTCATCTTGAAGGGCGACATTGCGGTTGCCGGCATCCCCTGCCGAGATGAGGCCGCGTTCGGCCGCAAGGGTGATCTCGTCTGCGGCACGCTGTCCCGCGAGTGGTTGTTCGGTACGATCAAGAGATCGATGGCCTGCCTTGCCTTGGCGGAACGGTGGTGTGGTTTCACCCCAACCAGCGCGTCAGCTCTCTCCATCTGGCAAGCAATCGCGATGTCGATAGTATTCCCTGCGCCAGCGGTGACAATTTGATTCTGGCGTTGAACTTCCATCAGAACGGGCGCCTCGCGTCTGCCGTGCTGGCGAGAGAACACGTCGTCGCCGGCCAGCGCTACGAACGGGGGACGCTGCTGCGTTTCGATCGGGATGGTGGGCTGATTTATGCCCAGCCGTATTTGCACTAAGTCCTTCAACGTCGTTGTCGCTGCAAGCGGACTATATGAAGTCTCCGGCAGGCGGTTGCTTCGCAATGCTCTGTTTCTCGCTTAGTTGTTTTTCTTTCCAGCGACTGGACGGTGGCAGTCTCGCCTCGTGCCGGTATGCTGCACGGCCTGCTTACGGCAAGCCGTCCGCACATTCCGCGCGGGTCGGTTCCAGCAAACTATTTCATTGCCAGCCATTTCGCGCCCGAATAGAGCGTTACGACCACCAGGACGGCGAGATTGAAAAGCTTCATGAGCGTAAGGAACTGACTCGGCCCTGCCGTCGTGGTCGCCATGCTGTAGATCATCCAACTAGACCCCGCTAGACCTAAAAGAAATACCAGTCCACGGCGTGGAGTGCCAGGGGCCTGTTTGACTTTGCCTCCAACGTTTTGGAAATTAGGCCGCCGGTTTTTGGCCATTCGATCACCCCGTCCATTGCCGCCATTACCATAGCGTGGTCCATAGCATGGTCCGCTACGGGCTGCTTTGCACCAGGCGAAACGACGATAGGACGCAGCCGAACTGAATAGCATTTCATGAAGTTGGTGTGGCTTTTCGTGCGACAAAAACCCCGGATATTATAGTCGGCACAATGCCGATGTGGAAATGCGTTTCATCGCTGTGCTGATCCCTCCCCATCGCAATATGCCGTGAGCAAAGGCGTGCATCGTCACCGTAATTCCAGCCGCCTGCTTGATCCGAAGACGGTGAAAAGGTAACTGACTTCTCGATCAGAACACCTGCCGAACGCGAGCGCTCGATGGAGCACCGTCGATTTCTTGCCCACCCAGAGGCGCACCGCCCCTTCATCGGTGGCGATCTCCTCCGGCGCATCGGAGGCCGTACCGCGGTCGAAGCGCTCGTCGACGGGCTCTATGACCGCATCGAGACCGACGCCGTGCTGCGGCCGCTCTTCAACCGCGATCTCGCCAACGAGCGCGAGGCGCAGAAGCGCTTCTTCGCCGAGTGGCTCGGCGGCGATACGAGCTACAGCGACCGCGCCCACCTGCCGCTCCATCATCGCCACGATCTGCTGCCCATCACCCGCACGCTCGCCGAAAAGTGGCTCGGGCATCTCCGCGACGCGCTCGACTCGGCGGTGTCGGACATCGAGGCGCGCCGCGCTATCCAGGACAAGGTCCGGGTCCTGGCGATGGCGCTGGTCAACGAGGGAGCGGAGCCTTCGGCGCTGCGCGCGCGACCGCACGGTACGTGCATACGTTACGAGCCGGCGATCGAGTCGGTCGCCCTCGCGCGGCGCGGGGATGCCGCGGCGCTGGGTCGACTGGTGAAGCGCGCGCCGAACGTCCTCGTCTCCGCGCCGCATGCCGCACGTCTCCTGCAACTCGCCGTGCTCGGCGGACGCAAGCCTGTCGTCGAGTTCCTTCTGGACGCTGGGGTCGATGTGAACAAGCCCTCGCCGATCGAGCCGCTCATCTTCGTAACGCCGCTGTGTGCGGCACGAGCGAAGCGGCGCGCCGACATCGAAGCGCTCCTGCTTCGCTGCGGTGCGAAGGAGGATGTCTTCACGCACGCGTTCCTCGGAGACCTCGATCGTCTCCACGAGGACGTCGGCAGCGACCCACGGGCAGCGCAGGCCATTGATCCCGCCGTCGATGCTCTCCAGATCACGCCGCTGCATCATGCCGTGGCTGGCGGCCGGGTGGAAGCGTTGCGCGCGCTTCTCTCAGGCGTCTCGCAGGCCAATGAGCCCCTGCTCGGCGGTGCCCGCGCGGTCCGCGAAGCGGTGGCGCGCGAGAGCGTGGCGATGGTCGCGATGCTCATCGAACACGGAGCGAACGCGGCGTCGATCGGCGCGGGCCGCTGGGTCCTCCATCCCGAGCTGGCGCCGATGCTCGCGCGCGCGGGGGCGAGCATCGATCGATCGGGGTCGTGGATCGGGCTCTCGTGCACCGGCAACCAAGGACGAAAGGATGACCCCCAGTATGTCGCGGGGCTGCTGCGTCACGGCGCGCGCGTCGAGGACAGCCGCCTCACGGGGCAGCGGACCGACGGCGGGCGAGCCACGGCGCTCCATTACGCTGCCAAGGCGGGTTTCGTGAAGACCATCGAGGTTCTTCTCGATCACGGCGCCGATCCGACCGCCCGAGACGACAACGGGTTCACCCCGCTCGATTGGGTTGAGCGGGCTGCACCATCGATCGATCGTCAGGCAGTTCGACGCCTGCTTCACCGTCCGCGCTGGTCCCGACCTCCGTGATGGTGTGAAGGCGCTCATCTTCATTCACCATTACGCGTATCTCGACATCGGAGCCGGTGAAAAATCCCGGTTCGTCCAAGGCAGCGGAAAACTCCAATGCGCATCATGTGTCGCCTCGTCTCTTGCTTCGTCCTGCTTTTTCCGGTCGCCGCGGCGCCGGCCGGTCCGGCGCGCGCGGCCGTGACGTGCCCGTTCATCAGCGACCAGCAGCTCACCGGCGCGATGCCGGCGACCAAATGGTCGCTCATTTCAAACCAGGACGGCCGGGGCTGCATTTTCCAGGGCGCGCGCGGCGACACGCTGATGCTCACGGTGTTCCGCAATCCGACGGCGGACCGCGCCAGGGAATTGTACGCGACGTTTGTCAAGACGCTCGGGGAGCGCATGCCGGTCACCCCGGTGTCCGGGATCGGCGACACAACACAGGCGGGGACGACCACGCCTGATGCCGTGCGTCCGGAAGCGTCGGTCGTGGCGCTGTCCGGGGAATACATCCTGTCGCTCAGCGTCTACCGATCCGGCCGGCCCGCCGACGGCACACTCTTGAAACCGCTGACCGAGGTTGCGCGGCGCGCAATCGGCAATGTCGGCGCGACGAGCGAGAAATTCGGCAGCTGCGAATGGCTCACGGCCGACGATGCCGAGGGATTTCTCGACCGGAGCACGCTGACGATCCAGCGCACCGGCGCGGAGAGCTGCCTGATCTTCGATGGCGCCGCCAATACCATGATCGTCGCCGTGATCGCGACGTCGCGCGACACCCAGGTCAACATGATGAACCGCAACAGCGGATGCAAGCACGTGCCGTTGCCCGAGTTCGGCAGAGAGGCCTTCGGCGAACATTCCTGCAACAGCGGCAACACCAATGCGGTCAATATTTTTGTCTGGAAGAATGGCAAGCAGGCGTCGATCCTGTTCGCACCCACCAAGCCGCATCCTGAATCCGGATCCGTCGAGCACCTGAAAGCCGTCGCCAGCCGGGTGTACGGAAAAATGTAGTCGGCGGCGAAGGCGGCCTAACCAGCGGTGCCTGATCGACACACCATGCAACAGAAAGTGTTCGACTGCTTTCGGTTGCATCGGTCCATTTTGGTGCCGGACCGCATATTAAGCATGCGACCCTCTGGTCTTCCCCGGAATTGAAATAATGGGTGCATTGATTTTTGACTTCGACGGCGTCATCGCTGACAGCGAGGCGATCGCGAACACCGTGCTGGCGGAAATCGTCACCGGCCTCGGTCATTCAACCACGCTTGACCAGGCACTCGCGCGCTATTCCGGCCGAAGGTGGGATGAAGCCGTGGCCGAGATCGAAGCGGCTATTGGAAAGCCGCTGCCTGCCGATTTTTCCAGCGAACTCAAGCGCGCGACGCTGGACAGGTTCCGGACGGATTTGAAGGAAGTCAGCGGAGCCGCAGATTTCATCAGACGTTTTTCCCACATCCCCCGATGCATCGCATCATCCAGTTCGATCGATCGTCTGCGGCTGTGCCTTTCGGTGTTGGCATTGGAAGCGGAGTTCGGCAGTCATGTTTTCAGTGCCGATATGGTGGCGCGGGGAAAGCCGCATCCCGACATCTTTCTGTTTGCCGCCGGCAAATTGGGCGTCAGCCCGGATGAATGTCTCGTGATCGAGGACAGCGCGGGCGGCATCAAGGCGGCCGTTGCAGCGGGGATGACGGCGGTTGGCTTGTGTGCCGCCAGTCATATTCGCGAGGGCCACGATCTCAAGCTGCGCGATGCCGGCGCCGTGCATTTGGCGCATTCGTGGCCGGAGGTCGAGCGCTTCGCTCGCCAATTTTTCAAATGTTAGGGTGAGGTTCGGTATTCCGGCAATCTGCGCCATCCGTTGGTATCATGCTGGCGGCTGATCTTTCCATGCTATGCAACGGCTTATCCGGATTAAACAGCGACTCACTCCCCCATGGCCAAGAACACCCTCTCCTTTGTCTGCCAGAACTGTGGCGCGGCGTATAACCGGTGGGCTGGCAAGTGCGAATCCTGCGGCGAGTGGAATACGCTGGCCGAGGAGGATATCACCGGCGCAACCACGATGCCGGTCTCGATTCGCTCAAAACGCAAGGGCCGGCTGTTCGCGCTGGAAACCCTCACCGGCAAAAGCGTTGAAGCCCCTCGCCTGCCCTCCGGCATGGCCGAGCTCGACCGCGTCACCGGCGGCGGTTTTGTGCGGGGCTCGGTGCTGCTGGTCGGCGGCGATCCCGGCATCGGCAAATCGACGCTGTTGACGCAGGCAACCTCCCTGATGGCGCGGGCCGGCCATCGCGCGGTGTACATTTCAGGCGAGGAAGCGGTGGCGCAGGTGCGGCTGCGCGCCGAGCGGCTTGGCCTCGCCGACGCGCCGGTGCAGCTCGCCGCGGAAACCAGCGTCGAGGACATCGTTTCCACCCTGTCCGAGGGCGCGGTGCCGCGGCTGATCGTGATCGATTCGATCCAGACCATGTGGACCGACACGGTGGAATCAGCACCGGGCACGGTGACGCAAGTGCGCGCCTCGGCGCAGGCGCTGATAAGATTTGCCAAGAAATCCGGTGCGGCCATCATCCTGGTCGGCCATGTGACAAAAGACGGCCAGATCGCAGGTCCCCGCGTGGTCGAGCACATGGTCGATGCGGTGCTGTCGTTCGAGGGCGAAGGCTCGCAGCAGTTTCGTATTCTGCGCGCGGTGAAGAACCGGTTTGGGCCGACCGACGAAATCGGCGTGTTCGAGATGACGGGCCTCGGCTTGCGCGAGGTCTCCAACCCTTCCGAATTGTTCCTGTCCGAGCGCGATCTCGGCAGTCCGGGCACCGCGGTATTCGCCGGCATCGAGGGCACCCGTCCGGTGCTGGTGGAATTGCAGGCGCTGGTGGCGCCGACCTCGCTCGGCACGCCGCGCCGCGCCGTGGTCGGCTGGGACCCGAGCCGGCTCTCGATGGTGCTGGCGGTGCTGGAAGCCCATTGCGGCGTCAAACTGTCCGGCCATGACGTTTATTTGAACGTGGCGGGCGGCCTGCGGATCCAGGAGCCCGCGGCCGACCTCGCCGCCGCCGCCGCCCTGGTCTCCTCGCTGGTCAACGCGCCGCTGCCGACCGACGCGGTCTATTTCGGCGAGATTTCGCTGTCGGGCGCGGTCCGGCCGGTGGCGCAAACCTCCGCGCGGCTGAAGGAAGCCGCCAAACTCGGATTCGGCCGCGCCGTGCTGCCCGAATCGGCGCGCGGGGATGTCGGCGGCGACGCCGGCCTTGTGCTCAATACCGTCGGTGGATTGACCAGCCTAGTCGCCGATATCGCCGCTCGCGGTTCCCCCAGAGGCAATCGAGAGGGAAACCGCGAGAGCACCGCCGTGGAGAAAAATGCAACACCTGCGAGATTCCGGCGCCAGGAGAGCTAGCCGGACGTGACCTTACCTTTGCACGCCGCTATACCACGCGCGCGCAAGACGGAGATTGCACACGGTTTCCGACGTTGCGGGACATGCCATATCACCGTCACCCTTGGGCGGCACCGACACGCCGATTCGCGGTTTTGGGCTTTTGAGCGGACCTGACTAGCCGATGCCGATAACGATACTTGACCTCGTGCTGCTCGCCGTAATGCTGATTTCCGGCCTGCTGGCGATGGTGCGCGGCTTCATGCGCGAGATCCTGTCGATCGCGGCCTGGGGTACGGCCGCGGTGGTCACGCTTTATGCATTCTCGAAGCTGCTGCCGACCGCTAAAACCTATTTCAATAACGATACGGTTGCGACCGTGGTCGTGGTCGCCGGCGTGTTTGTCGGTACCCTAATCTTGGTTTCCATCGTCACGGTGCGGATTTCCGACATGATCCTGGATTCCCGGATCGGGGCGCTCGACCGCACCCTCGGGTTCCTGTTCGGACTGGCGAGGGGCCTTTTGATCGTCGTCGTCGCCTTCCTGTTCTTCAGCTGGCTGGTTCCGGACAAGCAGCGGCCGGACTGGGTCACCGGGGCCAAATCCCGGGTGGTATTGCAGGGAACTGGGGATTGGCTGATGTCGCTCTTGCCGGATGACCCCGAGAACACCATCTTGAAGAGATTCAAGAAGAATAAACCAGATGACGAACAAACTGACACCGACCCGGCGGCGCCGGCTACTGGTGATGGTTATACCAAGCCTGCCCGGGACAGCCTTAAAAAGCTGATCGAGAAGCCCGCGGCACGTTGAGATCAGGCCAAAAGAGAGGCGCGATGGACTGTCAACAGAGCCCTTCCGATGAAGCCGCACAATACGATCTGAACCTCGACCCACCACCTACCCCGGACTTGCTGGATTCCGATCTGCAGGATTCTGACCTTGAAGGCGACACGTTGCGCGAGGAGTGCGGTGTGTTCGGCATCTTTGGCCACCCCGATGCCGCCGCGATCACAGCCCTCGGATTGCACGCTTTGCAGCATCGCGGCCAGGAGGCCGCGGGCATCGTTTCCTTCGATGGAGGCCGGTTTCACAGCGAGCGGCGGCTTGGCCTCGTCGGCGACACCTTTTCCCGCCGCGCCGTGATCGACCGGCTGCCGGGCACATCAGCGGTCGGCCACGTGCGCTATTCCACGACCGGCGAAACCATCCTGCGCAACGTGCAACCGCTGTTCGCCGAGCTCAATGCCGGCGGATTTGCGGTTGGACACAACGGCAATCTCACCAACGGGCTGACCCTGCGCCGTGAACTGGTGCGCAACGGCGCCATGATGCAATCCACCACCGACACCGAGGTCATCCTGCACCTGGTGGCGCAGTCCAAGCGCAACCGCTTCATCGACCGCTTCATCGAAGCGCTGCGCGCGATCGAAGGCGCCTACTCGCTGGTGTCGCTGACCAACAAGAAGCTGATCGGCGCCCGCGACCCGCTCGGCATTCGCCCGCTGGTGCTGGGCGAACTCGACGGCTGCCCGATTCTGGCGTCGGAAACCTGCGCGCTCGACATCATCGGCGCCAAATACGTCCGCGACGTCAATCCGGGTGAGGTCGTCGTGTTCGACGAGCACGGCAGCCAGAGCCACAAGCCGTTTCCGCCGATGCCGCCCCGGCCCTGCATCTTCGAATACATCTATTTCTCGCGGCCGGATTCGATCGTCGGCGGCCGTTCGGTCTATGACGTGCGCAAGGCAATGGGCGCCGAACTTGCCCGCGAGAGCCATATCGAGGCCGACGTGGTGGTCCCGGTGCCGGATTCCGGCGTGCCGGCGGCGCTCGGCTACTCCAGGGAATCCGGCCTGCCGTTCGAGCTCGGCATCATCCGGAATCACTATGTCGGCCGCACCTTCATCCAGCCGACGCAAAGCGTGCGCGAACTCGGCGTGCGCATGAAGCATTCCGCCAATCGCGCGGCGATCGAGGGCAAAAGGATCGTGCTGATCGACGATTCGCTGGTGCGCGGCACCACCTCGAAGAAGATCGTCAAGATGATGCGCGATGCCGGCGCCCGCGAGGTGCATTTCCGCATCGCCTCACCGCCGATCACGCATCCGGATTATTACGGCATCGATACGCCCGATCGCACCGGCCTGCTGGCGGCGACGCATAATCTCGAGGAGATGCGCCAGTTGATCGGCGCCGACACGCTGGCGTTCCTGTCGGTCGACGGCATCTACCGCGCCATGGGCGAGCCCGGCCGCGATCCCGCGCATCCGAAATTCACCGACCATTGCTTTACCGGCGACTATCCGACCCCGCTCACCGACATGACGCAGCGCGAGCCGCAGCCGCGGCAATTGTCGCTGCTGGCGGAGGCGAGCTGACGGCTCGTCATTGCCGGGCATAGCCGTCCGAAGGACGGCGTCGCTTCCGCTCGCCTATGACCCGGCAATCCATCGTTTCGTGAAAGTCCCTTGCGAAGGAGATGGATACGCGGGTCAAGCCCGCGTATGACACCGTGTATGTTGCCTCGGAATTACTTCAATGACGCTTCCCCTCGCCTCCCGCATCGCCCTCGTCACCGGCGCCTCGCGCGGCATCGGCTATGCCACGGCGCGCGCGCTGGCTAAAGCCGGCGCGCATGTGGTTGCGGTGGCGCGAACGCAAGGAGGCCTGGAAGAACTCGACGACGAGATCCGCAACGGCGGCGGAGCTGCGACCCTGGTGCCGCTCGATCTCACCGACTTCGACGGCATCGCGCGGCTGGGTGCGGCGCTGCATGAGCGCCACGGCAGGCTCGACATTCTCGTCGGCAATGCCGGCGTCGCCGGCCCCTCCTCGCCGCTCGGGCATATCGAACTAAAGCCGTGGAGCGATGTGATGGCGGTCAACGTGTCAGCGAATTTTCAGCTGATCCGCTGCATGGAGCCGCTGCTCAAACAGTCCGATGCCGGCCGCGCGGTGTTCGTGACTTCAGCTGCCTCCCACATGGCGCTGGCCTATCTCGGTCCCTACTCGGCCTCCAAAGCCGCGCTGGAAGCAATGGTGCGGGTGTGGGCCAGTGAGACGGCATCGACGCCCATCCGCGTCAACCTGTTCAGTCCCGGCCCGATCCGCACCCGCATGCGCGCCACCGTATTTCCTGGCGAAGACCCGCTGACGCTGGACACGCCGGAGCAGGCCGCCGAATTCATCGTGCCGATGTGTGCGCCGGACTGGACCGAGACCGGAAAATTCTACAACTACAAGACCCGCACGCTGCTGAGTTTTCGCGCGCCGGCGTGAGTGCACGACTGCATCGTGTCCCGGACGCGGTGCAGCGCCCCTCGCGCTGCTCCGCAGAGCCGGGACCGACAACGACATCGCGGCATCAAGCGTGGGCCCCGGATCTGCAGCGCACCACGCCGCAAGCGCGGCGCGCTGCGCAGCGTCCGGGGCACGAGACTGCCCCCGGAATTTGACTCCCACCCCTCCCCGCTATTCACTGCCCTTCAAGCGGGAAAAACCCGCAAGCCAAAAATATGGAGGATGCCATGACGCC
>WNFS01004190.1_pt1 | contig 11376 bp, 8 predicted proteins | sample 5400141 | NCBI WGS metagenome assembly WNFS01 (sample SAMN13153358, study PRJNA577476) | soil metagenome | isolation source: 60 cm saprolite under Madrone tree | place: USA:California | collected 2016-06-14 | reverse complement strand
TGCAGGAGACCGCATTTTGGGTCAGAGTTTCTTACACGAAGAGTGCTACTCGCGAGGCCTTTGCTGATGCCGGGGTGAAACCGCGGGGCCAAGCTATTCGTTGTAATCTAGGGGGCCTCCGAAGCAGCAATTCGATGGAGGGCAGTTTTGAGGAGATTAGGCATGATCGAGTCCAGCGGCTTCCCCACCACAGGCCGGCGTCCAAGGCTGCGCCTTGTCAGAGCTCTTTGCCGCAGCGCGTTATTTCTGCTTTTCCATTTGCCGGCTGCACACGGGCAATCCCCGGATCATTCCAGCGATGAACTTCACAAGCTCAACCAATCGGTCAATGCACTCATCAAGAAAGTGTCGCCCAGCGTGGTGCAGATCCTGGTGACCGGCTATGGCCCGCTTGAAGAAGGTGAGCGAGGAAACACCAACGCGGTCATCGGCAGGCAACGGGCGATCGGCTCGGGATTTGTGATCGATCCGAGCGGGTACATTGTGACCAACGCGCACGTGGTGAACGGCGCACAAAAGGTACAGGTTGTCGTGCCATCTGCAGAGGCGGATGGCTCGCTGGAAGCCGCGCTGTCGACTCGAACGACAGTCATTCCAGCGCGCATTGTTGGAGTGTCCCGCGAGATCGATCTCGCGGTGATCAAAGTCGACGCCGGAAAACTTCCCGCGCTGGCGCTGGGAGTGTACCGAAAACTGGGCCAGGGGGAAATCGTTTTTGCTTTCGGGAGTCCGGGAGGATTGCGCAATACGGTCACGATGGGGGTGGTTTCAGCGGTGGCGCGCCAAACGGAACCGGATGCGCCAATGATCTACATCCAGACGGATGCGCCGATCAATCCGGGGAATTCGGGTGGTCCGCTGGTGAATGTGAATGGAGAAGTGGTGGGAGTGAATACTTTTATTCTGTCGCAGTCGGGCGGAAACGAAGGGCTGGGATTCGCGATCCCCAGCAATGTGGTGAACGTCGCTTACCGGCAGTTGCGGAAGTTCGGCCACTTGCACCGCGCTGAAATTGGGATCGGAATCCAAACGATTACGCCAAGCATGGCGGCGGCACTGAGCCTCCCGCGAACGTACGGCGTGGTCGTCTCCGACGTGTTGCCGGGCAGCCCGGCCGAAGCGGCAGGCGTGCAGATCGGAGACGTTTTGGCGGCCGTGGATGGAAAGTCCGCGGACAATCTGCCGTTGGTGGCGTTTCATTTCTATTTGCTGGAGACGGGAGACAAAGTCCATCTGGACATCTTTCGCGGAAAAGACCGGCTGGCTTTCGACGTTCCGGTGATGGAGCCGCCGCGCGATATGGATCAGATCACCGCGCTGGCCGACCCGGAGAAAAATCTCGTGCCGATGCTGGGAATTCTCGGGGTGGAAATTGATAAGAAAATTGCCTCGATGGCGGCGGACTTGCGGGACCCATATGGAATTATCGTTGCCGCGCGCTCGGCGGGTGCCAGCGTGGAGGTGCCGCTGAACGCGGGAGACGTGATTCGCACGCTGAATGGTCAGCCCATGACTACACTGGACCGTCTGCGCGGTGCGCTCAAAGCTCTGCCGCCGGGAGCGCCCGTTGCTCTGCAGATCCAGCGCGACCAGAAGCTGTTGTTTATTTCCTTCACGCTCGATCAGCCGTGACGGGCCGCGGAGGGGATGGGACGGTTGAAAGTTGACAGTCCCGAGTCGCTCGGGATCTCCGATTGAAGGTAGAAAGGTTGAAGAATTAAGCAGACGACTCCCCCCTATATTTTTGAAACGATATGATTCCAAAAGGGTTAGAGGGCGGGGGTCGGTAAACGATATGATTCCATGGGAGTTAGGGAGCAGAGATTGAAGGGTTGCGGGCTCTCCCCTCCCATGTTTTTGTAAAGGATTGACACGACAGGGTTTAGGGGGTGGGGTCGGCAAAAAGATTGAGGGGTAAGGACTTAGGGGGATAGTGAGGCAAGGGGACAGCGGATGGGTTGGAGGAAGGAAAGAACTGTCGAGGATCCATTTCGCCGAGCACGGGCACACGATAGCACGCCAGTGTCAAGTTGTTAAGTGTTTTCCATTGAATAGCCGAAATTAAGGGCTGAACGGTTGCGGGGCGGGGTGAACGGCTTCGGCGGATATGGGACGAGCAAGAAAAAAGCAAAGTCAAAAGCACCACACGTAAAACCGACGTGTGGGCCACCCAAATTCGTATCAGGATCTTTCGCCCGGGCCACCCGCCCAGATCGTACCCTGCGGCTAAGGGCCTGCCACCGCCCGCCCGCAGTTGGCTAGTGTTTGGGGCGGCTGTCCCCTTGCCACAAGCCAGGACTGATTTCGGCGGGCTCAAGGCAGCCCTTTAGGGTAGAAAGGCAGTCAAGCTTATAGTCCAGTAACTGAATCCTTTCTTGTATTGGCAGAACTGGGGAAATCCATACATGCAGTTCGGGAATCAGATTCCGTCTCCGGACGTAGCTGACTGAGTAGGGCGGACCTCCGTCTGGTTCTGATAAATCTCTCGGTGAAATATCTACTTGGGAAAGTACGTTTGCTCGATCCACTCGTGTGGCCACGGTTAGGTAAAAAATTCTAGTGAGCCTGCCACTCTTTGTGCTGAGCGAAGCTTCAACAAACCAAGGATGCACGCAAAAATAGCGGAGCCCATACTGGAAAATGGGGAGTTCGAAAGCGAGATGATTCAGCCAGTATGGTAGCCCTAAGTAGATTCCATATTGCTCTTCGCTTCCTTCACAGGGTTCGCTCGTTCCAGGATTCAATCTCTTTCCATCGAGGCAATGATCCGACCGGCTCCCTCCGGCGTTCACGATGGCGGCAATCGAGGCTTCACTCGGTGTCCCGATTGAAGCATGATTCAAAGTCGTTATGACCATCAAAGCTTTTTTTATTTGGTAACGCGAGAAGATCGCGCAGCTGACCGAGCTGCAAACCACCAACAAGAGAGATGCGCGCCCTGCCCAGGCAATCAGCTTTATTTTGCTTTTTGGCATTTGCGGCTCCCTAGATGCGTTGTTGACATTGACGACTACGCGTGATTCAGCGCCCGCAACTTCCCGAATGCTAGTCGGCAATTTACAGCTATACCGCTAAAATCCGAGGGAGACATCCTTCGTAAACTACTGAACGACTGCGGGATGCGCCGTGTCAGCCTGATACTGAGTTATCGTGACGCTGTCGTGAGTTAGATCGGCGCGCTGTCTGTAAGACCCGTAATAATTTCCGTCCGCACTCTTCCAATACACTGACATGTTTGCGCGATCGACAAAGAAAGTCTGCCACGTTGAGAAGGCAGAGGCGGGTGGCCGGGTCGAAGCCGTTTGAATTTGTTGACAGCGGGCACGGAGGGAGCGTAGCACTTCCATAGATTCTGCCAAAGTACAGAGACGCGGGGTGCCCCACCCTCGGGGTTGGAGGGTGGGTCTTAGGTTTTCCGAGTTTTTCTTTTCCCGAATCCTGGTCAATGCGATGCCCAGCGGATTAAAGCGCTACTACGGCCGAGGCGATCTGCACTTTATCACCTTCAGTTGCTACCGGCGGCTCCCTTTTCTGGGAAGCAGCGGCGCGCGGAACCTCTTTGTGCGAGAACTCGCGCGAGTCCGCCGGGAATACGGTTTCTTGCTCTTGGGCTACGTGGTCATGCCGGAGCATGTGCATCTGCTGCTCGGCGAGCCGCGGAGGGGCACGCCTTCAACGGTGTTGCAGATGTTGAAGCAGCGAGTGTCGCGCAAAATGCGGAAGAAGAGGCGGAGCCCACCGCGGGGACAGCTGCGCCTGAACTTTCCCGAGCCACAAGAGAATCCGCGCAGCTTCTGGCAAGCGCGGTTTTACGATTTCAACGTAAACACAAAAGGGAAAATAAGAGAGAAACTCGAGTACATGCATCGCAACCCGATAAGCCGAGGATTAGTCGAGCATCCCAGGGATTGGCCGTGGAGCAGTTGGGGGTATTATGCAAGAGCGGGGTCAGCACTTCTTTCTATCGACGTTCTTCAGGAATGAAGGAGAAAGATGAGTGAAGCAGGAAACCCAAGACCCACCGCGTCCAGCTTTACAAAATGGCGCGCAATTGTTTGGCATTTGTGTGTGGTTGCCGCTGGAGTCGTACTCCTGATTGAGGCTGCTAATTCCTTCAAGCCTTATGGCCGATTCAACAATCCTCTCGGAAGTCGTATTCAAGGTGTGCTGTTCTTGATTTGGGCCTTGGCCCTAATACTAAATGGGGCTCAAGACATATTTCGTTCTTCGCGGAAGATCACTCTGCGATCCTCTCGCTCCTCCTGAAAACGGATTGGTATGATGCAACGTTAGCGTCTGGTTACGACTGGTTACGGCCAGAAACGAACGCTTACGATTCGCCTCACCTTACGGAGTTCTGTGTAGAGATAGTTTAAGTTACGGTTCTGCCAAACAAAACGGCTAACGATTTTTCTGAAGACCCTAACATGCTTATGGGTTGGAACATAAACAGATGTCAACAGCACAACTGCAATGACGGAGATTGCAAAGATTACCCCCAACGAGCTAAAGCCGCCCGAGCCAAATAACCCTAAGATTTTCAAACTGACCCACTACCGAGAATTCTACTGGGTTGGAGACGGCGGTGGGGGGGCCGGGGTCGACGGCTTGGTGAAAGAGCGGAGGAGGGTGATCTTGGTGCCGGTGTTTTCCGCGGCGAGGGAGACGGCGCGAACCTGGTCGCCGCGTTCGCCGACGAAGGCGATGTCGTCATCGGAAATGCGGGAGTCGCGGAGGGCTTCGGGCAGCTTCTTGGGGCCACTGTCCTGGCGCGCGAATTCCGGGCTCAAGTGCTCGAGATACCAGTTGGCGACGAATTCGCGGGAGGCGTTCGAATGGTAGGTGCTGGCCATGACCTGGGGCCGGTCGTCATCGAGCGGGAGGTGCGCGGCGGCCGAGCCGGGAAGCACGAGAGTCGCCGCCGGATAAACGGGCAGGCCGGGGCCGACTTCCCTGGCCTTTTCAACACGGAATTCGCCTAGCGGAGTGCGCACGGTGGTTTTGTCGCTGCTGGCGCGGAGTCCGAGGGCATTGATCACGCGCGAGGTCATCAGCAAGGCACCGCCAAGAAGAATGCAGAAGCCGCAGGTCATGGCGATCATCATGAAGAGAAGCGATTTGGAAGAAGAAGATCCCCCGGAAGCTGAACTGGAGTTTGCCATAGCGTGTTTCTCTCCTCAGTACACGAGCGCGCCGGGCCCCCGATCATTTCCCCGAAGACGGCTCCGGAGATGCCGCACTTAGCCCGCCCAACGCGACTCTTTCTCATCCCTCCGAAAGAACGCGGCTCCGGGGACGCGGGGCCGCGCGGCGTGCAGCAGCCGGCTGCAGACTACTGGGTCGGCAGAAGGAGCTGCGTAAATCCAGTCGTGTTGATGTCGCGGAACATCGGCGTCCGCGGCGGCAAGAGCGTAGGATCCAGGAAGTTCACATCGAACTTGTAGCCGCGGGTTGGCGGGCTGTAGTTGTTTCCACCGGAATTGAACAGCCCGGTGGCCTGGCGGTTATAGAACAAGCTGACGATGGAGCCCTCATAGTTCAGCGTTGCTCCATTCCAACGTTCGAGAAAGCGGAGGAAATTGTGGACACCACCGTCGGTAGCGAAGTCCTGGCTGCCGTCGACCACGGTGTTGTCCCAAGGGGGGATATGGAACGAAACTTCCTTGCCGGCGAGCACGGCCGTTCGGACGTAGGTCGTGGCCCCGGAGCGCAAGAAGGCGACATTGAACGGAGAGGCGAAGGAATTGACGTCGTTCCAGTTGACCGAGAGAATGGTAATCGCGTCAGCAGCCACGGAGGTGGCGACGCTAGGGTTCGCAAAGCCGCCACCAGCGGAGTTCGCGTTGAAGTCTCCCTGGATATAAGCCGGGTTTTCCGTCGCGACGGTCAGACCGCAAGAAACACCGCCCGCGCAAACGGGCATGGTAATGAGGCTGCCATTCACGATCTTGACGGCCCGGCGGAAGAGGGCATTGGGATTTTCGCGGCCGTCGTTGTTCTGCTTCAGAAAGGATCTAGGCCACGGGCTGATGCCGCCTGAGCCGCCGGTGAGGCAGAGCGGATCGGCTTGCACGGCGGCGTTAGGCAAATTCGAAAAGAGAGTAGTTGCGGTGGCGACACCGGTGCTGTCCACGAGACCGTTTGGAAATGTGTTCTCACCGTAGATGGCGAGGACACCGGAACCAGCGGGATCCTCAGCCGATGGTCCCCCGGTAGCGGGGATGGGCTCGATCTTGTTATCCGGGCAGCCCTTGGGGTCGCCTGAATTGACTAGGTCAAAGTAGCCGTATTCGCCGGTTTCGCGCGTGGAGGGCGAGAGGGGAGGCCAAGTGCCGACGGCCGTCCCCGCGGGGAGAAAGTTGCCGCGGCGGTCGGAGATGTACACGACGAAGTTGTTCGGTGCGACCAAAGGATCCTGGGTGGTGGGGCCGGAAGCACCGATGGTTCCACTGAACCACCTGGCGAGGTTTTTAACGTCGAGTTCGACGTAGTTCATGATGCCGCCCAGGGTAACCTGGTTGTTGAGGGCGGGCGCGGGCTGGCGGTTGTACCCTTCGCGTGTGTCATAGAGGGCGTTCGGCCAATAGTCCGAAGGGTTCGGCGGGGCGATTGTTGCAGTGACGCCGCAGGGCCCTGTAGCGCTAGCGTAATTCGAGGGATTATCGCGAACCCGCTCAAGGCGAATGACAGCGTTGGGGTGAGGGTCGAGACAGGGGGAAGGAGCGATTTGCGCGCCGGGCAGTCCCGGCAACTGGGGAGGCGTCAGCGACACAGGATACAGGTTGCGGCCCGCGTAGCCGAGGCTCAAAATTTCCTTGGTCACGTCGGTGTAACTGCCACAGGGGCTGCCGTAGGAAGTCTGAGCGTCAATTTTGATGAAGCCGGTGACGATCGGTGTGTTGGTAGGCTGCCAATAGCCGTCGGCGGGATTGTAGCCTGCCGCAACCGTGGTGCCGGCCGCGCCAGAGGACGCCAGAGGCAATAAAGTTGTGCCCGCAGCAGTCATGGCCGCTTTCAGGGCTGTCGCATTCGCCGTCGCCCAGGTCGCGACGGGGAGAGCGAGGTCCGCGAGGTTGAATGGGGCCCCGCCACTGACACAGTCCAAACCAGTGATATCAGCCGCATTATCCGAAAGCAGAACGCGCAAGCTGGCCTGGGAAAAATAACGCTCGCCGAGTACGCCGGAGTTTGCCACCTTTTCGCCGGCTAAAGGGCGGCGGATCATGTCAACGGGCTTGGAACTGCCGTTGCCAAGGAGCACGATCGTCAAGTTCAGTGGCTTCACGCCGCTACGGAGGTTGCCATTATAGGAAGCGGAGATGGACGGCCAACTGGGGTTCTTGCCTGTACCCAAGCATGAATTCAAGCTTCCTTGACCGAATCCGAGGGGCTGCATGGAACCACCATTGGTGATCTGAACGCTGCCCGGGTGCTGACCGGTGGCGGATTCGGGATTCGAATTCGACAGACAATCGCGAAGAATATCCTTGCTGGCCGTTACGGGGCTTCTCAGCCACAATTGGCTGCCGCTGTCGAGGAAAAGATTGCCGTTGGTATGCACACGGCCGCCGAAGTCAAAATTGGGGCCCGGGAAGAAACTCAGGTCGGTGTCCGAGTATATGCCGAACTGGAAGAGCGGAATGCCGACAGTCTGGGTAGTCCGCACCAGTTTAGCTTCACCACCGGTTGCAGTGCGGGCCGCGACAGTCAGCGTATAGGTTGTCTCCAGCGCACTCATTCCTTGAAACGCACTGGAGCCCGATTTAATTTGGGCGAACTGAGATAGGGGATTGCCGTTGATGTCCTTGGGATAGGCAATCGCGTAGGTGCTGTTGCCCAGGACATCAAGGTAGGAAACGCCGGTGCTTGAAGGAAGAACCGGGGGCTGCGTCGCCAGTGCATCAACTTGTGCTCCGGTCGGGGCGTAGGTGGTAGCGAAGAGCGCGCCCAGGTCCGCAGTGATCTTTTCCATGCCCGATTCCGCGCCATAGAAGGCTCGGCTCTGCTCGTTGTTCATTCCAGAGAGTCTTTGCCCTTCCGTTACCAGGAGCATGAAGCCCACCACCATGGCGGACATCAGCAGGAGCAGAAGGAGAGTAGTGATGAGGGCAATGCCTGATTGTTTTCGCATGGATGTTTTCAGCGGTCGCATCGTGAAGCTCCTCATTACTGATAGGTGTTGAAATAGGCCATGCTGCGAAGAGCGACTTGAGTGGCCAGATTGGTGCGAACATATCTGCCGGTGGCTGCCGCAGTGGAGGTGGAACGTGCCCCCAGGTAGACGTTGACGGAGCGAATCTCGTTTTCGTTATCGCCCGAAGGCGCCGGGACGGTCGGAACCGTGAATTGGTTCACCGGGGCTGGCGTGGTGCCATCCGCAAAATTGTAAGAAAACTGAAGATTTTCGAGAGTCTCGGCGACCGGTTGCGGGGTATTGAAATTCACCGCGCGCATGAGCATGGGATGCTTGGGATCGGCGGTGGCGTCCAGGAAGTAGGTGATCATCCAGACGCGGGTACAGGATGTGGCAGGATAGTTGCCGTTGGGCGCGGCTGGCAATCCTGGGTCCTGAAGGGTCAAAATCGTTCCGGAAGTTTCCGTGGTCGTGCGCCCGTTGAGGTTGAAAGCATCGCCAGCGTTAAATTTTACGATTTGGCCAGCGACCGAGCTGACGGTCTGCAGGATGCCATTGGGATTGTGAGCGTTGTAGAGCATCAGCAGGTCGCCGGGATTGACGGGAATGCCAGCCGCACCCAGAGTCACGCAGCCTGGAGATGAGCCAAAGTTGATCTGGGATCCATCCGCCGCGATTGATCCCGTCGGGCAGGCCGGGCCAGTGATGGGCTTCTGATCCAGCGCGAGAGTATTGTCGGCATACATGATCGTGATGATGTCAGTCGCCGGACTAGAAGTTCCGTCGGGGCTCGTGACCGCAGGGCCCAAACCGTTGCCGGGCTCGACCGCCGGGAGAATCACGTTGCATCCGATGTTGGTGGAATTGGGGCCATCGAAGGTCAGTTTCAATACCGCGGGAGGACGGTTGACCCGTCTATCAGCTGTGTTGCAGCCCTTGGTGCCAACGCTGTTGGGAATGGAAATTCCGCCAGTGGGGATACCGGTCCCCGTTTGAATGAGATCCTGAACGATCAGATTGAGTCCCGCGCGCATGTTGTCGCTCATGTCCGAGGCCTGGGTGACATTGGTGTTAGCCTTGGTGGAATCGCGGAACATCATGACGGCTGCCGCGAGTGCAACCATCGTGACGGCCATGGCTATAAGTAATTCCACGAATGTGAAACCCGACTTTTTCTTCATGAGCTGCTCCTCAATCCGCGATCACGAGAATTGCGCGATAAAGCTGACAAGGGTGTACTGCCGCGACATGGAACCGACGGTGTAAGTAATGGTGATGGTGATCTGGCGAAGACCCGATTCGCCGGAGACGTCCGCGATGTCGATGGTGCGCGACATGTTGCTCAGAGGCATCACCACATCGTCCGAGGTACCAAGAATCATGTCGGGGCCGGGGCCCATGATCACTACGTCCGGCGTTTTCGTGTCGTCGTCCGCCGTGCCATAGAGCCCATCGGGGCCGGCGGCAAGGAGCGGTTGCGGGCCAACGAGAAAGACGCCGTCGTTCCCGCCGCCTGATCCTGTTGCGTTGCGAATGTTTGTCCACAGGAGCAAGTGCGAGTCGCGCGCTGCGAAAATCGTCTCGACGGCTTCTTCAGCCTTCTTTTCGGCGATGTAGCCCAATTGGGTCATACTCGCTACCTGGATGCCCTGAGCGTAGACCGCGGCCAGGGACAAGATGCCGAAGGACAGAATCACGATGGCAATCATGGCTTCGAGCAGAGTGAAGCCCGATTGTGGATTCTGTGGATTGCGGCGCCGTCTATTTCGCAACATGAGCATCCTCCCTATTCCTGCCACTGGGTGCCGTCCCAGTGGTATTCACGCACCCGGCCGGTGGCCCCAAGGACGGAGATGGCGCGGGCCGTCGAGGGCTTGCCCGGAATACCCATGAAAACCGTGCCGTTCACCAGCGTGTTACCGCCATCGATGAAAGAACCGGTCGTCGAGAATTTCATGACCGGTGGACCGCCAGAGACGCCCCCAAAGTAGACGGCGGCAGTATTTCCAAAATTGAAGGGTGCCGGAAGATCCGGAATGGTGCTGAAAACTATGTACTGAGCCCCGCCTTCGAAAGACACAGTGGTTGCCGGAGGCGCCGTACCGACGAGCCAGAGTTCCGTGACCGTGAACTGGTTCGTTCCCCCAAATTGCACCTGGACCTCGCGGCGATGAGAGATGGCCCGTTCGCGCGCCGAACGCAACTGATAAAGCAGTTGGTCCATGGCCGAATTGGCCTTGTAATTCGGCAGAATGGTGCTGTAGTTGAGCATCCCCATCGCTAGAACGATGGAGATGATGGCAAGGCCGGTGAGGATCTCCAACAGGGAGAAACCTCGCTGCGGGCGGTTCGGGTACTTTCTCATTCACGAGCTCCATCGAGACTGCTAGGTCGAGCCCAAACTGGGGCACCCTTAGAGAAGCACGTGCTCCTCCAACCGATTCTTGTAAGTAACTTATTTAGATTGAAAGGATTAGGCGGCTGGTGCTCAGGTTGCAAGTACTAAAGTACTGTAACGAAAGGTTACAAATTGCGCCCCAATGGTACTAGGCTTAGTGCCTGCAGAAGTAAATGATAATTATGAGTATAAGGCAGCGGCGTCAACGCAGAATCCCGACAATTCCCGGATGCAAATGGCCGGTCCCTGCACTACAAAACGACGGTGATAGAGCAACAACGCACGCAATCCGGCGAGTTCCTCGCCTTCCTGGGCCACCGTGCAGGCAACTGGGCACCACATTGCCGTGCCCGGTGTGCTGACTGCCAACCGTCGAATCCACGACCAACACTCTTCCATGTAGGTCGCCGATACCAAGCACTGTGTCGCGGATGACTTTCGCATCATTTGAAAAGACAGAGGCAACGAGGGAACCTAATCCGCGGCGTGTGATGGCGACGAGATCCTCGAGGGAGTCATAAGCCACGAGGGTCGCTACCGGGCCGAAAACCTCAACATCATGAACGTATTTTGCGTCGAGTCCGTTCTCGCAGCAGAGAAGCGCAGGTTGGACAAAGGCGGAGCTTTGCGGGTCGGCATCGATCGGCTGGAAATTCTTGTCTCCGCCGAACAGAACCTCGCATTCTTCCTTCAACTTGGCCAGTCCTTCCAGGCAAGAGGACTGCTGCGCTTTGTTCACGACCGGTCCTACTTTTACTTCGGGGTTCCGGGGATTGCCGACTTTCATGGAAGTCAGGCGCGCCGACACGGCATCGCCAAAGGCTTTGAGCTGCTGACGCGGGAC
>WNFS01003887.1_pt1 | contig 11377 bp, 9 predicted proteins | sample 5400141 | NCBI WGS metagenome assembly WNFS01 (sample SAMN13153358, study PRJNA577476) | soil metagenome | isolation source: 60 cm saprolite under Madrone tree | place: USA:California | collected 2016-06-14 | reverse complement strand
TCGCGCTTTTTGCAGAGGGTTTGCGGCTCGCGGGTCTTCCCAAATAAGCAATGGCGGCCGTCGCCGCCTCAGGTTACGGCGGACGCCGCTTAAAGTCCTTGCTGGTAATCCCGTATGCGGGGAATAGCGGGCTAATCTCCGCAAGAGGTGCGGAGAATAGCTGCATATATCCATGAGTTAGCCGATTGGCCCAATTTTCGGTGGGACCAGGGCGGGCTCGCAAAGCAACTGGCAGCCGTCCGGCTGCGGCAGGGACGCCTGATTGGCCGAATGCAGGCCCTCGGATTCCGCCAGCAGGAGGAAGCCGTCCTCACGACCTTGACCGAGGACGTGCTCAAGTCCAGCGAGATTGAGGGTGCCGAAAAGACCTTGGCCGCTGTGTTTCAGAAGGCAGACTTCTGGCGGAAGCATACGGCAGCGAAAACAAATGAGCGCCAGCGCGACGTGCTCAATCGCCTGCTGGACGGGCTCGAGGGCAAGCTCACGTCGTCCAAGTGGGCGCTGCTTGAGAAGTGCTCGCCTGATACGGCCCTGCGCGATATTCAGGATCTGCTCGACCAAGGCATCCTTACCAAGGACGAAGGCGGCGGCAGAAGCACCAGTTACTCTCTGGCGACCGAATAAGATAAAAGAGAATCCCTCGATGGCAACGTCGTGTGGGCTCGAGTCGCGCGGCCCGTACCAACGGCCGGCCCGCTGCGCGCCCGGATCAGCAATCATCTCCAAGCCGAGCTCGGACGTCACAATTGAACCGGCTTGATGTTGGACCCGCGCGTCAGCGGCGCAGTGACAAAAAAATCTTGCAGCTCATGGACCTAAGTACCGCCTTCGAAAGAGCGCACCCACCGGGGCGCCGTATTCTGCTGCAGGCTCGTAGCTATTGTCCACCTCAGGTATTGATTTTGTTGCAGACAACCGCCAAGATCGACGGTGCTGCGCATGCATTTGTAATTCTCGAACTTTTTCAGGTGGCGAAGAACATCCTCGTGCTCAGCCATTTTCCTTGTTTGCTAACTGATAATCGATCGCCATTGAGCACTGCGCATGACGGTTTAGTTCATGCCTCGCAGGAGACACTTAGCGCTTTCAAATTCCAATTACACGCTTTGGCTCTTTCCGTCTCGCCGTCGTTCTCCTTTGTTGCGGCCTCGCATTGTCGGCCTACGGATAGAGTCATCGACTGGGAACAGCAACGCCATGTCCGAGCCAGACACCCTGCCGCCCGATCGAGCGCCCGCCCCTCCGCCCTCGCCTGAGCCACGGCCGCTTTCCGCCGCTGATTTCCAAGCGGGCCTGGATGCACTTAAATCGGAAATCCGCGATGAGATGAAGAAAGCCATCGGGAACGCTGCTCCCGCATCGCCGCCTCCACCCTTAACGGGATGGGCAGCGTTCACGCAAAGTGGCATCTTTTTCATTTTGCTCGGTCTTATCCTCCTTTTGGTCGCATACTGGGGGCTGGGGATCGTGCATTCCACATTCAGCTTTGTACTGGTTGTGTTAGGCGTCGCCATCCTGTTGTACGGAACAGGTACGCAAGGCATGGGCCGACTGGAATCAGGTTCTGACAAGGCAAAATATAACATAGCCCTCGCTGGAGGCGCAGGCGTTCTGTCGTTCTGCATCGCTTACGGAATCGTGCATTACTCGGGTGAGATGCAGCGGGCGTTCCAAATCGAAAGGAAATATGTGATAGCGGTGGTCAAACCCAACCCCGATGGCAACTCAAGCTTTGCCAGCTATTGGGCGCAGTTTCAAATCGATGGCGTGCCTATTCCCGCGATGAAGCGGGGTGACTTCGTCGTGGTCTACATTCCCTATCTTGAAACTCAAAAGGACGGGACCCAGCGCGTATCGTTCTTTTTCCAGCAACAAGATTCCGCCACCCGCGATCCACTTTTGAGATCGAGCGTGGCAGACCAGGTGGAAATCAGCCTCAGTGAAAAGCGATTTGACCGAGGAAACGGCGGCTACGACTTTCCCGTCTATAAAGAACCCGTCTTGGTCGATCTGAGATCGGCGGCGACTTCGGCCACAGTTTTGCGAAATGCCGGCAGCCGACAATTGACCCAGGCGGTAGGAGCGACCCCTCCGAAAGAGACGGCGCCAGCTGTGGTAGAGGCCCAATAATGATTAAGGCAATTGGAGCGAGTTTCATTGGCCTCCTCACGGGATGTTTTATCCCAACCTGCGGCGTCGCCCAGGCGCAAGTACAGAGCAATTGTGCCGTCTATGTTGACGCGGTGACCGCTAGTTCAAAGGAAACCGTTCCCGTGGTTCCTGAGAAGCTTCTCACGGACTGGGGCACAGCGCTGCCCTGTCTCGTGAAAATAGTCGAGAGTCTCAAAGACCAAGTTGGGGGATCAACTCTAAGTGCGGACGCAAGGAGCAAAATACTCAGCACGACCGCCGCGTTCCGTTCGATCGTAACGAAGCTGAATGCCTCCGATCAAGCCGCCGGCAATACGAATGGATTGGATGATTTTATCAAGCGGTTTCGCCTTGCTGATAATCTCAACGTGATATCCGTGCTTTCATACGGAGCGCGCAGTGACGTTTATGACATTCGCCTAAATTCGGTGCTGCTGCTCGGAAACGTAATTGACAACACTTCGGTTTGCGTGCCGCTAACGCACCTCAACGATCCCACGCTCATGAACTCGTCAAACGGGTTAAACGGACGCGCAAATTTGCTCGGAATCATTTCGGTTGTAGCTCCATGGGCCTACAAGCAGAACTACGAAAATATTGAGAAGACGCGCGACCTTATCAGCACTCAAATCGCAAGCGACTCTGCTACAAAGACCACGTTGACCATCCTCGAAAACATTCGGGTACGGCTAAATTCCCAGAACAGTGACTCCAACAAGAATGTCAATCTACCCGAGCAGTGGCGCATCGCGTGTCGCAGCTACGTCGAAACGTTCGTTCCAAAACTGCCGTCTATGGATAACGTGAAATACTGACCCGGCGGGAGGCTGCTTTGGGCGCCCGCGACTTGCGACAAAGCATCACATCCATGACCCAGCTCGAAAAAATCGCGATTCAACCCACCCTCACCTTCGACGCCCTCGCCGCCGGCAAACCCGGGGCGCCGCTGGTGCTGTTGCTGCACGGCTTTGCGGAATCCATGCATTGCTGGCGGGCGCAGGTGGCGGCGCTCGCGGATGCGGGTTATCGCGCGGTGGCGCCGGGCCAGCGTGGTTATTCGCCGGGCGCGCGGCCGGACGTCAGCGACGGCGCGAATTATCACATCGACCGGCTGATGGACGACGCGATGGCGATATCAGCCGCCTCCGGTTATGGCGACCGCCGCTTTCACCTCGTCGGCCACGACTGGGGCGGCAGCATCGCCTGGGCGCTCGCCGATCGTTTTCCCGAGCGGCTGGCATCGCTCACCGTGCTGTCACGACCGCATCCGAACGCCTTCAACCGGGCGCTGCAAATGCCCGATGGCGATCAGGCGCACCGCTCGCGGCATCACAAGGCCTTTCTCGAACCCGGTGCGGCCGATCTGCTGCTGGCCGATAATGCGAAATGGCTCCGCGAGCGGCTGGCCGCGGCCGGCGTTCCTTCAGCCGCGATCGAGGAGCATCTTTCCGTGCTCGGCAACAAGGACGCGATGGAAGCGGCGCTGGCCTGGTATCGCGCGCGCGGCGCGATCCGCACACCGCTCGGCCCGATCCGGGTGCCCACCCTCTACATCTGGGGCGATGCCGACGACACCGTCGGGCGGCTGGCCGCCCAGGGTACGGTTGATTTCGTCGCCGCACCTTTCCGCTTCGAGGTTCTCCCCGGCGTCGGCCATTTCGCCGCCGACCAGGCGCCGGACCGCGTCAACGAATTGTTATTGCAACACGTCGCGGCCTATCCGGCCTGACGGATCTGCGGCGGAACTGGCCGCCCCGAAAATGTTGTCCTGCAGCAATTAGAGCAAGGCAACAGCTGGCGAAAATCATGGCGATCCGTGCGTGGCGCCCGAACACAAACCGTCCAAGGATTTGCGTTCAACCACGCGAACGCCTCAGCAAGGCGGCCCGCCGTTGAACGACGGGGCCGGAACTGCTACGCAGCAACCATTGCTGATCACAGCTCTCGCGCCCTCGCCTCACTCCGACTTGTCGACATTCCAGAAGATCGGCGTCGCCGGACCGTCGAGCACGCCGCTGATCGATTTTCGCCACGCGCTCGGGATGAGATATTGCCCGAGCGGGATGTAGATCACCTGGTCAAAGGCCTCCTTCTGGATGTCGGCGGCGATCTTCTTCTGCTCCTCCGGTGACGACGAACGCGCAAAGGCGTCTTTCATCTGTTCAATCTTCGGGCTTTCCGCCCAGCCGAACCAGCCGCCGTTCTTGCCTCGGCCGCCAATGGAGAAGTTGACGATGGGGTTGACCACGTCGGCGCCGACCCAGTTGGTGAAGAACATATTCCAGCCACCCTCCTTCGGCGGCTTCTGGCTGGCGCGGCGGGCGACCACGGTCTGCCAGTCGGTGGCCTGCACATCGACCTTGAAGCCGGCGTCACGCAGCGCTTGCGCGGCGACGATCGGCTGCGCCTTCAATGTCACGACATCGCCGGGCGCCATGATCACGACCGGCGTGCCGTCATAGCCGGATTCGGCAAGCAGCTTCTTGGCTTCCGCCATGCCGTTGCCTTTCACCAGGGACTCCGAGCCTTCCTCGGTGGCGAGCGGCGTGCCGCAGACGAAAAACGCGCCGCAGATCTTGTAATATTCGGGGTTGCCCACCAGCGCATCCAGCACGTCCTTCTGGTTGATGGCCATGAAGGCGGCGCGGCGAACTTTGACGTTGTCGAAGGGCGGATAAAGGAAGTTCATTCGCCCGAGCGTCTGGAAGCCCAGCTTGTTCAGGGTTTCGACCTTCAGATCCTTGTTGCTTGTGAGCGCCGGCAAAAGATCGAACGGCGGATTTTCCATGAAGTCGATATCGCCGGATTGCAATGCGTTCACCGCGGTCTGCGCGTCCGGCATCGTGATCCATTCGACGCGATCGACCTTCACCACCTTGCCGCCGGAAGTCCAACTCGGCGCCTCCTTGCGCGGCACATAGTCGGCGTTCTTCTGATAGACCGCCTTCACGCCGGGCTGGAATTCCGCAGCCACGAACTTGAAGGGACCGGATCCGATCTGTTCCTTCATCTGCTGGCCCGCCGGCGTTTCCGCCATTCGCTTTGGCATCATGAACGGCACATACGACGACGGTTTTCCGATCGATTCCAGCACCAGGCCGTAGGGCTCTTTCAGTTTCAACGTGATGGTCTTGGCGTCGGTGGCTTCGATGCTGTCGGTGAAATCCATCAGCTTCTGGCCCATGCTGTCGCTTTTGCCCCAACGCTTCAGCGACGCCGCGCAATCCTCCGCCGTAACCGGCGCGCCGTCATGCCACTTCAGGCCGTCGCGCAGCGTAAAGGTGTAGGTCAGCTTGTCGTCGGAGATTTTCCAGTCCGCCATCTGCGGCTGGATCTTGAAGTTGGAATCCGTCGCCAGCAGCGTGTCATAGACCATGTAGCCATGATCGCGCGTGATGTAGGCGGTGGTGAAACCGGGATCGATGATGCGCAGATCGGAATGCATCACCGCGGTGATGGTCTTGCCCGCGGCTATCGCCTGCGAGCTCAACGCAGCGACAAGCGCGAGGACCGCCAGCGCGACGCTCGACGCTACCGTGGGACGTCTCCAACGCGAGATATGGAACATTCGATCTCTCCTGACGTGAAACTGGTCAAAATCCGATGATTTGTTATGCATGCGGCGCGTTATTTAGGCGCACTAACACGCTGTAAATCTTGGGTATTTGAGACTTGCACCAAGCGCCTTGCGCGTCAATCGGGTTTTGGCGCATGACCGGGGGGCCGCCTACGGGCTGGCTACGCGCGCATGTTTCACTTTACAAATTATTTGCCAAACATTCTCGTATCCATTCGTCGATCCATCTGCGCCAGTGAAACATCCCGTCCGAAGCTCAAGAGAATCCCATGAACCCCACCAACCTTCCGTTTGATTCCGAGGCTATGCTGCTGGGCTTGCGCGGCTGGGTTGAATGCGAAAGCCCGACCTGGGATGCAGGTGCTGTCGAGCGCATGCTCGACATCGCCGCGCGCGAGATGGCGATCATGGGTGCGTCGATCGAGCGCATCGCCGGCCGGCAGGGTTTTGGCGGCTGCGTTCGCGCGCGCTTTCCGCATCCCAAACAGGGCGAGCCCGGGATTCTGATCGCCGGGCATCTCGATACCGTGCATCCGGTCGGTACATTGGAAAAACTGGCCTGGCGCCGCGAAGGCAACAAATGTTTCGGCCCCGGCATCTTCGACATGAAGGGTGGCAATTACCTCACGCTGGAAGCGATCCGGCAATTGGCGCGCGCCTCGTTCACGACGCCGCTGCCGATCACGGTGCTGTTCACGCCGGACGAGGAAGTCGGCACGCCGTCAACGCGTGACATCATCGAGGCCGAGGCAACGCGCAACAAATATGTGCTGGTGCCGGAGCCGGGCCGGCCGAACAACGGCGTCGTTACCGGGCGTTATGCGATCGCGCGGTTTAACCTTGAAGCGACAGGCAAGCCGAGCCATGCCGGCGCCACGCTGTCGTCGGGCCGTTCTGCCATTCGCGAAATGGCGCGCCAGATCATCGCCATCGACGGCATGACGACGGAGGATTGCACCTTCAGTGTCGGCATCGTGCATGGCGGCCAGTGGGTCAATTGCGTCGCCACCACCTGCAGCGGCGAAGCGCTGAGCATGGCCAAGCGCCAGGACGATCTCGATCGCGGCGTCGAGCGGATGCTGGCGCTATCGGGAACGGCCAACGATGTGACGTTCAAAGTGACACGCGGCGTGACGCGGCCGGTGTGGGAGCCCGACGCGGGAACCATGGCGCTTTATGAAAAGGCGCGCGGTGTGGCAAGACAAATGGGCATCGACCTTCCGCACGGCAGCGCCGGCGGTGGCTCCGACGGCAATTTTACCGGCGCGATGGGAATCCCGACGCTCGATGGCCTCGGCGTTCGCGGCGCTGACGCGCATACGCTGAACGAACATATCGAAGTCGACAGTCTCGCCGAGCGCGGACGCCTGATGGCCGGATTGCTGGCAACGCTGGATTAGGTACGTGAAAATCCGTTTTCCGTCATGGCCGGGCTTGTCCCGGCATCACGAAGTTACACGGCGCAGAAGCTTTGACGGATCGTTCGCGGCGGCCCAAGATATTGGCAATGGCATAGTATTTGCTGCGTCGGAAACCGCCGCAAGGACGGCACAGGACAAGGGATAACGATGCTCGGATATCTGCTTCGGCGCATCCTCGCCGCCATTCCCGTAATGGGCGTGGTGGCGCTGTTCGTTTTTTTGCTGCTGCGGCTGACCCCGGGCGATCCCGCCGCCATTCTGGCCGGCGATAATGCCAGCCCCGAGCAGCTTGAGCGCATTCGCACCTCGCTCGGATTGAACGAACCGCTCTATGCCCAATTCTTCACCTGGATCGGGAAGCTGCTGCATGGCGATCTCGGCGTGTCGCTGATCTCGAACGTGCCGGTGCTGAAAATGATCGGCCAGCGCGTCGAGCCTTCCATCAGCATCGCGGTGTCGACCATCATCCTCGCCATCGTTGTCGCGGTGCCGCTCGGCGTGATCGCGGCGTGGAAGCACGGCACCTGGATCGACCGCTTCGTGATGGGCTTGTCGGTGGTCGGCTTCTCGGTTCCGGTATTCGTGATCGGCTATATGCTGATCCAGATCTTCGCCATCGAGTTGCGCTGGGTGCCGGTGCAAGGATTCCGCAGCATCACCGCGGGCTTCGGCCCATTTTTCGAACGCATCATTCTGCCGACCTGCACGCTGTCCTTCATCTATGTCGCGCTGATCGCACGCATGACCCGGGCGGCGATGCTGGATGTGCTCGGCGAGGATTATGTGCGCACCGCGCGCGCCAAGGGTATCAACGAGAGCGGGGTGCTGCTGCGCCACGCGCTGCGCAACGCCGCCGTGCCGGTCATCACCGTGATCGGGACCGGTTTTGCGCTATTGATCTCGGGCGTGGTCGTCACCGAAAGCGTGTTCAACCTGCCCGGCGTCGGACGCCTCACCGTCGATGCGGTGCTGGCGCGCGACTATCCGGTCATCCAGGCGATGATCCTTCTGACGTCCGGCGTCTATGTCACGGTCAATCTCCTGATCGACGTCGCCTACACTCTGCTCGATCCCAGGATCAGGTATTGATGGCAATTGAAACCGTCCCACAGCCGTCGATCCCGATCACCACGCCGTTCCGGCCGGGGCTCGGATTTCTCACGGCGACGCCGATCATCGCCGCGGCCACCATCTGCCTTGCGCTGGTGGTCGCTTCCGCGATCCTGGCGCCCTGGCTGTCGCCGCACGATCCGCTGCTGCTTGCTCCCGCGCAGCGGCTGAAGCCCGCGAGCGCGCAGTTCCTGTTGGGCACCGACGGCTATGGCCGCGACGTGTTGTCGCGGATTCTCTATGGCGGACGGATTTCGCTCCTGATCGGACTTGGCGCTGCCGTCGTCAGCATCGGCATCGGCCTCGTGATCGGCCTCGTCTCCGGCTTTTTCAAATGGGTCGACGCGGTGATGATGCGCGTCATGGATGGGTTGATGGCGATCCCGAGCATCCTGCTCGCCATTGCCGTGGTCTCGCTGTCCGGCGCCAGCCTGATGACGGTTCTCATCGCCATCACCATCCCGGAGATTCCGCGCGTCGCCCGGCTGGTGCGTTCCGTGGTGCTGTCGGCGCGCGAGGAGCCTTATGTCGAAGCCGCGATCTCCGTCGGTTCCAGCCTGCCGAAGATCATGTGGCGGCATTTGATGCCCAACACGATTGCACCCCTGATCGTGCAAGGCACCTATGTCTGCGCGTCCGCTATTCTGACCGAGGCGATCCTGTCGTTCCTGGGGGCCGGCATCAGCCCGGAGACGCCGACCTGGGGCAACATCATGGCCGAGGGCCGCGTCTATTTTCAAATCAAACCCTCGCTGATCTTCTGGCCGGGATTGCTGCTGTCGATCGCGATCCTCAGCGTCAACCTGATCGGCGACGCCGCGCGCGACGCGCTCGATCCCCGCATGAAGCAGCGGGAGGGCGGCAAGTGAACGAGGGTTGGCGTCATTGCGAGCGAAGCGAAGCAATCCATCTCGCAGCGCAAAGAAAGAATGGATTGCTTCGCTTCGCTCGCAATGACGGTGGAGAGCGATGAGATGACAAACACCGTTCTGGACATCGACAATCTCGTGGTCGGCCTCGGCAAGAAACCTCAGGGCACCCGCATCATCGACGGCGTCTCCTTGCAGGTACGCGAGGGCGAGACCCTGTGCCTGGTCGGCGAAAGCGGATCGGGAAAATCCGTCACGTCGCTGACGGTGATGGGGCTATTGCAAAAGGGCTCGCTGGTGCCCTCCGGCGGCAGCATCAAGCTGGTCGGCGAGGAACTTCTCACCGCCAGCGACCGGCGGCTGCGGCAGTTGCGCGCCACCACCATGGCGATGATTTTTCAGGAGCCGATGACCGCGCTCAATCCGGTGGTCCCGGTCGGCCGCCAGATCGACGAGGTGCTGCGCGTCCACACCGATCTCGACGGGCGCGCGCGGCGCAAGCGCATCCTGGCCATGATGGAGCAGGTGCGGCTGCCCGAGGTCGAGCGCATTTTTGCGTCCTACCCGCATCGGCTGTCGGGCGGCCAGCGCCAGCGCATCATGATCGCGATGGCGCTGGTGCTGGAACCGAAATTGCTGATCGCCGATGAGCCGACCACGGCGCTCGACGTCACCACCCAGAAGCAGATACTCACACTGATCCGCGACCTGCAAAGGGATCACGGTACCGCGGTGCTGTTCATCACCCATGACATGGGCGTGGTCGCGGAGATCGCCGACCGTGTCGCGGTGATGCGTCACGGACGGCTGGTCGAGACCGGGGCGCTCGACAGCATCCTGCGCACGCCAACCATGGAGTACACCCGCAACCTGCTCTCGGCGGTACCGAGCCTGATACCGCGGGCCGCGCGCGCAGCGTCGTCGGAACCGGTGGTGCTGGAGGCCAACGAGCTCGGCAAGGTCTATCGCGAACGCTCCTTCTTCGGCGGCGTCCGTGAAGTGGCGGCGGCCCAGGATGTGACGCTGACCCTGCGCAAGGGCCGAACGCTTGGCATCGTTGGCGAAAGCGGCTCGGGCAAATCGACGGTGGCGCGCTGCATCGTCCGGCTGATCGATCCGACATCGGGAGGCATTCGCCTGGTCGGCCGCGAAATCTCCGAACTGTCGCGCCGGCTGCTGCAGCCGCACCGCAAGCGCATCCAGATCATTTTTCAGGACCCTTATCGCTCGCTCAATCCGCGCATCACTGTCGGCGAGAGCATCGCCGAAGGTCCGATCAATTACGGCATGTCGCATGACGACGCGCTGGCGAAGGCGCGCGATCTGCTCGAACTGGTCGATCTGCCCGTTGATGCCGTCTCGCGCTATCCGCACCAGTTCTCGGGCGGCCAGCGCCAGCGCATCGCCATCGCCCGCGCACTGGCGCTCGATCCCGACGTGCTGGTGGCGGACGAGGCGGTTTCGGCGCTCGACGTCTCCGTGCAGGCGCAGGTGCTCGAACTGCTCGACGAAATCCAGACCCGGCTCGGCATCGCGCTGTTGTTCATCACCCACGATCTGCGCGTCGCGGCGCAAATCTGCGACGATGTCGCTGTGATGCAGCATGGCCGTATCGTCGAACAGGGACCGGCGGCGCAAGTCCTGACAAATCCGCAACAGGCCTATACACGGCAACTGCTGGACGCCGCTCCCGGCCGGGGATGGGATTTTGCGAACTTCCGGCCGGTTGCGCTGGCCGCCGCCGCGACGTCATAAAGCAATCCAGAAATAGCGCGAAGCCATGCAGTGCTGGATTGGCTTCGTCGCTTGCGCTCCTCGCAATGACGAGTCTAACGTCACGCGCACGAACAATTGACTGAGACAGAATCGATGACCCGTATCGCCGTTGGCGGCTTCCTGCACGAGACCAATACCTTCGCGCCGACGAAAGCGGTTTATGACGCGTTCGTGCAGGGCGGCGGATGGCCGCCGATGTTGCAAGGCGCGAAGCTGCTCGAGAAAATGCGCAACGTCAATGTCGGCATGGCGGGTTTTGTGCCGGCGGCGGAAACGGAAAGCTGGGAGTTGGTGCCGACCATCTGGTGCGCCGCAAGCCCATCGGCACACGTGACAACGGATGCCTATGAGCGCGTCGCCAAGGCCATCGTCGATGGCATCAAAGCCGCCGGCTCCATCGACGGCGTCTATCTCGATCTGCATGGCGCGATGGTCGCAGAACATATCGACGACGGCGAAGGAGAAATCCTTGC
>WNFS01017717.1_pt1 | contig 11382 bp, 16 predicted proteins | sample 5400141 | NCBI WGS metagenome assembly WNFS01 (sample SAMN13153358, study PRJNA577476) | soil metagenome | isolation source: 60 cm saprolite under Madrone tree | place: USA:California | collected 2016-06-14 | reverse complement strand
TCCAAATGGCATTGGCCGCAGCCAGGCGCAGGGGATCACCGAGGAGGGCGAGATCGTGGGCTACTACGCCGTTCCGGTTCCGACCACGGTGGATCCGGCTGGGGCCTTTACGCGGAGCTTCCTCCGGGATCCGGACGGCACCTTTTCCCCCATCGACGTTCCGGGCGCCAACAACACGTTGGCCATAAAGATGAGCCCGACAGGCAGGGTTGTGGGTTGCTTCCACAATTTGAGTTTCGATTTCCTGACGACGATGCACGGCTTTGTGTTGCAGGACGGACACTACGACGAGTTCCCCGTGCCTGGTAGCATGCACAATGGAATAACGCCGAACGGCCGGACGATTGTCGGCGTGGTCTTTGCGACCGTCACCACCTTCCATGCCTACATGGTGCACGACGGAGTCTTTCAGATGATCGATCCACCAAGCGCGGTGGTGTCCGATGCACGTGACATTAACCCTTCCCACGAGATTGTCGGCTTCTTTACCGACTCGGCGAACAAGACTCATGGGTTCCTGCTCCGAGAGGGCGAGTTCACCACGATCGACTTTCCAGGTGGAGACGTGGTCGCCACGCAGGCACGGGGTATTAACCCACAGGGCGACATCGTCGGCTTCTATGTTTCCAGAGATGCCGCAGGCCTATTGCACACGCGCGGATTCGTCGCAACTAGGATCAGAGACAAAGACGAGGCCAACTTGCAGGACCAAGCCAACTAAAAATGCCTCAGCGGTAGCCGGGGGACAATGAGGCGGCCATGTGAGACGGTACCCCTTTAAGGGGGCCGCTCCAAGGTCAAAGGGCGCCTAGCCGGCGCCACCGCCTTGGCGTCCCCCGGCCCACAGTGCGCTAGCGCCCCCTGTGGTCCGCAAAAATCCGGTCTGTGGGTCCTGAAGGGGTTCGGTTTCGCGAGCGTGGCATGATCGGCGGGTGCTGAGCGCTGTTTCCATTGTCGCGCGACTCGCCAGCGAACTGGTCGGGTGGGTTGCCCTGGCGTTTCAGTCGCGCCAGCCGCTGCATGCAGAGGTGCTGTTCCTGCGCCGGCAACTCGCCCTGTAGGTCGAGCGGGGCGTGAAGCCGCGGCGAATCGATCCCGTCACGCGAATCTCACTGGCGATTCTCTCAAGATTCTTCAACTGGCGCGACGCCTTGGTGGTCGTGCGCCCCGAGACGATGATCCGCTGGCACCGCGCCGGGTGGAAACTGTTCTGGCGCCCGAAAGTCCCGGCCTGGCCGACCGCCGATTCCCCAACCATTACAGGCTCTGATCCGCCGCATGGCGAACGAGAACCCTTCGTGGGGCGAGGAACGCATTGCCAATGAGCTTTTGCTGAAGCTGGGAATTCAGGTTTCTCCACGAACCGTACGGAAGTATCTGCCCCGTCGCCCGCCAGGCCGACCGAGGGGCAACTTGCGGTGGTCGACGTTCCTGCGCCTGCATGCCCAGGGGAAATCCTATGCAGTCCGTGCCAATCCGATCCTCGGCGGATTGCATCACGAATACTCCCTCGCGCCTTCCTGTGCGTAACTGAGTTTTTGCGGACCACAAGGGGCAAAGTAGACGTTTTCACAAATCGCAGGCGAGCGCGGAGATCAATCGTCGTTTGGCGTTCAACGATTGATCGACGCGGGGTCGCTCAGTCGTTCCGGGTAAGCGCGCGCACGAGCTCGATAACCGACTTCGCGAATGCGAGGACGGCTATCCAGTCTTTCGTGGTGAGCTTACGCAGGGAACGAACGAGCGCCCGCCAGTGGCGGCGCATGTGTCCGTAATGACTCGCGTTTGATTGAGTTTAGAAACGAAAAAGCCCGCCGGGCGGCAGGCTCTCCGGGAGGTCGCGGTCGCAACACTCCCCCATAGGCATTTTAAAAAAAAGATCGGCTACGTCAACTCATTTTTGAGCCTCTGCTTCTTATAAATCAATGCGTTAAGACTGCACAGGTTTTGGAAGTGGCCTAAATCTTCCAGTCAAGAGCCTTGCGATAGACGGCGACATGCGGAAGCATGTAGTGAGTAAATAGCGTAAGCATGTGGAGCCTGGCCTGAAGCTCCCATTTTTTTTGCAGCTCTTCTTCCATCTCATCCCACCGCCTGCGCTCCTTGTACCGCAAGCCGAACTCCTCCGCGCTGTAGACGCCGCGGCATTCACGGAACGCCCAACCATAACGTGTCATGGTGAACAGTACGGCGCGCACTCGCTCACGGCGAATGGTCGGAAGCCAAAGCCGCACTAAGTTGGTGGCCTCATCAATAGTGATTTCTATCGGAGGTTCCACGGACTTGGGGATGGCGCTAAGCGCTCCCAGGAACCTACGCATCCAAAGGTCCACATCAGCGATGTCCGGCGGTACGCCAGCAAGGGGTGTGCAGATTTGATCGGTGCACAGCCGCTCCCATTTTTCGACAATCTCATCGACGCCCCACGAACGATCCACCCGCCAATCTGCACGGCGCGCCGCTGCCCATCGCCTAAAAAGCGGTCCGTATCTCTTGGCGAGATACTTGCCGGCGCGCGTTGCGCGCTCAGCGGTAGCTGTAGGTTGATGCGGCAGAAGTGTCACGGGGGCGTCAAGCCGCCAGCTTCAGCGTCGGCCGCAATCCCACACGCCCCGCCAACACCAGCAGCATATCGGCGCTGAAATCCCGCCAAGCGCCTTTCATTAGCGCCGACACCCGCGGTTGCGTGGTGCCGAGTTTTTTAGCCGCCTCGCTTTGCGTCCAGCCCTTTTTCTCGATGTGCTCGCGCAGCGCCGCCATCAGCTCCGCGCGCATCTCGAGCACACGCGCTTCGGCTTCATCGAAGCCGAGATCGTAGAACACGCTGCGGCCAGCGGGAGTGACGTGGCGCGGCCCGTGTTCACTTTGAGTACGCTTTTTCATGACTTACTTCCTCGCAGGTTTCGGTATGGCTTTGAATCGCTTCTGGGCCAAATCGATATCGTGCTGACTCGTCTTTTCCGTCTTCTTCTGAAAGCAATGCAGCACATACACCGCTTCGGGACGTGTTGCGAGATAGATCACGCGACAGGCGCCGCTGGCCTCCCGCACGCGGATCTCGTTGACGCCGGCGCCGACGGTTTTCATCGGTTTCCTGTCTTCCGGCTCAAGGCCGCGTTGCACGAAGTCCAGGTTGAAGCCGGCGTCGCGTCGCGCCTCTTCCGGAAAGGCTTTGAGGTCGCTGTGACTCGAGCCCATAAAATGCAGCGGTTTGCGTGTAGCTGACATCGCGGCATTATATAGATATTAGATATTTATACAAGTACCTATATAGGAGCGTGAGCGGGAATCCAGCCGAGTCGGCTGCCGTGGTACCCAGCCGCAGACCTTCATAGAACGCGCCGAGCGGCCGCTCGGGATGACTCCCAAATCAGGGCTCTCAGGCGCTTTTCCGATCGAGTCTCGGATCCCGATCAGTTGCCCACTCTCGCGCAGCGACGATGAAAGTGCGCTTGCCCACCACACGCTTCAATCTCGAGGGATCTATCCCGTTCTCGAGCAGGTGGCGCGCAAACTCGTGACGTCTTCGTGCCTTCTCGAGTGAGAATTCGGGATACGTTCCCAGCGCCAGTGTCTTCTGCTTGCCGGCTGAACGATAAGCGTAGCGCCAGCACCGCCTCCCCTGCGGCGTAACGAGCACAAACAGGCCGCCGCCATCCGAGACCTTTCGGGCGTATCGAAGGGGCCTTAAGTTTGCAACCGCGGTCGGCGTGAGTTTTTCGATGGCTGAGTTCTGGTGCATTGGCGGCTGCACTGTCGGGAAGGTCATGCGAGCGCCCTCGCCCACAGATCCTTTAGGGACGCGAACTGGCGCGGCCCGCCTCGACCGAAGGAGTACTGACCCTTGCGAATCCGGTGGGCGAGTTCCACCCCGGTCAGCGTGATGGCCGCCGTTCGGAAAGACTTGAGGCCGAGCATCGGCGCGCAGCGGCGCTTAATCGCCCGATGGTCCTGTTCAATGATGTTGTTGAGGTAGCGCCGCTTGCGAACGATGACTGAACTCCACCGAGGGTTTTCATCGCGCAGCAGGTGAAGGGCCACGTGAGTTGCCATGTGGCCATCGACATTTACCTTGCGGGGCCACCGCTGATAGTTGGCATCGACGGCCTTGCGGAAGAAGGCTTGTGCGGCGCCGATCCCTCGGTCTGCACACAGGAGGGAGTCGACCGATCGGCCGTACTTGTCCACGGCTCTATAAAGATAATGTCGTCCGCCTCGAACTGGAACGGCGGTCTCGTCCATCCGCCAAGAAGAATGCAAGCGGGAGGCGTAACGCGACCAGCGCCTTTCGAATTCAGGTACATAGCGCATGACCCAGCGCATGATGCTCGTGTGGGAGACGGTGATTCCGTGCTCGGCCATCATGGCGACGAGGTCGCGGTAGCTCAGGCGGTAGGTGATGTACCAGCGAACGCAGAGCTCGATGGTGTCGGACTTAAATCTTCGGCCGCGGTAGATCGGGTCCGGTGTCTTTGCCTGGGTCATACGACTCTCCTGCGCAAAGACGCTTCAATCTATTCAGAATTTCTAGTCAATGCACCAGAACCCAAAAGTACCCGCGGATCTCGCCGGTCGATCGCGCGTTCGAATGGAAGTGCCGACACGCACAGAGCGAGCGGCCGCCTGGGGGCAGCTTGGCGGCCTACAAAGCCCTGCTGCAGGGCAGGTTCTATGATCTACGCGAAACGGACACCGATACTGGCAAGGCCATCGAGTCCTACACGCAGGCGACGCAGCTCGATCCGCGCTACGCGCTCGCCTGGAGCGGGCTGTCGCCGGCGTGGACCCGCATTGCGGCGCTATACTTCGAGGGTGCGCCAGCACACGAGGCGTACGCCAAGGCGCGCGATGCGGCCAACCGCGCGCGCTCCCTCTCGCCGGAACTCGCGCTCGCGCACATTGCCCGGGGATCTCAGTGATCAGACCCAGCCGGTTGTTCATTGATTAACGCCGCTCAACCGACAACGAAGCCTCGGGCGGGTGTCACTTCCCTTTGGATACTGCTTTATCGGCGACCTTTCAGTATGTGTAGCAGGCTACGAAGGCGCTCTTTCACCGTTTTGACGGTCTGGAACTGCCATCGAATTGGGTCCAGCAGACGGTTGATGAATTTCTGCAGAGGAGGAATTACTAATGCTGAGGTGGGTCGAAAGTGACTGTTGCATTTGGGACCTGTTCCCCGTCGTTGATGCGCGAGCTCCAACCACCGCAGCAAAGCCTGCTCGGTTGGTAGACGCCCGATGTATTTCCAGATCGAAGGATCAAGCGTAAGGCTCGGCGGGAGCATGCATGCGGTCCCCAAGGGGCGCCCGCTGGCTGCTTGGGTTGACGATGCGATCGGCTGGAGCCGCTCCATCTACTTGGAGCATGAGGAGTCGGACTGGGAGCGCCTTGCACGCCTGCCGGAGGGGCAGTCGGTCGGTGATAGGATTCCCCGTTCGTGGCGTCGCATAGCCGCATTACCTAACCTAGCGCCTGCCCTTAGCTTTCGCACGCCAAGCTACATTGCGATGTTTGGGTTCTTTAATGGAGTTTCTTTCGATCCCGGCGTAGAGAGGACGGTCAAGGCGCGCGCGCGCTATGAAGGAAAGAACATCGAGTACCTTGAGACTGCCACTGAAGTCTCTGAGCTCGCTGACGCCGTACCTGACGCCGTGTGGGATGAGGCCGTGACCTGGGTTCTGGTCGCGTAACTCCTTGTGGCTGCCGGTCATTCGCAGGCTCATCACTTCAGCCCACAAGCCCACGTTGATTCTGCCCGGGGCAGCTCATTTGGGAGGCTCGGACGGCCTGGTGCCTCAGCTGCGTGCAAGTGGCTTAAGACTTATGCCCCTTGCTTGAGGAGCGGTGGAGGCGCCAGGTCAGAAGTTAGGCGCACACGTAACGTGTCCCCGGGGAGATTCGAACCCGGGCGGCAGTTGAGCATCCTGACACCAACGACGTGCAACGCCCGGGGTCATCCGTGAAGAGCCTTGTTATCGACGATGAACCGGATACCACGCGGTGTATCTGCAATGGGCTGAAAGAGGCTGGGCACGCCGTGACGCGCTGCAATAACGGTTTGGACGGACTGCATCAAGCGCTCAATGAAACCTGGGATCTGATCATCGTCGATCGGCTACTGCCAACCGGCGCCGAGGGTTGACCAGTGTCCGGCGTCCAGTGTTGCCATGGGAGGATGCAGCAACTTCCAAATCCTCATCGAGAAATACCAGTGAGGTCCTAATCAGCCTTCGGCGCCGGTTAGGCCACAATCCTGGTCAAACTCCGACGCCCGTCTACATTCTAGATGCTCAGGGCGAATAGGAACTCCCGCAGTCCCGCGTATACGCCAATCATATATGCGATATTAATAAGATTCATTTCCTTAATACTTCACCGCGGGCGTACTGTCCGCATGCGGGCTTGCGGGGGGGCCGTGGGGATCATTGAGACGGTAGTCAGGTTGCGCATCGATCCATCACCGCGTCCGGCGACGGACGAGTTAACTGGATTGCTTTTATCTGAAGCGCATTCGGGAAGTGCGCGCACCAGTCGAGGACATCTCAGAATTTACAACACGCTTGATTGCGACGAGGGTCAATACCCGCGTCCAAGGTTGTGTCGATGACCAACATGACATTGTACTTTGCGCCTGACACCTGCGCTCGCGTGCCGCTGACTGCCCTCGAAGAAATTGGCCACCGCTACAGCTTGGAGGTGGTGGCGTTCATGAAGGGCCAGCATCGGTCACCCGAGTATTTGGCCCTCAATCCCAAAGGCAAGGTACCAAGCCTGGTCGTGGACGGCGAGGTTCTCACGGAGAACGTTGCCATCCTTTCTTGGCTGTCTGCGCGCTTTCCGGACGCGAATTTGCTGCCAGCAGTGGAGGATAGCTTCGCCAAAGCGCACCAGCTTTCCGACTTGGCTTTCTGCGCCTCGGGGCTACATCCCCTTGTGACCCGGTTACGGATACCGCAATTCTTCTGCGACACACCTGAAGGCTCAACCAGAGTTTTCGAGATGGCGGAGGCCGCCATACGTCCCAACTTCGCTTTCATTGACAAGCGCCTTGCGAGTAACCATTGGTGGTACGGCGAGCGGTGGTCGATTGTGGATGCCTACATCAACTGGGTGTGGTTTCGTGTGACTGGAACCGCTTTTGATGGGTCCGTTTATTCGCATTTGGCTCGCCACGATGCGGAGCAGAGACAACGGCCCGCAGTTGCGCGAGCGATTTCTATCAGCGCTGATGTTTCCCAACAGCTCGCGGCCCAAGGGCTGGCGGTGAAGTTCACGGGCGCCGGCGCCGTCACCGTCCCAAAAAATTAGACGGAGACTGAGAGGATTTCTCTATCTATACACTCGACGACGAGCCAATGACGCGTCGTTTGGGTCATCTTGGGACTCCGATCCAATCGCCCCCGCCTACGCACACTTACATGCGCTGGGACCTACTAGCGGGCCCGCTACGGGAGATTGGCGCCACTGCGCAGACGCCCATCTGCATTCCCAGTGCATCGCAGGCGTTCCTCAATGAGGATGCGCCCGTGGTCGAACGGCAGAAGAAGTTATGAACAGCTGGCCTAATGGCGTCGGGGCGACGCTCGCGTAGCCTGTGCAGCGCGCGCTTTGCGAAGCCAGATGATGAGCAAAGGTCTTACGGGGAACAAAGCAATGAATCACTCGATCACGAGATTCAAGAACCTTGAAGAGGCTCTGAACGCCGCTGGGGGAGCGGTGTCTCTGCTTCGGAGCTCCCCGATCGGTCGTTACGTATTTCCTGTTGTGCCAGCGGAATTTACGAACTGGCGTGACGAGCAGCAGGCCTGGCGGAACACATGCGCCCTTATGGACCTGTCATATCACATGACAGATCTGTACCTCAAAGGGCGAGACGTCATGGCGCTACTCACAAAGGTTGGGTGCAACAGATTCGGTTCGTTTCCGTTCAATCGCGCCAAGCAAATCATAGCCGCCAGCCACGACGGGTATCTTATCGGGGATGGCATATGCTTCCACACATCGGATGACGTCTACCGTGTCACCGGGGCGCCGGTCATCAGTAATTGGCTCCAATTTAACATTGAGACCGGCAAATATGACGTTGACGTTGAGCGGGATGAAGCCGTCGGGTTCAGAGGGGGTGAGCCCAGGATCTATATATTCCAGTTACAGGGGCCGCGCGCCCTTGAACTGATGCGAGAGGTGACGGAAAACAAGTTACCTGACATCGGATTCTTCCAGATCGGCGATTTATCGATCAATGGGCGGTCGCTACGAGCGTTGCGTCACGGGATGGCGGGCGTACCAGGCTTTGAGCTATTCGGACCTTGGCAAGACGCGCAGCTGATCAAGCAGGCGCTTGAAACCGCGGGCGAGAAATACCAACTGAGAGAGGTCGGCGCACTAGCTTTTCCGACGACTTGCCTAGAATCAGGCTGGATGCCGTTACCGTGCCCAGCGATATATCACAGCGAAGAGATGAGACCTTATCGCGACTGGATGACCCCAATGAACCTCGAGGTTATGGGGTCCCTTGGTGGAAGCCTGGTTTCGGACAACATTCTGGACTATTACGCGGACCCCATTGAGGTCGGCTACGGTCCGCTTGTTGATTTTGATCACGATTTCATCGGTCGCCATGCACTCGCGGAAAAGATCAAGAGCCAGAAGCGCAAGAAGGTCACGCTCGTCTGGAATGAAGGCGACGTGACGGACGTAATCCGGTCCTCATTATTCGCGGTGGACAGCAACGGCAAGTTCATGAATATGCCTTTGAGCGTGTACTCAACATTCCAGTGTGACGAGGTCACTAAGAATGGTGGGCGCGCAGGAATTTCACAAACCGTGGGTTTCAGCCAGAACGCGAAGTCGATGCTTTCCTTGGCTCTTCTCAATCTCGAGCATTGCGAACCGGGCACGGAAGTGACTGTACGCTGGGGTGAGCCTAGGTCCCGCCGACCGACAGTGGAGAACAACTCCATTCATGAGATTCGCGCCAAAGTCGCCCTCGCGCCTTACTATCAGAAATCGATCAAACTGGTTTGACGGAACAGCTCACCTGAAATGCGCCCTGAGGATCATTCGGCGGGGCGATAAGCCGTGATGGCGACAACTGGTCGGCGATCAGTCAGCAGGGCTCGCAGCGTACAGCGGACGGGACTCCGCCTGTAGGAACGGTATCGAGCCGTCAGAACCGGACGCCGTCTGCCAGCAACTCGACTACAGCGCCGATCAACGTGTTCGGGCGATTGCTATCTTGTGGAAGAAGAACGCGCGGCTGTCAATTCCGATGCGACTGACTTCAGTACGCTGAGAAACCAAAGGATCGCCGGATCGCGCTCTTGGTATTTGTGCCACTGAACCGTTTCGACGATGGGCGGAATGTCGATCGGACAGCGCAGTATGCGAATCGGCCAGTGGGCCGCCATGGTGTGTGCAAGTCGTGTCTGCACGGTGGCGATCCGCTGCGTGCCAACGACCAGCTGTGGCGTCAGACTGAAGCTCGGTGCGGTGACTTCCCGGCGACGCCGAATGCCGGATTGCGACAACAAGGTCTCGTCCAGTGCCTCCATTCTCCCTCCATCCCATTCGGAGATGACGTGACCGAGCTGCAGGTACTGCTCCCGCGTAACACGCTGCTTGACGAGTGAATTTCCCTCCCACACGACGCACGAGAACGTATCGGTGAATAGCACCTCCTGGGGGTGATCTCCCGACGACAGCGCTTCCGGGATGATCAGCAGATCGATCTCGCCGCTGTCGAGATCTTCCCGATACTTCGGACCCACCAGCCGAAGGTCAAAACGCATTTTCGGCGCCTGCGAGTAGGCGCGCTGGAACACTTTGACCATGTAGACGGTGGAAATGTAGTCGGATGACTCGATCGTGACTTTGCGGTCCGAGTCCGCAGCATCGAACTTCGGCCGCCAGTCGCTGATCGCTCGCATCTGCAGCATCACGCCACGCACCGGCTTCTGCAGCGACTCGGCGAATGGCGTCAATCGGTAACTGCGGCCGATTTGCACCAGCAACTCATCGTGGAAATAGTCACGCAACCTGCGCAGCGCGACGCTCATGGCCGGCTGACTCACGAAAACTCGCGACGCCGCTCGGCTCACGTTGCGTTCCGCCAGAAGCGCGTCCAGGCACACCGTCAAATTCAGGTCCAGGTGATTGAGGCGCATCAGGTGTCTCGCCGGCAAGTCTGACGCAGACGTATGCCGAAATCATATACCTAATACTAATACAAATCATTTTCGTAATACCTAGAGTCGCCTTACTGTTGGCGCCACGAAGTCGAAGTGCGTTTTTGGACCTGTTAGGAATCCGAGAGCGCACCGGCTGCGAGGGGGATGCGTGGCGATCGTAGGGATCGAAAGCCTGGTCTACGGTGTAGATGACGTCGGCATCTGCACCAAGTTCTTCGACGACTTCGGCTTGCCGTTGCTGTCGCGAACCGACTCCACGAGCACGTTTCAGCTCGATGAGGGCTCGAAGGTGGTGCTACGGCATCGTAACGATCCTGCCCTCCCGTCCTCGGCACTGGTCGGCACCGGCGTGCGCGAGGTTATCTGGGGCCTCGATTCATCAGTCAACCTGACGCAGCTGGCGGCTGATCTCGCAAGTGACCGACCCGTGCGACACGATGCCGATGGCACGGTCCACTTCCTGACCGACTGCGGTCTGCCGTTCGCGCTGCGTGTATTCGCGAAGGCGCGGGTCGTGACGGCGCCGGATGCGCTTAATGCCAGCGGCACGGTCAATCGTCTCAATCGACCCAGGAAGTGGCGCCTCCGGGCGCGACCCAAAGTTATCAATCACGTTGTCTTCAACGTGGCGGACTTTGAGAAGTCGTTTGCGTTTGTTCGCGACCGCCTCGATTTCCGCGCTTCCGATTTCCAGCGTGGCTTTGGCATCTACGCCCGCTGCGATGGCGCGCAGCAGCATCACAATATTTTCTTCCTCGACGCCCGGCTGCCCTTTCCTGGGTTCGACGGGCAACCGCGATTCAATCACGCCAACTTCGGCGTCGAGGACATCGACGAAATCATGGTCGGCGCCAATCACATGGAACGCTGTGGCTGGCCGAAGTCGGTACTTGGCTTGGGCCGTCACCGCATCGACTCAGCGCTGTTCTTCTACTTGCCGTGCCCTACAGGTGGGGAAGCCGAGTACGGGGCGGACGCGGACTATATCGACGACAGCTGGGTTCCGCGCGATTGGCTCAACCCGTTATTCGGCTACCTGACCTTTGCGCACAACATGCCGCCGTTCTTCAAGGATCCACCCTCCTGGGACGTGCAGTTCCATGCGGACTTCTCCCCCCCTCGCAAGGTCCACGGTCCATGACGGTGCCGACTCAACGCCGCGCGCCCGACTTGTGTCATGCCTGATATT
>WNFS01003881.1_pt1 | contig 11383 bp, 8 predicted proteins | sample 5400141 | NCBI WGS metagenome assembly WNFS01 (sample SAMN13153358, study PRJNA577476) | soil metagenome | isolation source: 60 cm saprolite under Madrone tree | place: USA:California | collected 2016-06-14 | reverse complement strand
CGCGCGCTCGGCCGGTGGCCGAAGTATCTCGAGCTCGCGTGGTCGGACGCGCGCAAGCGCGACGAGGAAGGCGCCGCGTCCGTGAAGGACCTGGAGAGGCTCGCGGACGAGACTGCGCGACAGCTTCCGGTGCGGGTGGAGATCCGCGAGGACACCTTGCGCTCGTCTGGAGCGGATCCCTCGCGCGTGCGCGCGATCGTCGACCGGTTCCACCGCGCGCTGCCGGGGCTGGTGCTGGACATGGCGCTGTTCAAGGTGCAGCTCGACGGCGCGGAGTCCGCGCGCGAGAGCCCGTTTCCGATCCGGTGGAAGTACATCTCCTCGGACGAGTACACGACGGTGGGGCTGGACGAGCCGGTGAAGCTGCGCGCCGGGGACCCGAAGGAGCTCGACGAGCCGGCCGGCCGCCCACACCGGGTGCACTGAGGCCCCGCCGGGCGAAACGCGAGGCTCAACGCACCTGTGCGACCTTGCCGCCGAACAGGCGGTCGACGGCGGCGAGCAGATCGTCGCTGGGCGCCACGCGCGTTCCCTTCAGCGCGATCCTGGTCTCCGCGGCGCCTTCGACCACGATGCTGAGCGAGGTGCTGCAAGAGCCCGGATGCTTTCCGAACAGCGTCTTGAGCTCCGCCAGCCTTTCGGACGTGGCCTGCTCCGCCGAGAGCTTCAGCTCGATTCGCGTCGCCTTGGCCGAGCGCACGTCCGCCAGGCGCGAGACCTCGTCCACCTTGATCTCCGGTGACGGCTCGGAGTTGTCCTGCTGCTGCGCCTCAGCGCCGAACTTCTCCGCCATCCGCACGATCCCGCGGACCAGCACCGGCTCGTCTCCCTTGAGGAGCGAGTCGTACTTCTGCACGATGTCCTCGTAGATGACGAGGTCTCGGGCCCCGGTCAGGTCCTCGAGCACCGCGAAGGCGATCCTCTTGCCGGTCTTGGTCAGCCGCTCGCGCCAGCCCTGGACGATTCCCGCGACCGCGACCTTCTCGAATCCTCGCGCCGTCGCCAGCGAAGCGCAGGTGTGCGTGGCAAATCGCTTCACGTCCTCCGCGTAGCGCGCGAGCGGGTGGCCGGTGATGTAGAAACCGATGGCCTGCTTTTCGAGCGCCAGACGCTCGCGCTCGCCCCACTCTTCCTTGCCCAGCACCCGCTCCTCGGGCGCCTTCTCCGCCGCCTTCGCTCCTCCGCCAAAGAGCCCGAACTGACCCGACTCGCGGTCCTTCTGCGCGGACGCGCCCTGCTGCAGCGCCGCCTCGATGCACTCGAACAACGCCTTGCGCGGCTTGCCGGTGAAGTCGAATGCGCCCGCGGCGACCAGCGCCTCGACCACCTTCTTGTTGATCTTGCGCATGTCGGTCCGCGAGCAGAAGTCGTACAGCCCCGCGAACGGTTTTGCGCGCGCAGCGAGGATTCCTTCGATGGCGTTCTCGCCCACGCCTTTGATCGCGCCGAGCCCGAAGCGGATGAGCTGAGCGTCCGGCTTCTTCGGGTCGGGGGCGACGCCGAAGGCGAGATCGGACTCGTTGACGTCGGGCTGCAGGACCGTGATGCCGTCCGCGCGCGCCTCGGCGATGTGCGCCACCACCTTATCCGTGTTGTCCTTCTCGGAGGTGAGCAGCGCCGCCATGAACTCGACCGGGTGGTGCGCCTTCAGCCAGGCCGTCTGATATGTGATCAATCCATACGCGGCGGAATGGCTCTTGTTGAAGGAGTAGGCCGCGAATTGCTCCATTGTATCGAAGAGCTCGGTCGCGAGTCTCACATCGACGCCGTTCTTCGCGCAGCCTTCGACGAAGCCGCTGCGCTCCTGCGCCATCAGGTCCGCCTTCTTCTTCCCCATCGCGCGGCGGAGCAGGTCGGCGCGGCCGAGTGAATAGCCGCCCAGCACCTGCGCGATCTGCATCACCTGCTCCTGGTAGACGATGACGCCGTAGGTGTCCTTCAGGATGGATTCGAGCTTCGGGTGCTGATAGGCGACGCGCTCGCGGCCGTGCTTGCGATTGATGAAGATCTCGACCATGCCGGAATCGAGTGGCCCTGGACGGTAGAGCGCGCCGGCAGCGATGATGTCCTCGAAGACGCTCGGCTTGAGCTTCTTCACCATCTCGGTGAAGCCCGAGGACTCCATCTGGAAGATGCCGGCCGTGTCGCCGCTGGAGATCAGCTGATAGGTCTTCTTGTCGTCGAGCGGCAACAGGGCGATGTCGAGATGTTCCTCCGGCTTCTTGCCGCGGTTGATGAGCTTGACCGCGTTGCTGATCACGGTCAGCGTGGTCAGCCCGAGGAAGTCGAACTTGACGAGTCCGGCGAGCTCCACCTCGTCCTTCGCGAACTGCGTGACCAACTCGCCGTTCTGGCCGCGGCAGAGCGGCACGTACTCCCAGAGGGGCTTCTCTCCGATCACGACGCCTGCGGCGTGCATGCCGGTCGAGCGCGTCAGCCCCTCGAGCGCGCGCGCGTACTCGATGATTGCCTTGAAGACCGGCTTCTGATCCTGGATCTGCGTGAGCTTCGGCTCGACCTCCAGCGCCTTTTCGATGGTCGCCGGATGCCCTTCGATCAAGTTGGGGATGTTGCGCGTCAGCTCGTTCACCTCGGCGAACGGCACGCCCATCACCCTCGCCACGTCCTTGATGGCGCTCTTCGCCGACAAGGCGCCGTAGGTAATGATCTGCGCCACGTTCTCCTTGCCGTACTTCTCGGTCACGTAGCTGATCACTTCGCCGCGCCGGTCCTGGCAGAAATCGATGTCGAAATCCGGCATCGACACGCGCTCGGGATTGAGGAAGCGCTCGAAGAGCAAGTTGTAGGGGATGGGGTCGATGTCCGTGACGCGCAGCGAGTACGCCGCCAGCGAGCCCGCGCCGGACCCTCGCCCCGGTCCCACCGGGATGCCGTTCCGCTTCGCCCAGTTGATGAAATCCTGGACGATGAGGAAGTAGCCGGAGAACCCCATCTTGATGATCACGCCCAGCTCGCGCTCGAGCCGCTCGCGATAGCCGTCGGCGTCGATCCGGCGGCCGGTGCGCGCGATCTCCGCGAACCGCTGGTCGAGCCCCTCCCGCGCCCGCTTCTGCAGGAAGCTGTCCAGCGTCTCGCCGTCGGGCACCTGGAACTTCGGCAGGTACTTGTCCTTGAGATTCAGGTCGACGTTGCACTGCCCGGCAATCAGCCACGAGTTGTGCACCGCCTCCTTCCACTCGACGCCGACGCCGGTGACGGCCTCCAGCGCCCCGTACATCTCCTGTGGCGACTTGATGTACAGCTCCTCGGTGTCGTGGCGCATGCGCTTCGGGTCGTCGAAGGTGCGGCCCGAGGCGATGGCCATCAGCACTTCGTGCGCTTTCGCGTCCTCGCGCTTCACGTAGTGGCTGTCGGCGGTGGCGACCAGCGGCAAGCCCTCCTCGCGCGCCAGCGCGCAAATGCCGTGGTTGACGGGCAACTGCTCCTTCAGCGCGTTGCTCTGGATCTCCAGATAGAGGCGGTCGCCGAAGATGGACTTGAGGTCGCGCACTTCCCGGCGCGCCTCGTCCATGTCGCCGCGCCGCACCGCGCGGGGCACGGCGCCCGCCATGCAGGCGGTCAGCGCGATCAGGCCCTCGCTGTGCGCCTTCAGCAGCGGCTTGTCCACGCGCGGGTCGTAATAGAAGCCGTCGGTGAACGCCTTGGTGCTGAGGTACCTGAGGTTCCGGTAGCCGGCGTCGTTCTGGGCGAGCAGCACCAGGTGGTTGCCCACCCGCTGGCTCTTGTCTCCCATCCCCTTCTCACCGGCGACGTACGCCTCGAAGCCGATCACGGGCTTGATGCCGTGTTTCTTCGCCTCCTGGTAGAAGTTGACCACCCCGAACATGTTTCCGTGGTCGGTGACGGCCACCGACTTCATCCCGGTCTCGGCGCAGGACTTCATCAGATCCGGGAGCCGGATGGCGCCGTCGAGCAGGCTGTAGAGGGTATGCAGATGCAGGTGAGCGAAGTCGGGCATCGCGCGCACCATAGCGCGCCCCCCCGACACTTCGGCGGAAAAACGGGAACGCGAGCGTCAGGCCGCCGCGAGCACGTCGCGGAGCGCCGAGTCCACCTCGGTGAAGCGGAAGCGGAACCCGGAATCGAGCAGCTTCTTCGGGACCGCGCGCTGCCCTTCCAGCAGCGCCGAGGCGAACTCGCCCACCAGGATCACAAGGACCGCCCCGGGCACGGGAGCCCAGGAAGGCCGGTGCAGCGCGCGCCCCACCGCGCGCGCGAACTCCTTCATGGTGACGATGCCCGGGGAGGTCAGGTTCACCGGCCCGGTCAGGTCGTGGTCGATTGCCCAGAGGATGGCCGCCACCTCGTCGGCGACGTGGATCCAGGGGAGCCACTGCTTGCCGCTCCCGATGGGTCCGCCGACGAAAGCCTTGAATGGCGGCAGCATCTTCTCCAGCGCGCCGCCCTTCGCGCTGAGCACGACCCCGGTGCGGAGCTGGACGGAGCGGACGGGCGCGCGCTGCGCCTCCGCCTCCCATCGCCGGCTCAGGTTGGCAAGGAAGTCCGCTCCGGGCGCTGCGCTCTCGTCGAGCACCTCGTCGCCCCGGCCCCCGTAGTATCCGACTGCGCTGGCATTGACGAGCACGCGCGGCTTGCGGCGCGCCACCCCGATCGCGTCCACCAGGGCGCGGGTGGTGCGCACGCGGCTCTCCTCGATCTCCTTCTTGTACGCGGGCGTCCAGCGCTTTGCGCCCACGCTCGCACCGGCGAGGTTGACCACCACGTCGGCGCCTTCCACGCTCCAAGGCGCGGTGCCGAAGCGCGGCAGCGCCACCACCTCGTCTCTCCGATCGCGGAGCGCTTGCGAGAGGTGCGATCCAATCAACCCGCTCGCTCCCGCCACGACCGCGCGCATGCTGGATGGATGCGCAAGCGATCTGAGCGATTCGGGTTCTGCGCTATAAGTCCGCGCCGTGAACGAGCTTTGCTGGGTGAGCCTTCAAGTGTCGGACCTGGAGCGAGCGCGAGCGTTCTGGCGCGACGTGATCGGGCTTCCGGAGAAGTCCTCCACTCCGGCGTGGGTGGAGCTGGAGCTCCGCCCCGGCCTTCTCCTCGCCCTGCATCCGGTCTTCTATCCGAATGCCTTGATCAAGCGCGGTTACAATCGCGGCGGTCCGGTCCTGGGCATCCGCGTCTCCGACCTGGAGGAGATGTCCGCTCTGATCCTCCGCCACGGCGCGCAAGCGCTCGGCGCCTCGCAGGAGATCCCGGGCGGCATCTCCCGCGATTTCGAGGACCCTGAAGGGTACGTGTTCGAGCTGGTGCAAATGCGCGGCTGACGCGACTGGGATAGAGACTCCGCCGTGCCGGAGCTGCCGGACGTCACCGTCTACGTCGAATCGATCGCAGCGCGCGCGGCGGGCCAGCCTTTGCGCGGCGTCCGCGTCGCGAGCCCCTTCGTGGTGCGCACGTTCGATCCGCCGCTCGGCGCTGCCGCCGGAAAGCGCGTGCTGGAGGTCCGCCGGCTCGGCAAGCGGATCGTCTTCGCTCTCGAGGACGGATTGTTCCTCGTCATCCATCTGATGATCGCCGGCCGGTTCAAGTGGCTCGAGGCGGGAGCGAAGATCCCCGGCAAGGTGGGGCTGGCGGCGCTCGACTTTCCCTCCGGCACGCTGCTGCTCACCGAGGTCGCGACCAAGAAACGCGCCTCGATCCACCTCGCGCGGTCGCTCGACGAGTTCCGTCGCGGAGGGATCGAGCCGCTCGACTGCACGCTCGGCGAGTTCGAGGCCGCGCTCCGGCGCGAGAACCACACTTTGAAGCGCGCGCTGACCGACCCGAGGCTGTTCTCGGGGATCGGCAACGCGTACTCGGACGAGATCCTCCACCGCGCGAAGCTCTCGCCCGCCCTGCTCACGCAGAAGATGTCCGCGGACGACGTGCGCGCGCTGTTCGAGTCGACCCGGGCCGTGCTCAGCGAGTGGACCGACCGGCTGCGCACCGAAGCGCGGGAGCGGTTTCCGGAAAGAGTGACCGCGTTTCGCGACGACTTCGCGGTCCACGGCAAGTACCGGCAGCCTTGCCCCGTCTGCGGCACCTCCGTGCAGCGAATCGCCTACGCGGACAACGAGACCAACTACTGTCCCCGGTGCCAGACCGGTGGAAAACTCTTGTCGGATCGGTCGCTTGCACGCCTGCTTCACGATGACTGGCCGAGGACGATCGAGGAGCTGGAAGAGAAATTTCCCGCCCCACCGAAGGGCAGGCAGGAGTCCAAGGGCAGACGGTGAACCTGCACCCACTTGGCGAACGGAGCTTTGCGAGCGATGCTGGGCGGGGTACGGAGGCGCGCGATGATCGAGGAGCGGAAGAACGGCGGCAACGGAAACGGCCCGGAGGACGGCGGCCCGAAGCGCAACGACTACGGCGAACCGCAGTTCGCCCCACCGGGCCCCGGCGAACGGCTCGACCAGACCACCGCTCCTCCCGGGCAGCCGATGCCGGGACTGGACGAGGGCCAGGGCGGCGACGTTTCGGGTGCGGAGCGGCCGGCAGCTTCACCGCGACGTCAAGCAGCGCGCGGCAAGCGCAAGTCGAAAGCCAAGGCGAAGTCCGCCGGGAAGCGCGGCGGGGCGCGGAAGGCTGCCAAGAAAGGGCGCGCGCGGGCTGGAGCCAAGAAAGGCGGCAAGAAGCGCGCGTCGGCCGGGCGCCGCAAGGCCAGCGGGAAACGCCGCGGGTCGTCGAAGCGCCGTTAGGCTTCTGACTTCGGGTCCAGTGCACGAGCGCGGGCCAGCATCGCCCGCGCAAGTCAGGTCTCGAAGCTGTCGCTCGGCCGGGGCGCACGTCCGACGCGGGCGACCTTGCGCCGCGGCGGAGGAGGTGCGCCCACCATCTGCCGCGCACTGCGCGCGAGCTCGCGATAGTGCGGCAGGTGCGGCTGCAGCAGCGCGCGCTGCATGGCCTTCTCGTCCGCGTTCTTGGGGATGTGCACCGGTTTTCCGGTGTTGGGGTGGAACCCCGAGTAGTACATGTCCGTCGCCAGCGTCATGGGCGTCGGCGTGAAGTCCTGCACTTGTTGAGGACGCCAGCCGTTCTCGCCGAGATAGTCCGAGAGCTCGACCATGTCCCTCACTTCGCAGCCGGGATGCCCGGAGATGAAGTACGGCACCAGGTATTGCTCCTTGCCCGCCTCCTCCGAGTACCGCTCGAACAGCTCCTTGAAGCGGACGAACATCTCCTTCCCCGGCTTCTTCATCACTTTCACCACCCCGGGAGAGATGTGCTCCGGCGCGATCTTGAGGTGCCCGCCGACGTGGTTCGCCACCAGCTCGCGGATGTACTCGTCGCCGTGCTTCTGGTCCGCGAACGCGAGGTCGTAGCGCACGCCGCTGGCCACGAACGCTCGCTTGACGCCCGGCAGCTCGCGGGCCTTGCGCATCAGCTGGACCAGCGGCCCGTGGTCGGTGCCGAACTTCTCGCAGACGCTGGGATACACGCAGGACGCGCGCCGGCAGACTGCGTGCCAGCCCTCGTCGGTACAGACCATGTGCCACATGTTCGCGGTCGCGCCGCCGATGTCGCTCACCACGCCGGTCCAGCCCGGCAGGTTCTTCAGCCCTTCGATCTCGCGCAGCACCGAAGCTTCACTGCGCGACACCACGTCCCTCCCCTGGTGCTCGGTGATGCAGCAGAAGCTGCAGCCGGCCGCGCAGCCGCGCATGATGGTCACGCTGAAGCGGATCTGCTCCCAGGCCGGGATCTTCGCTTCGCCGTACATCGGATGCGGGAGGCGGGTGAAGGGCAGCTCGTACTCCGCATCGATCAGCTCGGTGGACGGCGGCGGCGCGGGCGGGTTGACGTACACCAGCTCGCGGCCGTGTCTCTGGACGAGGATGCGCGCGTTGTCCGGGTTGTGCTCGAGGTGGTAGAGGCGCGAGAACTCCGCGTACACCCGCTTGTCGGCGACGATCTCCTGGTAGCTCGGGAGCCAGACTTCCTCTCGATCGCGCGCGCCCGCCAGATGGCGCCAGCTCTGTTCCGCATCGTCCTTGAATCGCACCGCGGTGCCCCGCACGTCGGTGAGACCGCAGATGTCCTCGCCCGCGGCGAGGCGCGAGGCAATCTCGAGCAGGGGCTGCTCGCCCATGCCGTAGACGAGGATGTCCGCGGGGCAATCGATGAGAATCGAGTGCCGGACGCGATCGCTCCAGTAGTCGTAGTGGGCAAGCCGGCGCAGCGACGCCTCCACGCCTCCGATCACGATCGGCACCTCCGGGAACAGCTTCCTCAGCTTCCTCGCGTACACGGCCGCCGCGTAGTCGGGACGCCTGCCCGGCGCGGCGTCGGGCGTGTACGCATCCGAGCTGCGCCGCTTCTTCCCGGCCGTGTAGTGGTTCACCATCGCGTCCATGTTGCCGCTCGACACGCCGAAGAAGAGGCGCGGCCGCCCGCAGGCGGCAAAGTCCACCAGTCCGCTGGCATCGTCCCAACGCGGCTGGCTGACGATGCCGACCTTGAATCCCCGCGAGGCGAGCAGGCGGCCGATCAGGGGGACCCCGAAGGTGGGATGATCGACGTACGCGTCTCCGTTGATCAGGACGACGTCGAGCTCCTCCCAGCCGCGCCGCAGGGCGTCGTCGAGCGAAACCGGCAGGTACGCCTCCGGCCCAGGCGGCGTTTGCTTCCGGCGCGCGCCGATCTGGACGATGGGAGGCATGCGCTCCTTATACCGGCGGGGCCGGCCGATGTAGGTAAATTCCGCCTCCGCGGAGTTTGCGCCGGTTTGGCGCGGGATTGGCGAGCTGCTGGTATCCTTGCGCCATCTATGTCCGACGTCAGCGCGCCGTCCACGCCGTCATCCGCGGAGGCGGACCCGCAGACGGATCCGGCAGCGGATCCGCTCGCGTGCGACTGGTCGGAAGGCTTGCCGGGCCCGCCGCGTCCGCATGGGATTCCGCAGCCGAAGCTCCTCACGCTGAACGGCTCGATCGAGGCGCCATCGGCCGGCCCGGCCGTCGATGACGGGGCTCAGTCCGATGTCGCGGTGGAAACCCAGCAACCGCCAGGGATGATTTTCGACGCGGAGGAGGTGCTCCGCACGCCCTTGACGAACGACGGGCCGGAACCGCAACCCGCCGAGGACGCGGTGGCCGCTGCCGCGATGCCTGAAATGTCGGCACCCGCCTTCGAGGCGGAGGTCGCATCGTCTCCGCCGGCGACGCTGGCCCAGGTTCCTGCCGGGTCGACCCCAGCCGGAGACGACGGGCCGACTCCCTGGAGCGAACCAGTCGAGATCACGGAAGCTCCGATCGACGCGATGTGGGAGACGCCCGCGCTGGTCCCGTCCTCCGACTCCACCGCCGTTGCCGACGCCGCGCCCACGGTCCCGGCAGGGATGACCGGATGGGAGACGCCGGCGCCAGCGCCCGAGACGGCAGCGAGCGCGGATGCATGGTCCGCAACTCCGGCCCCTCCAGTCCCCGCGCCGGGCGAGACCTGGTCCACCGTCCCGGCAGCGGAGCCGGTGCAGGAGTGGCAAGCCGAAGCGTCCGTCGCGGAATTCGAACGAGCTTCCAGGCCCGACGCCGGCCCCCTCCCGACAGCCGGGGCGGCCGATTGGAGCTCGCTGCGAGCCGGCCCCGACTGGGCCGCTGCCGTTGCCTCCGCCGAGCCGGCGATCGATGCCTGGGGGGCCGCACCGCCCGCCCCGGCGCAATCCGAATGGAGCAACGCGCCGCCCGCGCACGAACCGCAAGCACGGAACGCCCCGGCCGCGGTGGCGCCGGAGTGGTCCGCGCCGGCGGCGGAAGAATCGCGCCCCTCGGGGGGGCCCGCTCCGGCCTGGAACGCTCCCGCCATGGGCGCCAGCGCGCTCGAACAGCTCGAGTCCGAGCCTCCCGAACCGGAGCCTGGCGCGGCAAAGGAGCTATTCGGCACGGTGCCGACTGGCGGAATGTTGGGGGGCGACGACGAAGACCCGGGGCCTCCCCAGGATCTCGATTCGCCCGAGGAGGTATTGCGTCCCTTGGCCATCGATCACGAAGATCCAGACCTTCCCGCTGTCGACGAGCGCGCGCGGCCGCCGAACAAACGCGCGCAACCCCTGGCGGCGTTCAAGCCGGCGGGGCTGGGCGCGCTGGAAGTATCCGGAGAGCACCGCGTCGCGGTCCATACGCGCGGCGGCCGCACCCTGCGCGGGACCCTGCGCGACGTGGACCTCTCGAAGTCACAGTTTCCCTTGGCGCCCCAGGGCGGAGGCGAGCCGGAGACGATCTACCACTCGGACGTGAAGGCCATCTTCTTCATGCTCGCGCCCGGAGAGAAGGGGCAAGCCGGCGACGGCGCCAAGGTGCGCGTCACCTTCGCGGACGGCCGCTCCATCGAGGGCGTCCGCGACGGCGCGGACGCGAAGCACGGGTTCTTCCTGGTCCCGCTGGACGCCGCTCGCACGAACATCCGGCGCATCTACGTCGCGCGGGAGGCGATCAGCGACGTCAAGGAGACGTAGCGCGGCGGTGTCTGAGTCTCAAGCGTAGGCCCTGAGCCGCCTTCGGCGGCCGGCGGTGTCTGAGTCTCAAGCGTAGGCCCTGAGCCGCCTTCGGCGGCCGGGCCTAATGCAGATACTTGTCTGAGCCGCGGCCGCTCTCGGTGAACGGTCCCGCTTCGTCGTCCTTGCCGCGGATGACGCGCAGCCGGCTGCGCCGCATGCGGCGATCGATCCACCAGACGCGAAAACGCAGGAGCAGATTTCGCGGGCCCACGCCTCCGGCGAGCAGGACACCCGCTCCCAGCCCGAAGAGCTGCGGCAGGTACGCCCACCACGCATCGGTCATCAGCATGTAGAGGACCGTTATCCCCGCCGAGATGGGCAGCATCCACCGCGCCTTCACCGGGACGAAGTAGAGGAAGATCTGCGCGCTGGGCATCAGCACCGCGAATGCGGCGATCAGGCCCTCCAGCGCCGGCCAGTTCCCTGCGTAGGGCCAGCCCCACACCGTTCCCCGTGCGACGAGCCCGACCAGCGACGTCGCCACCGCGCCCAGCGCCGCCGTTGCGAAGTAGAAGGTCACGAACCGTCGGGTGCCCCACCTCTGCTCGAGTGAGGCGCCGAGCAGCCAGAGCCCGAGCAGCCCGAAGAGCAGCCCGACTGGATCGCGGTCGAACAGGAACGTGTAGGTGAACGGCTGCCAGAGGTAGCCGCTCCACAGCTTGGCGGGTGTGAAGGCCACGATCCGGGCCAGCGTCCTGCCGGAGTCGCCCAGGACAGCGGTCAGGATCGAGACGGCCAGGGTCGCGCCGCCGAGCCACTTCACGCCTCGCGTGAGCGGAGGCACCCCGAACCCCATCGCCGGCTGGCCGCGCGGGCTCATCAGTTCCGCAGTCTAAGCGCTCAAGTCCGCGGGCGCTCGCGGTAGAACAGGGT
>WNFS01003879.1_pt1 | contig 11384 bp, 8 predicted proteins | sample 5400141 | NCBI WGS metagenome assembly WNFS01 (sample SAMN13153358, study PRJNA577476) | soil metagenome | isolation source: 60 cm saprolite under Madrone tree | place: USA:California | collected 2016-06-14 | reverse complement strand
TGAGGAACTGCTCTGCTGCCTGAGGCAAACGTGAGAGCCATGAAGGACGCTCTCACGCCCGTTCGACTTCTGAGGGCAAACTCGTTGCGCATCCCGTGGGATAGGCGATATCGAGAAAGAGAAAGCAATTGTGGGGCCACCTGCTGAAGAGCGCGTGAAACAGCACAACCTACAGATTTGGTGATAAGCACATCAATAGAATAACAGCCAGTGTTCGTCTGTGCTCAAAAATTTGGAGTAGCGAAAAAGATAAGCTCACCCTTCACCAAGCTTTTTCGAGACGTTTTTTGCTTGACATAATGTATGGATTTTGGAATGGATAGCCTGGGAGCCAGCACAATCTGGTCTTCTGCTGCTTTGACAAATCTGCCGTTTTGCTTGATCACTTCTGGAACTGAGAAATCGATGTCCTCCCAGGAGTTTGGTAGCACACAAACTGTTTACGGCCATCATTATATTGTCTTTCTGCCTGACAGGAAGTGTGCAAAGTACATTTCCTGTCAGGTAGAAAGAGTACAGATATGTCAGTCACAGAGATTGTGCACGTTGACGAGCAACTACGCTCCCAGGGCAAGGAATCGGCCGAACGACAGGCCGCTCTCTCAAGGCTTTACGCGCAGGGACTCCATTGCCTCCCTATCCCAGTCAATCCCTATGCCGGGCGTTGATGGCGCGACTGCGTTTCCGTCATTGACTTCGATCTCTGACCGCGTGACCATGCGCAGTTGTGGGATGTATTCCACATAGAGCGCGTTAGGTACCGCTGCTGCCAGGCTGACATGTAGCTCCATCAGGAAATGAGGCGCGATCTTGACATTAAAGGTCTCAGCCAGGTGTGCGATCTTTAACCAAGGGGTAATTCCTCCCACGCGCGCTGCGTCGGCCTGGATGATGCCGGCCGCGCCCATCGCCAGGTACTCGCGGAAGTGACTGGCCGAGTAGAGGCTCTCGCCTACAGCAATCGGGATGCTGGTTGATTCTGCCAGGAGACGGTGACCGGTGATGTCTTCGGCAGGCAATGGCTCTTCGAACCAGTACACATCAATCGTTTCAAACAGGTATGCGCGCCGTTTGGCCTCAGCATAGGTCATCGATTGGTTTGCATCTACCATCAGGTGTATACGTGGCCCCACGGCTTGACGAACCGCTTGGAGACGCTCCAGGTCCTCGCTGGGGTCCGGCTTGCCAACTTTGATCTTTACGCCTCGCCAGCCCTGGGCTTTTGACCTCCTGGCTCCTTCGACGAGTTTCTCGGTGGGCAATTGCAGCCAGCCTCCCTCTGTGTCATAGAGGGGCACGTGGGGCTGAGCACCGCCTGCCAGTAACCAGAGTGGCTGTCCCAGTGCCTTGCCGCGCAGATCCCACAGGGCTGTGTCCACTGCGGCGAGCGCGAGGCTGGTAATGGGACCTACCACTGTACCGTGCGTGAACCAGAACAGCTTTTGCCAGATGGCCTCGATCTGTCTGGCATCCTCACCTACGAGCAACGGAAGCAGGTCATGACGCAAAAGTTCGAGAATAGCACGGCCCCCCGTCCCGATGGTATAGGCATAGCCCGTTCCCATCAGGCCGTCTGCCGTAAAGATATCAACCAGGATGGTCTCCTGCTTGACGAAAGATTGGATTGCGTCCTGGCGTGGACGCTCTGGCATAAGATCATAGAGGGACACCTCTACCCGCGTTATTTTCATTCTGGCCTTATCCTTTATGGCTCTTGAGTTATTTGAAGCATTGCACTGTTAAGGTGCAACCGCTCATCGTATGACAACCATCGCGTGAATCTCGATTTCTGGCATCCATATAGTTACTACGTGCTCGGTGTATGACCATTGAAGTGCCTTTCCTCCTGGTTCTAACGTTACCGAGTGGGGAATGTGATCTCTTCGCACGTGGATACATACCTCGCGTACAGACGGGATCTGCTCGTTGTGAACCAGCATTCCCTGGCGCTTCTGCGCGAAATAGTTGAGCAGATGAACAGTGAGGACATCATCTTTGTGCTGAAGCGCTACCTCCAGGTGTAGCGGCTTTTCAACGCTGATCTTCCGCTCTTTCGGGGGCAATACAAGCTTCAGTAATCCCTGCACGATGTCTCGCACCTGCGAGTGACCATCCCGATAATACGAGGCGAAAGGGTCTATCGCGATGAAGCCCGCTGTGCCTTTGCCATAATGGTTTATGGTGATAGCGGGACCCACGCTCTCCTGACCCGGAGGGCAGGCTCCAAATGTTGTATAGTGCTGCCAGTGCTCTTCGTCCTGGATACCATCACGCCAGACCTCGGCTCGTGGTCCTATCAGGTCCGCCAGGCTCTGGGCGGTTCGCGCCTGTACTCGCACAGCGGTACCCCACAGTTGTAATGGCATGTCAGGGAGCCCTTGCAGATCACGCAGTTCGGGCGCGAGCCGTGTATAGGAGATGGGCGAAGGGAGCGTCTCTACCATCTCCAGACCCAGGATATGCGCCAGCCGTCCCTGCCCCTGCCAGCGGTACTGCTCATCCCACCATCCGCTGCGACCCGTTACAAGCAGCCGACCGCCTTCGCATACGTACTGGTCGAGCGCTGCGATTGTCGCATCTTCGAGTAAGCATTGCTCCGGTATAACGACTGCGGATTGCTGACTCAACTCGCGTCGGAGCGTCGGTTCATCGTAGATCAGGCAGTGGACACCTGCTTCAACAAGGAGTAAATGTGCCCCCGCGACACGATCTGTTCTACTGGTGGTATTCAGGCTCCCAACGGGTCCGAGTGTCCGTCCTGCGTCACGACCATTGCCCAGAGGGCCGAAGAGTTGAGAAGGTCCACTTGCCAGTAAAGCTACATCCGGGACTACTTTGCTCCCCAGAACAAATGGCTCCCGCTCCCGAACGAAGTCGTAGCCTTCGCGCAGGGCGTCATAGACTGCAGGCTCCAGGGTTCCGTCAGGATACGGCTGGTCCGCAAAGTTGCAGGTGCCGCCGACCGCGAGGATCGTTGCGAACTCCAGCTTGAAGTCGGTCGTCGAGCGGAGCTGCCACTCTCCCCACTGATGAAAGCGTTCGTTCATGAAGTCAAAGGGCCTGCCGATCGTTGCCTGGTAACGTCCTTCTCTGCTGAGAATAAGCTCATGATTGCCGCCCATAGGCACGGGATCGCAGGAGAAAAAATCGAGATTTAACTCGTCAGGACTGAGCCAGCGTACGAAGCGTCCATTGCTTGTCTCCACGTGGGGACTTGCCCACCGGCCACACGAGTTGTCAGTGAGCAGCAATGTGGGTCGAACGGCATGGACAGTCTCGGACACCGCGTTGAGGTAATGCTGAACCTGTCCACGTCTCCAGATGCGCCATGTTACCCAGCGCTCGTCGTCGCCACTTTCGTCGCGCGTGGTCCATTGCTTCGGGCCGCACCCTTCTTGCTCGCTGGCTGTGCCAGAACTCCAACTAGTCGTTGGCGTTATCGGCCAGGGATGCTTTGGCGCGTGGGGACTGCTCGTAGGCAGGTCCAACCCGGTGGCTTCTCGAAATTGCTGCTGACAAAAGATACAGGTACAGAGCGCACTGCTGAGCCAGGCGCCTCCGTCGAGCCAGATACCGTCCAGCTCGTAGCGACTCGTTGCTTCGTGCAGCAAGGGCAGCGCATATTCCTCAAGGTAGGGCGACGAAGGACAGGCATACGAAGCTTCGTATTGCAACCAGGCTCCCGAAGGCTGCACCCCGTCAGGGCGTACCACCAGCCAGTCCGGGTGCAGGTCTTTGAGGAAGACGTTGGTGAAGACACAGAAGTAGCCAACTGCTTTTAAGCCTTCGGCGTGCAGCGCTTCCGTCATTGTGCTTACGTAATCGCGCGCGAGGTGAGGATGTGGCCTTCCTCGTTCGGTGGGGAAAAAGCAATATCCATGATGGTCATGCATAAAAAAGCTTACCGACTGCACGCCCGCCTCGCGAAACATACGCGCCTGCTTTCGGGCATATTCTTCTGTCATGCCTTCAGCAATTCCTGTCATCCATGCTGGCTCGTGATAATCAAGGTGCAGCTTTCGCCCAAGAGAGGCGTACCATGAATCTTTTGACATCTGTCACTCTCCAGTCCCAGTATCATATATCGTTTTTCAGAGCAAGACGTGGCACACGTCTGTGCTCAATGAAACGCTCCCAATGTCAACCCTTTGGTGATATTGCGCTGAAGCAGCAAATAGGCAACCAGGATGGGAAGCGTGGCCATCGCAAGACCCGCGAAAAGAGCCCCCTCGTTCGTGATGAACTGACCCTGAAAGCCCAGCAATCCGATAGCCAGGGTCTTACTTTCTGGGCTGTTCAAGAGCACGATTGAGAATTGCACTTCGCCCCAGACGTAGATCAGGCTTAAAATGATTACGCCCACCAGTCCGCCCTTCGAGAGCGGTAGTACGATACGCCAGAGTAAGCCGATTTCCGAACAGCCATCGAGTGTTGCCGCTTCAAGCATCTCTTTGGGGAAGACGGCAAAAAACGAGCGCATGATAACAGTCGCTGTGGGCACAATAAACGCCGCGTAGACTATCGCAACTCCGATCTGCGTATCGAGCAATTGCCAGCTTTCGAGCAGTTCATAGATCGGAATAACCGCTACAATAACTGGGACGCCCAGACTCAGCGAGAACACTCTGAAGAGGATGTTGCTCAGCTGCCCGCCTTTGCGTGCCAGACTATAACCAGCCAGGGTACCAAAACCGACGCCCAGGAGTACCGCCAGCACCGCTACTTCAATGGTGTTGACAAAATAGGTTACGAAACCAACCTGCCCCAATGGTCCATTCCAGGCAATCGGATAGTTACCCGGATTGAACCCCGTCAGCCCGAAGGGATCAGCATAGATTCCAAAGTTTGACTTGAAGGAGAGCAGGCCCATCTCGACAAATGGGCCAATAGTCACAATAGCCCAGAGGATGAGTATGGCGTAGCCGACATACCACAAAGGATGGTATCTCAGGCGTCTTCGTCGAGGCCGGCGCTTCGTCTCATTCTGCGTTATCGCGTGGGGCCGAGTATCAGACTGAATCATCGTCACCTATTTCTCCTCTATCGTAATTGCCGCTGGCTTGAATACTGCAATAAAGACAACCGCCAGCAGTCCTATGATTACTGTTGACACGACCGCTATGGCTGATCCAGTCCCGAAGTTGCTGAAGATGAAGGCTTGCTTGTACAACAAAACGTCAAGAACGCTTGTCGCCACCCCCGGCCCCCCTTGCGTAAGACCCCATACAACTGTGAATTGGCGGAACGAAAAGAGTACTTCAAGCAATGTTATCGTTACAATGACTTCACGCGATATCGGCAAAAGGATGAAGAAAAAGCGCTGAAAGACGTTCACCCCATCCAGGTTGGCGGCGTCTTCGATCTCAGGCGGAATGGAGTCCATCGCGGCCAGTACGAATATCATGCAAAAACCGGCCTGGAACCAGATATTGACAAAGATGACCACAAAAAGGGCTAATGTCGGAGATCCCAGCCAGACGTAGTTCGAGCCCAGGTGCAGGATGCCCAGCAGCGTGTTGACGATCCCCCCGGTCGGTTGGAAGGCCAGCTCCCAGAAGACAGTCACAATGATGGCCGGAATAATGTATGGCAGAAAGTACGCTACCTTGAATATGCGCGCCCCCGGCACTCGTTCGTGTATCGCTGCCGCGAAAACCGTTCCTAGCGTAATCGAGAACAGGGTGGTAACGATGCAGATGACAATGTTATTACGCAGAGATAGCCAGAAATCGGGATTAGCGAACAGGCCTTGATAGTTTTGTAAACCAATAAAGGTTGCTGGTCCCACGCCGGACCAGCTATCGAAACTCAAGATAATTGATCGTACAATGGGATAGAGAATGAAGAGCACAATCATCGCCAGCCCCGGCAGTACCATTAAACGTAGAGTCAATTTCGAGACTCCGCGACGATATCCGGACTGGTTGGATGGGCGTAATTTCTTTGCAGTTGCAGCCATTATGGAACATATCTCTCCTTTTGACTGGGACATTTAGCAAGCAGCTTCTCACTCCTGGCGAAAGTATAAAGCGAGAAGTCCACTCGACCCCGCTGTCTGAACGAGCTTGTGAGGTCGAGTGTTCTTCCGCCCGATTTTTATCCTTAATCGAGTGGAGTTGGTGGTTCGCTGCGCACATGATCAAGCGCGCCTTGAAACTTTTGTGCGGTTTGTTGGACATTCGCTTGTCCAGAGAGCATGGCTTGCAAAAGTGGCACCTCTGTCTTTTGACCAATCTCGCCTGGCACATCTGAGTCCCAGATGCCTACCAGCCCGAACTGCTGCCGCAATTGCAGCATCTCCTGAACCAGCGGTGAGTACCGCTTGAGTACGCTGGCTGAGATGGTATCGCTATAGGGAGGAATGGAACCGTTTTCCGCCGCATATGTGCTGATCACATCTGGCTGCATCAGGTAGGAGAGAAATTCTGCTGCGAGCTGCTGGTGCTTTGCGTGCGCCGGGATGATAAAACTGTCTCCGGTGTAGACATCGAAGGGCGTCATGACTCCTGGTATCACCGGTGGCGCCATAAACCATCCAAGGTTATTCAAGTCGACTCCAGCCTGCTGGAGCCCGCTCGGCGAATAGCTTCCCCCCTGTATCATTGCCAGCTTCCCGGCCGCGAATTCTCCCTCTGCCTGTTGTACCTGGAAACCCAGGAAGCCATCTTCAAATACCCCTCGCTGCTTCCAGTCCATCAACGTTTGCAGTGTGTTGATAAACCCCGGGTCGGTATACTTCACGGTTTCGGGCGTGCCTGGCTGCCAATCGGTGATATATTCATCTGACTGCTGCCTGGTTACAGCGCTAGGGAAAAGCGCGTCCAGGTCGTGTCCCAGGTCATAGGGGCTTGCTCCGCCAACGCCCAGTGCCTGGTATCCAGCCTTGTGAAGTCCATCTACCAGCGCGTACCATTGATCCATGCTCGTGAACTGGTGATTGGCCGGGGCGCTCACATGCGCCTTCTCAAAAATCTGCTTGTTGTAGAAAATAGGGCAGATGAGCAAGGTGTCCAGCAGAACGGCGTAATGATGGTTGTTGGCGGTATAGTAGCTCGTCGTTTGCGTACCGTACTGGCCCGCCAAATTAAGTTGCTTCCAAAGCGCATCCAGGCTTGCCAGCTCGTTGTTCTGCACGAGTACGCTATACACACCGGTACTGCGTTGCAGATAGCCGATGTCGGGCGCGTTTCCTGAACTCAGAACAGTGATGTTGGGTCCGCGAGATGTTGTGTCATCAAGCGTCTCAATGCTGATTTTGACGTTCGGGTGGCTTTTTTCAAAGCCGACAGCTATTTCCTGAATCGCCTGTGCCCCCTCACCTTGACTAGACTGCACTCTCAAGGTGGTAATGCCTCCTGGTCCACCTGCATTTCCACACCCACTCAGGATCAGCAAAGTTACCACAACAAAGAGGACTATTGAGAACCTTCCGACCGACCTCTTGCGATCTCGCCTCTGGTCTCCCATGACCAGTTCAGAATCTTCCATTTGTCGACCTCCTTCTGTCCGAGGCAGTGAACTTGCCCGCGTAGAAATCCTATATCGTATAGGATTTCTACAAGAATACCATCTCGTTTTGCTCTTGTCAAGGGGCGCTGGGATGGAGGGTTCTTCCGAGAATCCTTAAACACGACCTGGACAAGGCGAGGTCAGAAATGGTATCCTACTGGAAATCCTATATGATATACGGCACTGAGCCGTGGTGAAAGAAGGAGAATCACAATTTATGGAAAGGGAAAAGCTGATGGATGATCAGGGCCTGGTGTTGAAGTTGCCTGCACGGCAAATGCTGGCGGGTGAAGTCTATGAGTATATTAAAACTCAATTAATGGATCAGCAAATACAACCTGGCGTTCGGATCAATATTGACAAACTGGCGCGACAACTCCAGATCTCGCAGACGCCTATTCGCGAGGCTCTTGCTCGACTGGAGGCCGAGGGATTGGTGACGAAAGAGCCTTTACGTGGCTATTCTTCTACTCCTCTGCTCGATCCTTCTTCTTTCCAGCAGCTTTACGAGATGCGGTTACTGATTGAACCTGCCGCAGCGCGTAAAGCTGCTCAAAACACCTCGGAGGTCGATCTGCTTTTGCTGGAACAGCAGGTCCTGGCGATGCAGGCGGTAAATATTGGAGAGACATACAAAGAATATCGACAATTCTCTGCTGCAGATGCCGCTTTCCATAGCATCGTCGCGCGTACTTCGGGCAACACTTTTCTACAGGATGCTTTGGAGCGACTCCATGCGCATTTACATCTCTATCGTCTGTATTTTCATACTGGTATAGCGATTGAAACTATCTCGGAGCACCGGGAGATTCTCAGCGCGCTCCAGCAACATAATGCTGAGGCTGCGTTTACCGCGATGGCCAGGCATCTTCAATTGGCGCAGCGTCGGCTCACCCAGGGATTTCATAGTTGAGGAAGGAGAGCTATTGAGTAGCAGAAGGGTTTGGGGCGCAGATCATGACTTGCTCGAGCGTTTTCTTGCCGATAGCAGGCACCAGAGTATCTTCTGCTGGATAGCCCACTGGGATGAGGACAAAAGCGCGTTCGTTGGCGGGACGATTGAGCAGTTTTCCCAGAAAGCCCATCGGATTGGGAGTATGGGTCAGGGTAGCCAGGCCAGCGAACGCCAGGGCAGAGGGCCTATCAGTGCCATTTGAGACGAGTATCGAAATTTGACATATATCCTGGAACTCCCCACAAGTTGCGCAACGAGTTGCACTCCCCCTGTGAACTGGCTCTGGGCCTGCCTTTGACGAATCGTCATCCTGCTGACACGACTCACGCCCAAGAAGCTGCAAACAAGCTGACAATCATGATGAAATAACTTGTGGAGGTCACCTATGTAATTCAGCTTGCTTGCTACGTAGAGTAGGGGCCGGTCGCCCTTTTCAGGGTCGCTCGTACCCCCCTCTCCGAACCAGTACGTGCCGTTTATAGCGGCATACGGCTCTCCACTTCGCCTGAGTACTTGCTTCTGAGTTATCGGGACAGCATCAGCACATCCCACTTTCCTCTTCGGTATTCTTCAGGCTCCGCTAGCACCCTTCCTCCCAGGCAAGTCGGGTTTCAAGGACGTTACCGCCTTTTATCCCTCTGTCGGTACCACCTACATCTCGCGATGAAGTGGTCTGCGAACGCCATTACGGCTTCACGTTGAGTAATACGGTGCTTCCGTACCCTTGCAGGTGTCACCCTGTGTAGGGCATCCCGCATTTTCAGCAGAAAAGAGATGCAGCGTGCTCCAGGTTTTCCGTTCGTCCCTATTCCTTCGTAGAGAAGGTCTGCCAGAAGAGTTGGATAGCGGAGCAGAGATTCAATACTCCCCTATCTTCTGGTCCAGCGTTTCAGCCATCTTTCGCTGGCGTCCGCAAAAAAGGCCAGAGGGACTGGAATTCAGCCAGTGTAGGTTTAACCATACACGCTTTGCATTGACCACCCAGAGAATTGATGACTTTCTCTTACGTGGCCTTTGACCCCGACATGCTGCACTCCCCCCTTCCTTTCGGAATTCAAGCCATTTGGCAGGGATGAGTCGGGTATGCACAGGTGGTAAATTAACTGAAAGGCTGACCGATTTTGCATTGAAGGATGGAACTTTGCATTGAAGGATGGAACTTGACGCGAGGCTGCCTGCAAAAACCGCTCCACGTCTGGGATATCAGTAGAGAAGAGTGTAAATAATGGCAGCGAGATCTACACTCCTTTGATGCGTCGCCGATCTCCGCCTCTCTCTCGCCATCCACGAATAAACCGATCTCATGGCCTCACCGCGAAGTCCGGCATCTGCGCCATCGCGCTCAGCATAGTGGTAAATTCACTGAAGGGTGGACCGATTTTACATCGAAGGGTGGGAATGTGCACGGAAGGATGGAAATTGGGGCTTCGTCTCCAGGCCATGCCGCCCCCGCTGCGGTTTCTTCCATCGCTATCTTGTCAATGAGACTCCTCATGCTTGGCACGAACCGAGCACAATGGGTGGTATGGGGTGTGGTGGATGGTCGGGATGGTGAGGTGAAGGTCGGGTGAAACAGGCGGTGTTCAGCTTGCACCTCAAGCGCAGAATAGAAGTGTCAGAAGAGAAGTGTCCATGCTTCTATTGCTAGCATGGAACTCGCCTTTCTTAGTGGAGCGTGGAGACTGGAAGTTCACTTCCATGTTCGTGTGGCACACGTTGCCCCTACGCTCCGCAATGCCAGGCGACGAATTGACACGCCTGAGTGGAAGGAAACCAGATGGAGCACGGGATGAAGAGGCGACTTCACGATGAATCCCATGATTCACGTCAATTTTCCATCCTTCAGTTCAACATCTGGCCACCCTTGAGTTACATTACCAGATATGAGTCAAACAACGAAAAGAATTACGACAGATGACAAACACGTTGCATCCTATTATCGCCCAACACATCGCGGCGATAAACGCTTTTGATACCAATGGAATCGTGGCGACCTTCGCTGATGATGCCTTCGTCAACGATGTACAGCGAGAATTCTGGGGGAGTGATGCGATCAGGCGATGGGTGGAGAAAGAGGTGGTTGGCTATAAGGTAACGATAGAGGTGCGTGAAGTGGTCGAGCACTATGGGCAGACCATTGTCCGCGGTGCCTATGACGGCACCTACGACAAAACCAATCTTCCTCCTGGCGACCTGATCTTGTCGAACTACTTTACCGTTGCGAATGGCAAAATCGTGAGCCTGATTGTGATCGCCAACAGACCGGCTGCATACTAGAGGAAAGAGCGAGGAAAAGAGCCCGTGCCGTGAGCACAAAGCTGGCAAGAAGCTCCAGATCTTTTTCCAGAAGTAGAGATGAGGAGGAAGTGCTTCACCCCTCTGGGGCTGATTGCCGTTCTCCTCGTCTTGCCACATTTGATGCTCTAGAAACATGCATTCGATGCAAGAACAAGATCGAGCAAAGAACGGGACGGCGAGAGGTGCAGATGGCGAACAAGAGCGACCTCCCCAGAAGCTCATCATTCATCAAAGGAGCGGGAGATCCACGCAATGGCAACATGTACCGTGCTGACCATCCGCATTTACAAAAACGGTGCGCAACGATCCGCTTCTGGTGCGGTGTTCCTCGACCCTGCATGGTCGATTCCCATGATTCAGAGCAAATTTCCACCCGTCAGTGCAAAATTCGTCCGCCTTTCAGTTAATTTACCAACAGGGTCTTCCAACAACCCTGATACCTTTCGGTACACTCACTTTCCGCCGCTGATGCGGCGCACCATCTCGTTGCGCATCCCGTGGGGAGATCCATGCTATGAGTCAGAGAGCCGTTTGATCTCAGCCTCGGGAAGACGGCACTGGCGCTCTGGCAACCGTTAGCCGTGTTCATGGGTTGATGCACTACCTGTAAGGCAGGCATTGC
>WNFS01003876.1_pt1 | contig 11385 bp, 11 predicted proteins | sample 5400141 | NCBI WGS metagenome assembly WNFS01 (sample SAMN13153358, study PRJNA577476) | soil metagenome | isolation source: 60 cm saprolite under Madrone tree | place: USA:California | collected 2016-06-14 | reverse complement strand
CTGTTGGGTACCGCCATTCTTGGGAACAACCGATTCGCCATTCTTCAGGATGGAGGCACTTCTGGAGTGCCGGGAATCCCTGGCCAGTCGGTCGTGCCGATGCGGATCAAACTCGGCGATACGGTCGAGGGGTTTCGGTTATCGGAAGTTTCAGAAAAAAGAGTTGTTTTTGCCAAGGGCACTGCAACGGTAGAGGTTCCACTGGATTATTTTCGCAAAACTGATTTAGCTCAACCACGAGGATCGGTGGCGACGCCGACAAGTCCTGCGGGACAAGGGGCTTCGCCCAGAGTTACACCAGGACAGGCAAACGTGCCGGGGCAGAGAGTACCAAGGGCTATCCCTGCTTTACCACGGCGAGACCGGGAACCGGCTGCAGGAGAATGAGAGGGCCGCTATTTAGATCGCGGGAGGAACAATGCCAGCAAGACCTTTCACATGGTTTGTAGTCTTTTGTTATGTCTCAAGTATCGCATTGCCTCTAAACGCCCAGGTCCTCCAGCAGATTCAAGCGACCGAACCGCCGACTCCTCCTCAAGCTCAACCGGCACCCGGAGCGGTGCCGCCGGCTCAACCTCCGGTTGCTCCAGGCCCCCAGGGGACAGTACCGCCTCAACCTGGAGGCGCTCCCAGCAGACCCGAACGTACACTACTACCGCCTCCCGCGGCTCCCTCCGGAGGAATGGTTTCGCTTAACTTCAATCGAGCCGATTTGGTCGAGATCATCCATATCCTCGCTCAACACCTGAGACTTACTTACACCATCGACCCTGAAGTCAAGGGGATCGTCACGATAAACAGCGCCGAGCCGCTAAGAACAGAAGATCTGCTGCCGATTTTTCACCAAGTCCTGCGCATGAACGGGGCTGTGGCAGTTAAAACAGGCAATATTTATCGGATCATGCCCATCAAAGACGGCAAGGGATTGGCGCGGCCGGTGGGCTCAGGTAAGGAAGATAGCTATGCTCTACAGATCGTTCCGGTGCGCTTCTTTGCGGTTGCTGAAATGAAAAAGCTGCTGACGCCATTTGTCATGCCCGGTGGCGAAATCATTGATAATCCGAGAGGGAACTTCCTTATCATTATGGATTTGCCGTCCAATATTCAGCGGCTGATTGAGATCGCCGATCTTATCGATGTTCAAGTTTTTGCCGGTACGCGCATGGAGATCTATCAGCCCAAGGTGGCGAGCGCGGAAGAACTTGCCAACGAGATGATAAAAGTCATGCAGTCCTATGCGTCCTCTGTACCCCAGGCGGAGAATTTTACCGCGCAGTTCATTGCTCTACCGCGAATCAACCAGCTCCTGGTGATTAGCCATAGTGAAGCAGCTTGGACATATGCCAGAAGATGGTTGGAGCGCATCGACGTGGTCGCCGAAGGCCCGGGACGAAGGATTTTTGTCTATCCGATAGAAAATGGTAAGGCCGATGACCTGGCGACCGTCCTAAGCGCGGCTCTCGGTTTACCTGCTCCGGCCGGTGGCGGCCAGAAAAGAACTTTACAGGACCTCCATCGCTCGACTCCGTCGGGGGGCGCGGGTGGAAGTCAGTTTGGCGGTGCTGGTGGCACGACCGGTTCGATGCCTGGAACTTCGAGTAGCGGCTTTGGCGCGCAACAAACGCAACCCTTCGGTGCATATGCGGCTGCGCAAGTGCCCGCGCCCACTGGCCAACCCGCTGCGCCTACGCCACAGGCGGCTCCCGGAAGTCCGGGGCTTGCTGCTCCTTCGCCTAGTACTCCTAGAGCGCCCACTCCCGGCGCTCCGTCAGCGAAACCTGAAGAGCAAGTGCGCATCGTCGCTGACCCAGCCACCAATTCACTGATCATTTATGGTACTGCCCAGGAATTTCAAAACATCAAAAATATTCTCAAAGAGCTCGACGCTGTGCCAAGGCAAGTCTTGTTGGACGTTCTCATTTTTGAGGTAACGACATCTAACAACGAGACGTTAGGTGTCGACTATGAAATTAAATCCGGCCACACCCCATTCTTTGGTGCTACGTTGCCTTCGCGGGGTAGTGTTCTTACCGGGATTCTGAGTTCGTTGGGCGGCGGCGGCACGACGGGTACTACTACCACCCTTAATTCATTCCCTGGTGGCATGAGCGGGATTTTTGGAGGCAATACGGTGCGGGCGCTCGTGAACGCCCTGATGACAGATTCCCGCGTCAAGATCTTATCTGCCCCCAGTGTGCTGGCGAGTGACAACCGGGCGGCGCGCATTCAAGTCGGAAGCCAGCAGCCGGTGGCCACGGGTTCGGTGGCGACTCCCATAACAACCACGGGAACAGGGACCGGCACGTCATTCGCTACGAGTTCGACGATCCAGTATCAAAACACCGGTAGAATTGTCACTATCATTCCGCAGGTCAATTCCCAGGGGCTGGTGAATCTGCAGATATTGGCTGAGGTGAGTGCGATAAATACAACCGCTACTGTCCAGTTAGGAACATCAGGTTCATTTCCAAGTTTTGATATCCGCCAGGCGGAGACAACGGCTGTTGTTCAAGATGGAGACAGTCTTGCGATAGGTGGGATCATCGCCGACAACAAAAACGAAAATCGTACCGGCATTCCATATCTCATGGATGTTCCTGTACTCGGGCGCTTGTTCCGGACGACGGTTGACACAAGCATTCGGACCGAGCTCATCTTTCTGATTACCCCCCATGTCATTCGGAATAGGAGCGAAGGCACGGCGGTTACAGAAGAATTCAAAAGCAAGCTCTCAATTCTACGCAACGACCTTGAAAGGGTGAGATTAGAGCGAGAGCGCGACCTGGAAAAAATGAAGCGTGAGTGGCAAGACCAACAACAACAGCAGCAACAACAGCAGCCTGCAGCTCCGGTCCCTCCAACCGAACCGCCGAGTCCAGCGCCGAGTCCGAGTAGCGGCCCGGCTCCCTCGGCGCCACCGGTTACACCATTGCGAAACATCAATGACGTCCGCGATGAATTGCCACCGACGCGGCCAAGCCAGGGTCCACAAGCTTCGATTGGCGAGAGCCCTTCATCTCTTTTGGTGAGCCGTGTCTTGCCGCCGCCAACAGTACCGATTCGCGATAAAGGAGCAGAACCGGTGCAACGAAAGGAGATCCCTTCTGCGCTATCGGTCATCGTGCCCAAGGCGCTGCCGCACGGGAACCCAGCTGCCGTAAAATCGGTGACCGAACCCCACCGGCCGACCCCACTCTGGACGGTCCAGGTCGCCTCTTTGGTTCAAAGCCGCGATGCCGAGGGTATCGCCAAAAAGTTAAAGGACAAAAGGTATGACGCTTATGTGGTTGCCGCAGAGGTGAAGTCGAAGATCTGGCATCGCGTTCGGGTGGGTCAGGGGGTCGAACTTGCCGAAGCCGTCGAACTCCGAAAAACCCTCAAAGGCAAGGAAAATTTTGACCAAGCATTTATCGCGCTCAAATAGCTTAACGGCGTAGACTCTCTATTTGGCGCGCGGCCTTTTCCGCGGTCGCGCTATCTGGATTTGAAACGGGCTGGATAGCGGACCGCATCCCCCGGCTAATTTCATCAATTCGTTTGATACCGGAACCTTTCTGGTTGCGCTGCCCCCTGGTGCCGCCTCCCCTGGGTATTTTCATAGAAGTCATCGCTCTGTTATGATCTTACAGGTGGGTTATGTTATGGTGGCGAGGTTATGCTATCCATGGGGTTTGCCAACATTGATCCTCGGATCGAAAGGGATTATGGTGACTTGACTTTTGGCAGTGCCGTCGCCATGCCGAATATTCGGTGGCGATTTTTCATTCGTTTAAGGATGGCGAATCCGTGGTTGTAGAGAAGATTCCTGGGTCTGAGTCATGAATTTTGATAGGTGAGGCGATTGTGAATCCAAAAGAACTAACTATCGAGCAGGTTCAAGACATTCTCCGGGCTGAGCGTTACATCTGCGATCGCTCATTAGCTACTGTTGTCTATCTTGCGCTGGTCATGGGTAAGCCGTTGCTCCTGGAGGGTGAAGCCGGAGTCGGGAAGACGGAGATCGCTAAGGTGCTTTCGAAGGTTCTGGGAGCCAAGTTGATTCGCCTGCAGTGCTATGAAGGATTGGATGCGAATACGGCGCTCTACGAGTGGAACTATCCCAAGCAGATGTTACGCATCAAACTGGAAGAGGTTGAGCATGGAGATAGGGAAACCGTTGAGACTGAGATCTTCAGCGAAGATTATTTAATTAAGCGGCCTTTGTTGGAAGCGATCCAAACCGACGGTGCAAGCCCGCCGGTACTGCTTATAGACGAGATCGATCGCGCCGATATGGAATTCGAAGCCTTCTTGCTGGAGGTGCTTTCAGATTTTCAAATTACCATTCCCGAAATCGGCACGGTCGCAGCGAAGCATCGGCCCTATGTCTTTTTGACCTCGAATCGAACGCGCGAGATTCATGACGCACTGAAACGCCGCTGTCTGTACCACTGGATTGAATATCCGACCTTCGAAAAGGAATACGAGATTATTACCACCAAGTTTCCGGAGGTGGAGTCCGCCATGGCAAAACAGATCTGTGCCTTTATGCAGCGGGTTCGCCAGATGAATTTCTACAAGCGGCCTGGAGTCGCTGAAACGTTGGATTGGGCTTCGGCTCTGATTGCTCTCAACCGCAGGGAATTGGACGATAAGAGCGTGGTGGAGACCATGGGCTGCGTTTTCAAGTATCGCGAAGACCTGCACCATCTGAAAGAACAGGTCGAAGGAAAACAACTTAATCTTGAGGCGTTGCTTCGGGTATCGCCTGAATTGGTAACTTAACAAAGATGGAAATTACCCCGGAAGCCGTCGCCGCTGCCGTTGGCCACTTTTCCTCGGTGCGTGGCCAGGGAACCTTGCCCAATCTCTTGGCCTTTGGGCGGGCTTTGAAACAGCTAGGCGTCAAGGTCAGCTTAAGCCAGGTGATCGATGCGTCGCGCTCGGTTGAGTTTGTCGATATTGCGGACAAGGCAGACTTCCGCGCGCTACTCAGGTCCAATTTGATTTCCCAAAAAGAAGACTTTCCGGTGTTTGATATGCTGTTTGACCATTTTTGGCGGGAGCAGAGTTACGAACGGGTGCCGATGGAGACTGTGGAGATTCAGGGAACGCCGACCGAATCCGGAGCACAAGAGGGAGGGGATGAAGAGGGGTTAGAAAATGCCGTTGCGGAGGCCGTCGCTGCGCAAAACATTCCGCTCGAAAACCTCGATGAGTTTTCCGTTCCTACGTACAGTCCGCAAGAACTGCTCAATCGCAAGGACTTCAGCGAGATGGGCGTCGAGGAAAGCCGGGCCATCGCGCGAGCCATCTTGCTGATCGCCACGAAGATCGCGACGCAGATCAGCCGGCGCAAGAAACTCGGACGCAAGGGCAATGTCGTCGATCCGCGCTGGACGATGCGCAAGAACATGAAATACGGTGGCGAGATCATCGACCTGGTGAATCGCAAACGACGCATTAAGAAAACCAGGGTCGTGCTGCTTTGCGACGTGAGCGGCTCCATGGATTGCTACAGCCGATTCTTGATTCAATTCATGTACGGCCTGCAAAACGAGCTTTGGGGGGTGGAGACCTTTGTCTTCAGCACTTCCCTCAGCCGCATCACCCACCTGATCCGCACTAAAGATATCGCTAATGCGCTGGAAAAAATTTCCGGCAGCATTCTCGGCTGGTCGGGGGGCACCAACATCGGCCGCTCCTTGCATACATTCAACCGCAATTTTGCGCCCAGCATGGTCACGCATCGAACCGTGGTCGTCGTCATCAGTGACGGCTGGGACCGTGGCGATGTGAGTTTGCTCGAGCGGGAGATGCAGGACCTGAAGCGCAGGTGCAAAAAGATCATCTGGCTCAATCCGCTGCTGGCGAGTGAAAACTACGAGCCGCTTTGCAAGGGAATGCAGGCCGCGCTTCCCTATCTGGACCTATTTTTGTCAGTGCATAACGTCAACAGCCTGATTACGCTGGGCCGCACGTTGCAGAAGATGGTGGCGTAACGAATCAGGAAATATTTGTAGCTGGAGGTGATATCATGCCAGGTCAAGGACCGTGTTTTGATGAAACCAACCCGGAAGGTAAAAAGAAGGAATCCGTCTATCACCAGGTGAAAGAATTTCTCGACAAAGGAGAGACGCTGGCGGTAGCGACTATAGTGTCTACGAAAGGTTCGACGCCGCGAGAAGTCGGCGCCAAGATGATGGTGACCGCATGGGGAGAAATTCTCGGTACCATTGGTGGCGGTTGTGGTGAAGCGGACGTAAAGCGGGAGGCTATTGATGTGATTCGCACGCGCAAACCGAGAATGGTTCGGATCGATCTCTTGGATGATATTTCGTCGGATAGTCCCGCGGTGTGCGGCGGGATTATGAACGTGTTCATCGATCCGTGGTGGAAAGAGCGAGATCAGGAGGCGTCTATTTCCAAATGACTTCACTGTCCGAAGAACTCGTCCAGGTCGCCGAGCAAGGCGCCGCCGCGGTGCTGGCCACGGTGATCGAGGTCGAAGGCAACGATCGAGTGGAAGCAGGCACCAAATGCCTGATTCGTGACGGCGAGGTCCGAGCCGAAACCATCGGCGATGCGACCCTCGTGGAAGCGATCGTCCGAGAAAGCGCAACCCATCTTCGAGACGAGAAATCGAAACTTGTTTCGTTAAATATGCCACAGGGCGGCGGCAAGGTGGAAGTATTCTTTGAGGTCATGCCGGCACCGCCGAAGCTGGTGGTGGTTGGCGCCGGGCATATTGCTGTGCCTCTGGTACAGCTAGCCAGGATTTTGGATTTTCATGTGGTTGTAACCGATGACCGCCTGGCCTATGCCAATCGCGAGCGCTTCCCGGATGCGAACGAAGTTCTGGTCGGAGATATGGCGCAGATGCTTAAAGAGATGTCGATCACACCGTCGACCTATATCGTCCTTATCACCCGAGGGCACAAATACGACGAGCCTTGCTTGCGGGAGATCATTCACAGCCAAGCGAAGTATATCGGCATGATCGGCAGCAGACGGCGGATCAAGGCATGTTTTCAAAGATTCCGTGACGAGGAGAAGATCGCCGAGGAGGTTATCGACCGGGTTTACGCGCCCATTGGGCTCGATATCGCGACTGAGACACCGGCGGAAATCGCGCTCTCCATTCTCGGCGAGATCATCAAAGTGCGTAGGGGGGGTAAGGCGGCGTCCCTTTCCGGCCACTAGCAACAGGGTGTCGGCGTCTGCCATGCGCCAGCTTAATTAAAAACGTGGGAGTATCGGCAAAAATTAATGGTGTCATATTTTCAGATCTAGGACAGGCATCGTCATTCATGGCGCTGGATTGGGTACAGGCGACGTTGAAGAAAAGTCTAGGATTCGCGCCGTTTCCGGCAACGCTCAACGTGCGGCCTAAAATGCAGGAGGATGCCCGGATTTGGGAAGACGTGCAGAAGAATTTTCCGGGAATCCCGCTGCCGCCCGCGGATAATGGGTTTTGCAGCGCCCGGCTTTACCGAGTAGAAGTTCAGGGACCATCGAATTCAGCCAACGGTAAGGTAAGCGGAGCCGTTTTGCTTCCCGACGTGAATGGTTATCCAAAAGACAAGATCGAAATCATCGCTCCCGTTCGGCTAAAGAGCGCGCTGGGCGTAACTGACGGAGACCAACTAACACTGGAGTTTGCCAATTGACTAACAAAAAAAGGCTGATCGTTGGTATTTCCGGGGCCACGGGAGCGGTTTATGGAGTTCGAATTCTAGAGATCCTCTCGAGGATCGAAGACATTGAATCTCATCTGGTCCTGACCAAGGCAGGCAAAATGACCATTCAGGTTGAGACGCCGTACTCGATCAAAGATGTAGAGGCTATGGCTGACGTCGTCCATGACGTTAACAACGTCGGCGCGAGTATCTCCAGTGGTTCATTTCGCACCGAGGGTATGGTGATTGCCCCTTGCTCGATGAAGTCCATGGGCAGCATTGCCCACTCTATTGGCGGCGATTTGTTGGTACGCGCAGCTGACGTCGTCTTGAAGGAGCGTAAGAAGCTCGTTCTCGTGGTCCGTGAGACCCCGCTTCACCTTGGACATCTTGAAGCCATGGTGTCACTCACGCGCATGGGTGCGGTGGTGTTTCCGCCCGTGCCTGCTTTTTATCATCGACCCAAAACCCTGGATGAAGTGATCAACCAAACCGCGACGCGCATCTTGGATCAGTTCGATATCGATGTAAAATTATTCCACCGTTGGGACGACGAAGGGATGAGCCGCCATCCGGATGCGGGAAAAACCACGCCGCTCGCCGCCGCCAAAGAGCGCCAGGAAGCTAAAAAGCAACGTTGAAAAGTCTCTCGGCCAACTCATGCCACGCCGTCGGGTCAATAAACCTCTTACCAAGACCCAACAACGCAAGAAGGAACACCTCGAACTCTGTCTTGACACGACAAGCGTTACCAGCCAGTTAGGCACCGGCCTGGACCGCTATAGCTTCCTCCATAATGCCCTGCCGGAGCTCGACATCGATGAGCTCGATGTCAGCACGAAGTTCCTAGGTAAACGTCTTCAGGCGCCGATCCTGATTTCCTCAATGACCGGCGGATTTGAGCTCGCCCGGCAAGTGAATCGCAACTTGGCCGCTGCCGCTCAAAACCTGGGTTTAGCTATGGGCGTTGGCTCGCAGCGCGTTGCCATCGAAGAACCCTCGGTTGCCGATTCTTTCGGGGTCCGCGATGTCGCTCCGGATATTCTGCTGCTGAGCAATATCGGCGCTGTACAGCTCAACTACGGATATAGCGTCGATCATTGCCGCAGAGCCGTCGAGATGATCGGCGCCAATGGGCTTATTTTGCATCTCAACGTTTTGCAGGAAGCCGTGCAGCCTGAGGGCAATCGTAACTTCAAAGGGCTGGGCGAGAAGATCGCAGAAGTGTGCCGCCAACTGGAAGTTCCGGTTGTGGCCAAGGAGGTCGGCAGCGGTATCTCTGCCGAAGTGGCGGTAAGACTAAAGGAAGCGGGTGTCAAAGCCATCGACATCGCCGGCAGGGGCGGAACCTCATGGTATGCCGTAGAAGCCCAGCGGGCGGCGCAACGGGGAAAACCGGCGGAGACCACCTTCGCAGATTGGGGTATCCCGACGGAAGAGGCGCTTGTGGCTGTACGGAAGTCGGTGCCCGATCTTCAACTCGTCGCCTCCGGCGGTATCCGCACTGGTTTAGACATTGCGAAATGTATTGCCTTGGGGGCTGATATGACGGCCTTCGGTCAGCCACTTTTGGCCGCCGCTTTGGAGTCGCCGGAGAAGGTGGTACAATTTATCTCCGGTATCGTCCAAGAGATCAAAATCACTATGCTCTGCGTCGGGGCAAAGAACCTAGAAGAGCTGAAAAAAATTCCTCTCGTGCGCCGATCCTGACGTCAGCTCCGAGTTCCGGGTTTCGCGTTTCAAATTGAACTTCAGGACCGCAGGCTCGAACCGACAAGCGCCGCACCCTATGTCTGACCTACTGAAGCAGCAGATCCTGAGTTATCTGAAAGAACATAACACCATGACCTTGGGAACTTGTTCGGGAGATGTTCCCTGGGCGGCTACGGTTTTCTATGCGAGTGATGAATTGCGCCTCTATTTTTTTTCAGTGCCCGATTCTCGCCATTGTCAAAATTTAGCCGCCAACCCACGCGTCGCCGTGACCATTCAAGAGGACTATCACGACTGGCGCAAGATCAAAGGCATCCAATTGGAGGGCACTGTAACCTTGGTGGATTCTCTCGTTGCGAAGGCCAAAGCGATGGCGGTTTACGCGCGCAAGTACCCGGAAGTCATCAAGCTTTTTACTAACCCAGACAGCGGCCTGTTTTATAAGGCTTTTCTGAAAGTCAAATTCTACTGCGTCATACCCGACAAACTTTTTTTTATCGACAATGAACAGGGTTTTGGCAAACGGCAGGAGCTTGCTATTCACGAGTAGATCGAATAAGCAGGCAAAACGTCTAACTATTTGAGGATTGATCCATGTCACGCCTGGTGGGAAAAGAACTGACACAAGCCCTTTTGGAGCGGCTCAACGGAGGAGACGTAGAGGCCCAGGAGGGCAAGATTATTCCGATTTTTACGTTAGACGAATTTGGCTGGCCGCATCCTGCGCTATTATCTTACTATGAAGTTGCTGCCCAAAACGCATCCACGATTGACCTCGGTCTATGGAAAAACAGCTCCACGGCGAATCATCTCAGGCGAACCGGCAAAGTGACTCTGATGATTACCGACAAAGGCGTAAACTATTATCTGAAGGGGAGCGTTACAGAGCTGCAGGCTGAAATGACCGGTGTGCCGCAGGTTTCGCGGTTTCGTGTAACCACGGAAGAACTCCTGGAAGACCAAGAATCCAATGCCGAAATCACCAGCGGTTTAACTTATACCCGCATGAAAGAGCGGGGGACGACCGATATCGCCGCGATTGTCTTGCGCCATTTGCGCGAGGCGCCATGAATCGAAAACGCATTCTGTTCATCATCCTTACCATTCTCGTGCTGGCCGGGACGGGGTATGGCTTTCGGCTGTGGAGTCAAGGCGCCAAGGAATCGCCTTATATTTCGGTGGAAGTGCAAAAGGGCAATGTGACACAGGTGGTTACCGCCACGGGGAGTCTCTCGGCTGTGATTACGGTCCAAGTCGGGAGCCAAGTCTCTGGAGCCATCGATAAACTGTTCGCCGATTTCAACAGTAAGGTGAAGAAGGATCAAGTCGTCGCCCAGATCAATCAAGACAAATTCAAAGCCACGGTCGATCAGGCGCGTGCCAATCTTCTCGCAGCCCAGGCGAACGTCACAAAAGCTAAAGCGAGTATGGAGGACGCGCAGCGGACCTTGGACCGCAACAAGGAATTGAAGAAGCGGGACTTGATCGCCCAGAGTGAATTTGACACGTCTCAGGCCGCCTACGATTCCGCAGCGGCACAATACGAAGTTAATAAAGCCCAAGTTAACCAAGCTCAGGCGGCCCTGAATCAATCGAGCGTCGATTTCAACAACACCGTTATTCGCTCCCCGGTTGACGGGATAGTGGTCTCACGCAATGTCGATGTCGGACAGACGGTGGCGGCGTCTCTGCAGGCGCCGGTTTTATTTCTCATTGCCAACGACTTAAGCAAAATGCAAGTTGACACCAACGTTAGTGAAGGAGACGTTGGCAACGTCTGGGTGGGTCAGGATGTAACTTTTGCCGTTGACGCGTACCCTAGCCGCCGCTTCAAGGGCACGGTGCAACAGGTCCGCAATGCAGCGATTATGGTCCAGAACGTCGTGACCTATGACGCAGTAGTCGGAGTGGACAATAAGGAGCTGCTTCTCAAGCCGGGTATGACCGCCAACGTAGAGTTCTTGGTAAGTCAAAAGTCCGACGTGCTTAAGATTCCCAATGCGGCGCTGCGCTT
>WNFS01013358.1_pt1 | contig 11391 bp, 3 predicted proteins | sample 5400141 | NCBI WGS metagenome assembly WNFS01 (sample SAMN13153358, study PRJNA577476) | soil metagenome | isolation source: 60 cm saprolite under Madrone tree | place: USA:California | collected 2016-06-14 | reverse complement strand
AACCAAACGTGGCGTTGGGCAGATCGGGACGTTCCGCAAAGATGGTGGGCCCAAACGTTTCGAGTTTGAAGGTCGTTCCTTTATCGAGTGCGCCCTGTGGAATGCGCAATTCAGCTCCGTCGGAGCTGACCACGGTGCCACCGCCCGCGCCGATGGCAGTCGTGCCATCGGCGGCTACGAATTGGCTACGCGTGAAGGTGGCCGTGGTCTTGTCGGGAGCGGTGATAGTGACGGCGAGGACATCGTCAATCGTCGCGGGCATTTGGCTTGGTCTGATCGACGATGAGGATGGTAGTGCCTGGCGGGAACGAATTGGCAGGCGCGGAGATTGCCACGTTGCCGTTTTGATCGGGCATACCAAAGATGAGCGCATTGGTATTGAAATTGGGCGGAGTGATGGCTTGCGTGGTGAAGGTGACACTGGGCACGGAGGTGAGCCCGCCGAGCGCGTTGGCGAGTCCAGAAGCAGCGAAGGTGTACGCCGTGGAAGGCTGCAGCGCAGATTGAGGGAAGACCGCGAGCCTGGTGTTGTTTTGAGAGAAGACAAAGCGGATCGCTACGGGCGTGCTGCTTCCCTGCTCGGTTTGCGTCAATGTGATGCTTGAAGTGGCGACGGTCGCGGGATTGAAAGCGTCGGGTGCGGTGACATCGATTTCGGCCGTGAGCGGGACGCCGACAGAACCATTGGCGGGTATGACCGTGGCGGCTTCAACTTGGCCGATGACGCTGATATTCGCCGAGGCGGTCTGACCGGCAGTGACCTGAACAGAGGCAGACGCGAAGAGAGCGGTGTTCGGAACGCTCGCGCTAAGATTGACGGGCCCTGCGAGCGCGGGAATAACATAGGAACCCGCGGCATTAGAAAACGCAACGAATGGCAGGCCATTGGTCTGGACGAGCGCGGCTATGGGGCTTGAGTTAGCAGAGACGGTTCCGGCCAGGAAGCCTGTGGGCGGTGTCACCTTGTAGAAAACATAGTCGCCTCCCTGAACGATGCCTGGGAGACCGGGCACTGCATGTGTAACGAGACTCGCGCCGTTGACTTGCGCAAGACTGACGACCACCAGGTAGGGGACGCCGGCAAGGCGTTGCACCTGAGCAAGGAAAATATTGTCGCCAGGTTGCGCCGTTCCTGCTGCTACCGAGAGTTGCGCAGGAGAATTGAGAGTTTGGCCAGAGAAATCGATGCTGAATTCACTCAGAGTTATAAGCGTGTTTGTTGTTGGCAGGAAGTTATCCACGGCTTCCGAACTGATAGCGATAGCCGTGTCTTGAGGCAGGGATCCGGCTGCGACGGTCAAAGTAGCACCACCACCCTGCGTGGAAAGCGCCTCGCTGCCGCCGACCTGGCCGCGAACGGATTCGCGGCCAGAGAGAATGTCGAGATGCACGTCGCCAGAAGAGAGCTGCCCAATCTGAAAAGTCTGTGAAGGAGTGACAGGAAAGGTTGCCGCCGCGGCCGCGCCGCTGGGTGCGCCGAATTGATAAAGGAGAATGTCTTCGGTGCGCAGATCATCAGAAAGCTGTTTGCCGGAAAGCAGCGTGTACGTCTCGGAAACGTTTGCCTGAATGACCGTACCGGACGGAAGTGGCGTTGGCGATTGGACGGCAAGTGTGGCAAGGGAGATGCCGCCCGTGGGGGAAACGGAAGCTGGATTCAGCGAACCGGAACTGGAGGCGTTTGCAGGAAGCGCAACCATCGCGACGCCGCCGAGGAGTTGGTTAGCCGAAGGAATGCTGGGTGCATTGTTACCGAGATCCGCAACCACCAGCGCAAAATCTCCGACTGCGGGTATCTGAACCGCGAGTGATCCGTTCACTGCATTGAGGTTTGGCGTGACCATGAGCCAAGCGTGTGCGTTGTAGTCGTACCGCACCAGATGCATAGTCTGCGAGGACGCCAATTGTGCTATCGTCGCGTTGAATGAAGCCGTGGTGGAACTATCAGCGCGAAGGTCAAACGTTGTAACGGGAGACCACCCGAGTGGCAAAAGTCCAGGGAGACCTTGCTGCGACAATAAAGTGAGATGGAAATTTGTCGCGGAGCCCACAGCGCCCGGAGTTACTGCGATCGTAACCATTCCAGCCGTAAGTGATCCGCCGGACGTGGTAACAGAAGTCGGTGCACTGATCGATGTTAAGCGCGCGTCAACCGGAACTGTGCCGACTCCGCTTTGCAAGAACACTTCGCGTTCCACAGTGACCGCCGCTGGAATACCAGCCGACGGGTTCGGCACAGTACTGATGCTTAAGAACAGGTGCGGACTGTTTGAAGGAAGCGAGTAGCGGCCACTGCTATCGGAGGTGTCTGATGCGCTGCCACCGATAGCCTGTACGGAAGCTCCTGCGAAGGGCAGACCGTTAACATTGGAAAGAACCTGGCCGGTCACGACACCAGCGAGCACCACCTGAATGCCGCGAGCAGAACTGTTGGCGTTGCCAGCAGCATCAGAAACCGAGACGGTCAATGTGAGTGTGTCCCCGGCGCTCGCCGTCGCGGGCGCAGTGAAGGTAACCGTATAAGGTGGAGCCGTGAGACTAGCTAGTGTAGTTCCGTTGAGCTGGAAAACGACTGCCGTTATGCCGCTCGGACTATCGCTGGCCGTGACTGTTGCGGTGCCGCTTTGACCTGGCACGATTTGAGCAGGCGCCGTAAATTGCAAAATGGAAGGCAGAGTCTGCTGGATGTTAAGGGTAACCTGAGCTGTTGAACTGTTCCCCGCCACATCCACAGCGGTGCCACTGATGACCTGATGAGCTCCATCCGCTGAAACAACTCGTGGCGCGGGACATGTTGCAACGCTGGAAAGACTATCCGAGCAGGTAAACGTCACAGTTGCCGGAGTGTTGTTCCAGCCATTGCCAGATGCCGCTGGCGACTGGGTCGGTGTGATGCTGGGCGGCGTCTTGTCCAAGCTCACGGTGGCGCATGCCGTGGCAGACAGGCCAGTGCTGTCAACGGCTCTGGCGCAAAACGACTGGTTCGCTCCTTCCGTATTCACAACGATAGGCGAAGGACAACTGGCCAGTGGATTGGAACCGGACGCACACGTGAAGGTCACCGTGACATCCGTATTGTTCCAGCCCTTCGAATTCGGCGCTGGAGAAATGACGGCGATGATCGATGGTGCCGTCGGCGGTGCCGTCTGAATACTGACCGTTGCGGTCACCGTAGCCGTATTCCCCGCGACATCTGAAGCGGTACCTGTAAACTGTTGATTCATACCAGCCGTCGTAACGCTTATGGGCGCGGGACAGTTCGCTACCCCTGACAATGCATCCGAGCAGCTAAACGTAATCGTTACTGGCGTGGTCGTGTTGATGCCGTTTGTATTTGGAGCAGGAGAAATGCCGTACGAGATCGTGGGGGGAGTCTTATCGATTTTGAGCACGACGCTCGTTGTGCCGGCATTCCCTGCCGCGTCGTTCGCCGTACCACTGACGGTCTGATTGGCACCCTCTGTACTCAGTGTTACTGCCGGCGGACAGAGTGCGATCGGCGCAGTTCCCGGGGCGCACGCAAAGCTGACAGTGACGTTCGAATTATTCCAACCGGCAGCGTTTGGTGCGGGAGCAGGGCTGGGAACGACTGTGGGCGGTTTTGATCCGATATTCAGCGTTACGCTCGCCTCAGCCGAATTCCCCGCAACATCCGTTGCCGTGCCAGAGACCGCTTGGCCTGCGCCTTCCGTGCTAATCGTTTGGGGAGGGGGACAGGCCGCAATTGGAGCTGTTGTGTTTGTGCAAACGAAACTTACGGTGACGCTTGAGTTGTTCCACCCGTACGCATCGGGGGCCGGCGATGCCGTCGCCGTGATCTTGGGTGGCGTCACTGCGATATTCAGGTTGACATTTGCCGTTGCGGGATTTCCGGCAACGTCAAGAGCAGTCCCGACTATGGCCTGATTCGCTCCTTCAGTGCTTACGGTCTGAGGTTGCGGGCAGCTCTCAATCGGCGCCGTCGTAGCGGTGCAATGGAACGTCACCGTGACGGTCGAATTGTTCCAGTTGTTTGCGTTTGGCTGAGGTGAGACGGAGGCGGTTATCGTAGGTAATGTTGTAGCGATGTATACGTGCGCTGTGGCTGGCGCCGAATTCCCAGCCACATCGGTCGCGGTCCCCGTAATTGACTGATTCGCGCCCTCGGTACTGACCGTCTGCGGTTGGGGGCAAGTTGCGAGCGGCGCTGTCGTCTTCGTGCAAGTAAAACTCACCGTAAGGGGCGAATTGTTCCAGCCGTTTCCGTTCGGCGCGGGCGAAATTGCTTCTGTGATCGCAGGTGGGGTTTTCGCGATATTCAGATTAACCTGTCCCATATTTGAATTGCCGGCGGCGTCTGTTACTGTCCCCGAAACGGTCTGTCCTGCGCCTTCCGTGGTAATCGTTCGTGGCGAGGGGCAACTCGTGATGGGCGACGAAGATTGTGTACACGTAAAACTGACCGTCACATCCGTCTTGTTCCATGCTAGGGCGTTTGGCAAGGGTGAGGTGGAACCTGCAATGGATGGCAGCGCCAATTCCAGATTCAGTGTCACGCTCGCTGGAGCAGAGGTGTTGCCGGCCACATCCGTTGCCGCGCCGGACACGATCCGATTCGGGCCGCTCGAAGAAACCAGGATTGGTTGCGGACACTGCGCGACACCCGATGGCGAATCCGAGCAATGGAACGTCACTGTCACGTTCGTATTGTTCCAGCCCGCGGAATTGGCAATAGGCAAGGCGCTTGCCGTGATTGACGGAGGTGTCTTATCTATGCTGACTGTTACGCCGGTTGTCGCGCCGACTCCTGCGTTGTTTGTGGCTGTGCCTTGTACCGCTTGATTGGCCCCTTCCGTCGTGACTGTGACCGGCGAGGGGCAACTCTTGACTCCGACATTGGTGTCACCGCATGTAAACGTGACAGTGGCACTGGAGTTGTTCCAACCGCTCGGATTGGGCGCCGGGGTCAACGACGCCGTTATCACCGGTGGCGGAGGCATGGTCAGAGTGGCTGTAGTCGTCGCACTTTCTGTGACAGTTCTTCCGTCGTCAACTGTCAGCGTAACCGTGAACGTACCAGCCGAGGAATAGGTATGGCTTGGCGTGGCTCCGGTACCGATTGTTCCATCGCCGAAATTCCAGGAGTAGCTAAGCGGATAACCATTTGGATCGCTCGACGCCGAGCCATTGAAGGAAATGGTCTGGCTAACGTAGCCGCTGTAAAGGCCGCCGGGGTTCGATGTCGGGGCCTGAACGACGGGAACGCTCAAGCTCGCTGTGCCACTATATGAGCCTGTGTAGTTCGATCCTCCTCCTCCGGTCGCGCCTCCAGTGACATAAGTTTTATAATTTTCGGGCGTTCCCCCGTGATCGGAATTTTGATACTGGCTCGCCTTGTTGTCGTCGACAGGCTTGACTCCCAGGCTGCTGTAACTGGTATTGAAAGAAGTGTAGACCGCGGCCGCCCACTGCCACTGCATGCTGACGCCGGATGCGTCCGCCGAGAAGTTCGCCTGCCACTTTACGTTTTGGATCCCGCCTGGCAGCCCGCCCGCAGGAACAACAAACTGCATGGCATCGAGTAAAGTGTTCCCGGCCAACCCGCTGGATGGCACCGTTATTTGCCATAGGTTCTTCGCCGAATCGAAACTAATGGTCGCACCGGTGGCACTCGGACTGAATGTGATGTTTGAATCTGGAACCGGCATGCTGTGATTCGTTCCGTTGGCTGCGAACGTAACCGTCGAATTTCGAACGAAGATTGTGACCGGATTGGTGCCAAGTCCGGAAGGCTTCATAACGCTGGTAAACCAGATGGTGTCCCCGCCGGCAATCGCTGTCCCATTGAAGTTTGCTGAAATGCTGCTCGTCGTATCCGCAAGAGCCCACGAGCCAAATGCCAAGGTGCAAACCAAAAAGATGGCACAGCGCAGCGACGCAATACCGAACATGAAGTCCGACACCGGTTTCCCTGATCTCCCAAAAGGTGGCTTCCACTTCTTTCGGTCTTGCCGCGTATTTTGTTTCGCCGTTACCATACCTTCTTCGCTGTCCCCTAGAGACACTTTGGACTTCAACACTCAGTTTGTGATCGTGATGGCCCAAACTCCGCCATTCAGGACCGCGTTGTTGATCACAGTTCCATCGGGCTTTGCAGGCAAGATCTGAACTCTCGCTGTCCCTACCGAGGCGCTAGCCGTCGAATAGGTAACAGTGATCGAGCCGTTGACAATCGTGAAAACCTTGTAGTTGCTACCTGAAGGTGAAGAATTGCCGTTGACGATTGTGCCGCCCGTGGACTGGACGTAGTTGCCGTTGTTGATCGCAACGAACCCGGCAGCCGTAACGGCGACGGCTGTTCCATCAGGGACGGTGTTACCTGCGGAGTCCTTGATGCCACTGAAGGTGACGCTGGCGGTTGAATTCGCGGCCAGTGACATGGAAGCCGGGCCGTTTGCAGTCGCGGAAGTGACACCATGCAGATTTACGGTGCCCACGCCGATCGCGGTGGAGGTCAGAACACTCCCCGAACTGGTCAAGGGGACGATGGAGATGTACGCCTGCTTGGTTTCACCAACCCCCGCCGTTACGCCTGAATCGGAATAAGATGCAACGACTTGGCCACCAGCGACGGTAAATTCATGGACATTCGAATTGCTAGGTGAAGGAGTGCCGTCGCCCGGAGATGTCTGGCAGTGAACGGTGTGGCAGTCAACCCCACCAAAGCTCCGTCGGGGACAGGAGTGACTCCGTCGCTGTCCTTAAGTCCGCTGATGGTTACCGCGGTCTGGTTGGAGTTTCCGTTCGCTGTTAGGTCCACCGGCGAAACACTCACACTCGCGCTGCCCGGTGCAAGCAACTGAACGGCAACTGTGGCGATCGCCGTGCTGCTGATTTGACTTCCACCTGGCGTAACGGGGACAACCTGCACGGTCGCAGTCTGCGAACCCGAGGCCACGGAGACACCCTGTGAGGAGTACTGCAGGACGATTTGCCCGTTCGTGATCGTAAACAGTTTGTATTGCGAGCCGCCAAAAGGAGCAGTCGTGCCCCCAATGATGACTCCACCTGCTGACTGCACGTAGCAACACCCCGAAATAGAGCCACTCGGGGCGGCAGTGAGTGCAACCTGCGTGCCATCAGGAGCAGGGTTGCCCGCAGCATCACGGAAATTCGAGAGAGTAATTGTAGATCGGTAGTCCCCGCCATTCGCAAAAACAGCCGACGGACTCGCGGTCCCCTGTGCGCTGGTTAACCCCGCGACAATCACGGGAGCAACTCCGACAGCGTTAATGTTCGACACTTGTCCGGTGCTATTCGCCTCAACGACCACGACGTTGGCAATCACTTGCTGACCGGGCGTGGCGGTCACATTCTGGTCGGCATACGTAATCGTCAGAGCACTCCCCTGGACGGTGTGAATGAAATAGCCAGAGCTGGGGGACGGAGTTCCGCTAAGGATCTGTCCCCCGGCGGACGCAACGTAACAGCATCCTGAAATAGCGACGCTAGGATTCGCAGAAACGGCCAGTTTGGTTCCATCGGGTATGACGTTGCCATACGCGTCGATCACCGGCTTGAAGATGACAGTCGCGGTGTGAACTGCGCCATCTCCAAGGATCGAGGCAGGCTGGGAGGATCCCACAGCGTTCGACGGCGGCACGAGGATGAGGTTCTGAACGGTAATTGCCTGAGCGTCGAGACTGTTGCCCAGGGGGTCCACGGGGGCAAGCTGCAAAACCGCCGCCGCTGTCTGTCCTGGCGACGCTACAGTGGAGCCATCGGTGCTGTAAGTAGCGACGAATCCGTTCGATTGCAACGGGAAGTAATGTAAGGCGGAGTTTTGAACGACGGGCGTTCCGTCGGTGATGGTTCCACCGGCAGAACTGACGTAGCAGCAACCATAAATCGTGCTGGAAGCGGCCGCCGAGATGCCGATGTTCGCTCCATCCGGAACAAGGTTTCCACGGGAATCATGCACGTCTTGAATTCGCACCTGCAGCGGCTCGGCTGGTGAGACCTGGGGCACGCTGGGCTGCGCTGGATTGATGTCTGCGCCGGCCGCTCCGACCAACGTGATCGTTGCCGTTCCGATGGCGGAACTCGATGAAAGGAAACCGCTACTGTTGACTGATAGGACCTGCACGATGGCCGCATTCGTCTGGTTCGTGCCAACGGACACGCCAATGTCGCTGTAGTCGAGCGAGATCTTGCCACCAGACATCGTGCCAAGCGTGTAACTGCTGCCATTTGGAGACGGAGCACCATTCAGAAGGCTTCCCCCTGCCGAACTAGTGTAGCAACAGCCAATAATCGATCCGGACGCCGCGACGGTCATGGCCGCTCGCGTTCCATCGGGCAAAACATTGCCGCCGGCGTCGCGGAGCACAATCGTAATGTGACTGCGATGGTCACGCTTATCTGCATAGAGCGAGCCGGGGGACACGGAGACGATCGCCGCGTCGGTTGAGGCGCGAACGTTGATGTCTTGCGTGGAAACCGCTCTTGTGCCCAGAACATTGTTATTCGCATCCGCTGCTTGCATCTGAATGACAGCGAGCGTTCCGGAAATGGAAGCTGGCACGACCGACTGGCTCGAATAAGCAGCCGTTACGGTTCCGTTCAGAATTGCATAGACCTGGAAGTTCGGGTTGTTTGCCGCAGTCGCTCCATCCGTAAATACGCCGCCAGCAGAAGGAATCGCAGTTCCCGCGGGATTCACCGTTGCCATGTTCGTAGCCGAGAGAGCGACCTTCGCGCCGTCGGGAACAACTGTCCCGTTGATATCGCGAATGTTGGTGATAGTGATCGTTGAGGTTCCCGGTGCCGTGCCGCTGACCACGACGGTTGCCGGACTCGCCGTAATAGTCGCGGAGTGAGCAACGTACTGCTGGTTCGCCGGGGCGACAATCGTGTAAGTGCCTACAAATTTTGAGCCGTCGGTGAACGCTGCGGTAGCGGTGTAAGTCGTACCCGATTGAATGAAGCCGCCGTCGCCCGCAAACAAAGTGAGGGTAGCTCCCGTGGTGATGGGGAAGCTGACCGGGCCACTGGACGAGTTCAGCAGTGGAGATCCGACGTCCGCCGCTACTCCGAGCGGAACATTCCCAGACCTTGTGCTACGGAGTTGCGTGCCACCCTGGAGATCGACGTAGGAGAGCGTGCGCGTGACGTTGTCGCCAACGGAGATGCTGAGTGTGAAGACAGCATCCAACTGACCATCGGGCGTCAGGTTGCCTGGGGCGAGGCTTACGCGATCAACCACATCGCCTTGATACACAAGGGAGGTACTTCCCGAAGCAGGTGGTAGCGATGGAGTCTGTCGGACCGCGATGAGAGTTGGGGTGCTGACATTACCAACTACATCGGTCGCCGTAAGCGAGAGCGTGTCGTTAGCGGCAGCTGCGATATTCGTAGCAAACGAGCCGTCGGCCGCGGCCGTGGCGGTGGCGGTCGTGTGCGAAAGGGTATCCGCGACATTGATGACCAGACCGCGGGCGCTAACTGAACCCGGCAAGCCGTGGACTAAGGAGATGCCAGTGTTCGGTGGTTCCGCAAAAATCAGATTGGCATTCGGCGCTGCAGGCGGTGTTTGCATCACGTTAATCGTCACGGTCGTGGATGATGTGTCGCCAGCGAAGTCAAGCGCCGTCGCGGTGACGACTTGCGGTCCGTCCGCAACCCCAGTGAGGCTCAGCGTTCCTTGATAAGGAGAGGCAGTGGCCGTTACGATCTGTGTGCCGAGAGCGAAGGTAATTTTTTGAACCGGCTGAGATGGAACTGCCGTGACCACCACTTGACTCTTAAACGGAGCGCCATTTAGCGGTGAGCTGATCGAAACTGAAAGCGGCACGTTTTCCACATAGGCCTGGATTGCAGCGCTGACGGTGCCACTGGTGCCGGCGTTATTCACCGCTTGCACCGTAAAGTTGTGCGGGCCATCGCTGAGGGCAACTGTGTTCAGCGCCAAGGAGAAGGCAGGCGGTAACAGTGTGGCTTGAACATTTCCGTCAACCAGCAAATTGATTCTCGCAATTCCAGAAACGGAATCCGTGGCAGATGCCGAAATTGAAACCTGTCCCTTGAGGACCTGCCCTGCACTGATGCCTGTAAGCGTCGCGGTGGTGGGTGGAGCTGTGTCCACGATGAACGAAGCAGAAAGCGTCCCAACGATGCCGGCGTTGTTCTGGACCGAAGCAACCAGAGTATGGGCACCGCTGCCAAGGGGCGTTGCCGGCGTGAAACTCATGAATGTGGAGCCAACACTTGCAGTGACCAACTGCCCGTCCAGAATCAGCCTTGCGCTCGCGAGGTTGATTCCCGTGAGTTGATCGCTTATGAGGATAGATACCGTCGGGGTCGCAGTGTTGATGTAAGTCCCGTTTGCTGGCGAACTGATTTGCAGGACCGGAGCTGTGGTCTCTGGTGCTACAAAGGTACTGCTGAACCGTACAGTCTGGATGTTTCCACCGAATGACACAGCTCCGTTCACGGTGACTGTGTAGCTTGTATTGTTTGCCAGCAACGAAGACGGAGTGAACGTAAGTACGTTAGGAGCCGTCAATGAAACACTACCCGACGTTGGGCCGGACGCAGACGTTAGAGCAATGACATTGCCGAGCGACGCCGTCGTGGAAAGTGGTTTGTTGAACGTGACGACAACCGCGCTGTTCACCGGTACTTGGATTGCCCCGCTGAGTGGAGTGACGCCGACTACATACGGCGGGGTCAAATCGACAGTCGTGAAGTGGATTTGCTGCGCCTGCAACAATTGTCGTCCAAAGACGTCCGTCACTTGAGTGGTTACATTTAGAACCAGCTGCGCACCATCCGGCATTTGCCCTTGCAGAGCGACGGTCTTGCCATCGGGTGACAGCGAGGAGTTCACGGTCACTAAAGACGCGCCGTTCAAGACCGAGATTCCGCCTGCGCCTGCCAACGCTTCGCTGAACGTGAGCGTGAGCGCCTGATTGACTGCAACGCCAGTGGTTCCATCGGCGGGGTTGGTGGCCACCAGAGACAGCGCGTTGCCATCGAGCGTGATTGTGCCGAGATTTACTGTTTGGCCGTTCGAGCTAAGCGACTGTCCTTCTATGGCAGCAATTCCGTTCGTCGATGGGTCGTTGATTTGCACCGGGAAAGCATCGAGCGGAACGCCCGTCGCAGTGAACGTCCCGTCATTCTGCGCCTGCAACGTGATATGTCCGCCCAGAGGAAGCTGTGGTGCAGGCGGAAGCGAAATCGTTAGGTTCGCCCCTATGGCAGGTGTTTGGCCATCGGGACGCAGAACGAGACCCGTAATCGTCCCGCTCGGCTGAACTTGAACCGTTACATTCGCGGTCTGATCGGGAACAACGCTTCCCGTGGTGGTCCCGTAGAGAGTGAAGCCGCCAATGTTCGCACTCAGTTTCG
>WNFS01012175.1_pt1 | contig 11391 bp, 9 predicted proteins | sample 5400141 | NCBI WGS metagenome assembly WNFS01 (sample SAMN13153358, study PRJNA577476) | soil metagenome | isolation source: 60 cm saprolite under Madrone tree | place: USA:California | collected 2016-06-14 | reverse complement strand
AAATGCTCAACCCAAATCAAGCGGTTCAGCCGGTAGCGGTTCGTGAAGCCCGCCACTTCGCCGCGTCTATGCTGATTCAACCGACGCACGATGTTATTCGTAATGCCGATGTACAATGTGGCGCAACGGTTGTTAGAGAGAATGTACACCCAATAGTCGTGGTTGCGCATGCGGTCGAGGTAATCAGAGATGTTTCGCTCCACTCAACATGACAGCTGTTTGGGTCACACCCCGCTCACTCCCCAGCGGCTACCGTATTTTTCTGAAGACACGGTGCGTCAGGGTCGGCGAGATTCGGCGCTTCCTGGTCCGGCTGATCGAACATTTTTCTTCGGCAACACGAATCTGCCGTGTCTTTTTGGATCAACGCCGCGATAAGCCGGATATCTTCGTCGGGTGAAACCTGGGCTCCTGCAATTTTTTCCACTTCCAACGTCTTGATCCACTCGTCTGTAATGCCGGGCAGATGCATGAATGCGCGTTTGGCCAGCGCTTCGGTATCCGTGTCCGGAGAAAGCATCTTTGCAGTTTTCATTTCCCGGCTGGCAGTGTGCAGGGATTCTTCAGCCAGTTGGACACTTGGTATGTAGCGCAAACGCGCGAGCGCGACGGTGTTCAGTTCGGGCGTCGAGGCGAGATATTTTTTCTCGACTGCCAGCACTGCCGCGGCTTTCGGGTTCGTCTCGACCCATTTGGCGCCCTTCAACAGGGCGCGCGTTGCTCTAGCAGCGGTATCGGGATTGGCGTCCACCCATTTGCCATTCGCTATTACCTCGCAGCAATACTCGTCTTTGTAAGGCGCATCCATTATCTGGTCGGCAATATTCCGTACCTTCTCCTCCGCGATTAAGAGGCTGCCAATCGGTTCAGCGTCAGCGACGGCGTCCACCTCGCCTTTGTCGATGGCCAGACCTAATTCACCCGCCGGGTAAACTTTCCAAGTAATATCTTTGCCTGCATCGATCCCGTGCGTTCCGAAGACACGATTTGCGAAAACGAACGGTGGTGTGCCCATTCCTGGCACACCAATTCGTTTTCCTTTCAAGTCCTCAATGGTGTGAATATTCGTTTTCACGCCCGCTTGAACGCGCAGACATCCGCGATGGATTCCAGCCAGGAATCGTACATCCAAGCCCTGTTCGATCGGCTTGAGGAAGTACATCACCAGGTGATGGGTGATGTCATAGCTGCCAAGCGCCAACGCGTCTTTGTAAGTTGACCAGTTACACTTCACCAATTCAGGCTCGAGTCCCTCCTCTTTGAAGAAGCCCTTCTCATAAGCGGCGTAGATCGGAGCTTCGCAGGTCAAACCGATGTAACCGACGCGGACCTTGTTTGAATTCCGAACGGTGGAACTGGAATTTCTGTTACAGCCTGCAACGAGCAAAACACTTAGCGCAATCGCGCTGATTAGTTTCGATTTCATTGCGCCTTCAAAGGTTTTGAAAATAGCCCAATAAGTTTTGCCTATGGAAGCAGAATCTTGGCCCGCAATCAACCCTGAATTCTGAAGGCGTTCGCCCGCCACGGCGGGCGCTTTCGCGGTCAAGCTCCTCATTGCATTTGCCGAGCCCGCCGAACAATATTGCCTTTTCCCATGCCGGAGCCTTTGGATATTCGTCACCTTCGCTATTTTCTCGCAGTTGCCGAAGCGGGAAGCTTTAGCCGCGCAGCCGACCGGCTCGGAATTTCGCAACCGAGCGTCTCGCAGCAAATGCGGGATTTGGAAGCAGGTCTTCGCGTGCCTCTGTTTCAGCGCCGAGGGAAGCGGATTCTGCTTACCCCGCGGGGTCTGATTTTCCAGGAGCATGCCCGGGCGCTCCTTCATCAGTTGGAGAATTTTCTGCAGGAACTGAACAGCAAACCCGGAGAATTACGCGGCACATTGCGACTGGGTGTTATTCCGGTACTGAATGTGCCGCTCGTGCCGCAACTCCTCGGTGCGTTTGTCGCGGATCATCCGGCGATCAGCGTTACGGTTGAAGAAATCTCTTCCACCGAGATCGAGACGGCACTGGAAGAAGGCCGGATGGATGTTGGCCTGGGTTTTCTAACGCGCCACTCTCCAAACTTGCGTTACGAGCGTCTTTGCACAGATGAATTCGCTTTAATCGTGGCTCGGAACCACCCGTGGGCAAACCGGCGCATGGTTGATTTTTCAAAATTGCACCAGCAACGCCTGCTTCAGTTACCAGATACTTTTGTTATGCGCAGAATGTCGGACGAAATTTGTCGAAAGCATAAGGTGCGTCCGCATGTGATTGCTGAGATCAACGCCATTGAAACCCTGCTTCGCTCGCTCGGCCCCTCGCAAGCCGGCACTTTGATGCCAAAAATCGCATTGCGCGGCCGGGAAAATCTGAAATTAAGAGCCATCCGGTTACGGGGTAAAAATCTCGGCCTCGATATTGGCCTGTTGCGACTGAGCGATTCAGCAGCAAACACTGCCGTGGCGGCCTTCACGAGCCTCGCGAAGGCGACCGTTCCGAAAATGATCAAGCAATAAACGCGCAGCAATACAGCCTTCTTGTCATTCTGAGCGCAGCGAAGAATCTCTGATCATCTCTTACTGGAGGTTGCTAAGCGGTACCCAGAGATGTTTCGCTTCGCTCAACATGACAAGTGAACTAGCGCGAATCGGGATGCCTCAGATAAAGCGCCATGCCACCCATGTCGATGACGGCGAAATTCGACGCGAGATATTCCTGGCCCAGCACGCCCGCGTTCGACTCCGCTGCCGAGTTCGACAGCAGGACGTCTTTTGATACATGCGCGACAACCACTTCGGCGTTTGCGAGTTTAAAATTGCCGATCGCCAATTCCTTCACTCCGGTGCGATTGATGCCTTCACTCAATCCACCGGCCCCGCCCGCGCCGTATCCGGCAAGGGCAGTCACCCCTGTTCCCGATTTCACCGCTACTTGCGTATCGATGAGCGTGTTCGCCGAGCCGGTATCCAGGATGAAGCGAGTTGGATGTCCGTTGAGCGCGCCTTCGACGTCAAAATGATCATTCGCATTTAGTCGTATTGGGATTCGCGTAAATCCGTGCCCGGCCAAAAAACTTGCGAGGCTCTGGCTCACTCCGGAACTGCGTCCGTTTGGATTGACGTAAAGCATTTGCCGAGTGCAGTCGATGATCATCCCGAATTTGACCATCTCGCGCGCGCCGAGAACACCATTGATGTGCGCCAGGGCTTTGGAATCGGCAATATGCGATCCGGTTGCGGCAGCCCTGTGCTCTGGATTCATGCCGGAGAAATCTGCGATCGCGACGGGCACGTTTGTCACGGTGCAATTGCCCATTGCGAGGCTTTTTACTTTGCTCGTCCCAAAGCGTTCCCAGCTGCGGCCAAATAAACCGCCGACGTTCGAACCGGTCTTTTCCACAGTGAGACCAAATGTATTCACGCTATTGACGTCGATGACGGTGTTCGGCGATCCCGTGTCGATCATCAAGGCGCCGCGCCGATTGTTAATCGAGACCGGAACAAACAGATGGTTGCCGGAGCGCCGCTCCAGTTTGGCGCCGGCCAGGCCTTGTTTGGAAAGAAGACCAGCGAGCGTGCCGCTGCTTTGTTGTGAGTGAACGGCAAACGGTGCCAGTGCTGCGACCACGAGAATCGAAACAAATAAATTTTTCATGAGTGATGCAATCGGAATCGAGGGCGTGAATTTTGGGAATTTCGGAGGCCGACTTCAAGTGCTTTTTGTGGATGTTGGTCAGCTTTGCCGACTTGGCCGCCAGGCTGCTAGCCTGGCGAATCCGCCTGCCAGGGCAGGCTGGGCGCCTGACATCCGATTCCTCGCCCGCTTTGGGAAAAGCTCGTGCTACGGCGCGCCAAGGAGGCGCGTGTGTTCCTCAGCATTACAACAACTGATACGGATCGACGTCGACGGTCACGGTGACGTCTTCGGGAAATGGCAATTTGTCCAGCGTTTCGCGGACGAGGCGGCTTAGACGCATGATGGCCTCGCCGCGAATTAAAATGTGAAAACGGAATTGGCCCTGTAGTTTTTCCAACGGCGCGGGCGTCGCATCACCCAGGATGAATTCCTCAGGCAACGCATCTTTCAAACGACGTTTTAAAGTTTCGGCTGATAATTTTGCGCGACCTTCATGCGCGGAGCGGGCGCTGATCAAGATCGCGTGTTTGAACGGGGGAAAATCGCAGCGCTCACGGAACTCCAGTTCCTGTTGGAAGTAACCGGCGAAATCGTGGTGCCGTGCAAACTGAATCGACGGACTAAACGGCGTGTAAGTCTGCACAAAAACTTCGCCCGGCGTTTCGCCGCGGCCGGCGCGCCCGGCGACCTGCGTGAGAAGCTGGAACGTTCGTTCGCCTGCTCGGAAATCGGGCAGATGCAAAGCCAGATCAGCGTTGATGATTCCGACCAACGTCACGTTCGGAAAATGCAGACCTTTGGCGATCATTTGCGTGCCCACCAAAATGTCGATCTTGCCAGTGCGAAAATTTCTTAGAGTTTCACGATACGCGTCCTTTCGCGTCATCGAGTCAGCATCCATGCGACGCACGACGGCTTTCGGAAAAATCTGCGCGACAGTTGATTCCACTTTCTCGGTGCCGAAGCCATAATAAATCAGCGCGTCCTGGCCGCACGCCGGGCAAGCGATCGGCAATTGCTTGCGACAATTTTTCCGACAGAATCGCGGCCTTCTTCTCCTTCCGTCGTTCGTGGCGCAGATCGATGATGCGCATGAGCGGCATCTGCTTTTCATCTATGCGCTGAGTGAGCGTGACGAGCCGATACTTCCCGATCGTGGCGTTGTGATAACTTTCAAGAGAAGGCGTCGCGCTGCCCAGAACGACAGCGCATTTCTCGATCTTCGCGCGCACCACTGCGACGTCGCGCGCGTGATACCGTGGCGCTTCCTCCTGTTTATAGGTTGTCTCGTGTTCTTCATCGACCACGATGAGCCCGAGATCTTTGAGAGGCGCAAAAATCGCGCTGCGCGCGCCGATCACGATGCGTGCTCGGCCCGAGTGAATTTTGTGCCATTCATCGTGGCGTTCGCCTTCAGACAAATGACTGTGGAGGACGGCGACCGCATCCGGCACGTCGGCAAAGCGACTCTTGAAACGCTCCACCGTCTGCGGCGTCAACGAAATTTCCGGGACTAGAACGATTGCGGTGCGCCCGCGGTCGAGCGCCGCCCGGATTGCTTGCAAATAAACTTCGGTCTTACCGGAACCGGTCACACCATGGAGTAGAATCGGGCGCGCGTTCTCAGGTGAATCGAGTGCATCCGTGATTTCCTTCACCGCGAGCGTTTGCTCCTCATTCAAAACAAGATTGGACGTTGCGACGAACTGCTCATCCGCATGTGGATCGCGAACCACGGCTTCCTCACGCAACTCCGCGAGGCCGCGTTTCACGAGCGCACGCAAAGTTTGATTGTCGAGCGATGTCTGGCGCAGGAGCTCTGCTGCGCGCACTGGCGCTTCTAATTTGGAAATTGCGTCCAGGAGTTCCGCCTGTCGCGGCGCGCGTCGTCGCAATTTCTCAAGCTCGTCGTTGTCGGTCTTGCGTCCGGACCGCACGAATAGCTGTTTCTTCCATCCCACTTCTGCGCGCCGAATCACCTGGGGCAGCATGCTGCGCATCACTGTCTCAATCGGGCAGCAATAGTATGTACCGATCCATCTCGCCAGTTCGAGCAAGTGCTCGCTCAAGACCGGCGTTTCGCCGATCACGGCTTCGATCGGCCGGATTCCTTTCGCTTCGGTCTGTTCTTGAAGTGCGACGACTGTGGCGAGCGCGGATTTCTCACGGAACGGCACGCGGACGCGCGAACCGACTCCCACGCGTTGGGCCAGGCTTTCCGGCACGGAGTAGTCGAGTTCGCGATGGATCGCCCGATCGACAATGACCCGAACGTAATTGGTTTTTGCCGCGGAGTGGCCACCGTTCGTGCTCGCTCTCGTGTTGGTAGTCGTAATCGATTATTGTAGCACGAACTGAATGATCCGGTTTTTGTTCAAACTTGTCCTGTGCGTGATGCTGGCGCTCGCTGCGGGCTTTGCCTATCTCGCACTCGTTTCCGGGGATCCGTTTTACACGTTTTACGAATGGATGAGCCCGGCGCGGTTTCAACAATACGATCGCCTCATTCGCACGGTGGCAGTTGAACATCACCTGGATCCGATGCTGGTGAAAGCGGTCGTTTGGCGTGAGAGCCGGTTTGATCCGAGAAAGTATGGGAGTCATGGAGAGCGCGGCCTCATGCAAGTAACCGAAAAAGCTGCTAACGAATGGGCGCGTGAAAACAAGATCGCCAATTTCCATGTCGACCAGCTCTTCGATCCGAGGACAAATCTGGAGGCAGGCACGTGGTATCTCCAACGCGCCGTCGGGCATTGGAAACACGAGTCCGATCCGCTTCCTTTCGCGTTGGCAGAGTACAATGCCGGCGCCAGTCGGGTGGACCGGTGGAGTGGACACGGAGTCGGCGACGTCCCGGTGAGAACTTTTCTCAAAAACATCGATTTCCCCGCCACGCGAAAGTACGTCGAGTCAATCATGGACCGCTACAAATTCTATCAACGGCGAGGTCGGATGTGACGAAAGTTGTTGCGCGACAAGGAGCGTCAAGACGTCCTGGTCCCTGGTGTTCCGACTTGTGCATCGAGAAGGCCGATCTAGATTGACCGATCTTGTAGGGAAATGAGCAGGCGGCCTGGCTTTTCGATAATTTGTTCAGTTGTTTTTGGTGCTTTTGCGCTGGGGCTGGCCGCGCTCGCTGGCAACATCAATTTGCCACAGCACAACCTCGTTTCTCGCACGTCCTTCGAACCCAGCGTCGTGACGCACGAAACCCAGGCTGCTTCAGAACTTGCGCTTCAGTTTCCAAGCGCACGCGAAACTGCCGGCGGCGCAGGAACTTTCTCGGCGCCGCCACCGACGCGCAGCACCTTTACGGCGACTTGGCAGAGCATCAGCGGCGCGAAGGGTTACCGGCTGGACGTCTCGACGAGCGGCTCCTTCAGTACTTACGTAGGCGGCTATCGCGATTTGGATGTGGGAAATGTAATTCGGCAAGTCGTGACCGGATTAAATCCAGGGACGACTTATTATTATCGAGTACGGCCTTATACTAACAACGGTCTGGCCAGTTACTCGCAGCCGATGCGGGGTGCTACGGCGCCCACCACGGGGCTGATCATTAATCCGACGTTCGACAGTTCTATCACGAATGATCCAAACGCCGCTGACATCGAGGCGATGATCACCCGGGCCATTTCGATCTACGAAGCGCTGTTCGACGATCCGTTTACAATCCAGATTCGCTTCCGCTACGCCACTACTGGCCCAGACGGCACTCCCTTGCCGCCGGGGGTTGCCTCACAGAGCAACTTGGTGGTTTACTTGATCCCATGGGACACTGTCATCAGTGCGCTGACAGCAGATGCAACAACCAGCAACGACAACCTTGCGAATGGCACCCTCCCAGGTAGCGCATTGTCTACGATCATTCGACCCTCGAGTGCGAATGGTCGAGCAATAGGGTTGAACACGCCGACAGCGATGTTTGCAGACGGCCACGTCGGCAACGGCGGCCCGTACGACGGGATTGTTACACTTAATTCGGCTCTGCCATATCAGTTTACGCGTCCTCCGGGCGCCGGTATCTTCGATGCGCAGCGTTCCACTGAGCATGAAATGGATGAGGTGATTGGTCTTGGGTCGCACCTCGGTCAAATGGGTAACGATCTTCGGCCACAGGACTTGTTCAGCTGGTCGTCGGCCGGCGTAAGAAATACCAGTTCTTCCGGCACGCGCTACTTCTCGATTGATGGTGGCACCACAAACATTGTGGATTTCAGTCAGGATCCGACTGCCGATTTCGGTGACTGGCTCAGCGAGGCTTGCCCGCAGACGCAACCATTTGTCCAAAATGCGTTTATTTGTCCAGGGCAGTACTCTGACATCTCGGCGACCTCGCCCGAGGGTATCAACCTGGACGTCATTGGTTATGATCTTAATCGGACAGTGCTAGGCAATATCAGCACGCGCGCCTTAGTGCAGACAGGTGACAACGTGCTGATTGGCGGGTTCATCGTGCAAGGGACTACACCCAAGAGAGTGATTATTCGCGCCATTGGCCCTGAGCTAAGTCAGTATGGTGTGCCCAATCCATTGACTGATCCCACATTGGAACTGCACGATGGCACTGGAGCTTTGATTGCCTCTAATGATAACTGGCAGACCACCATCATCGGTGGGATTATCACCCAAGACCAAGTCCATGATATTCAGAACAGCGGTCACACTCCTGGGGACTCAAGAGAATCTGCGATCATTGCGAATCTGCCAGCGGGTAACTACACCGCGATCGTACGTGGGGTAAACAGCACGATCGGAGTTGCGCTGGTGGAGGTGTACGATCTTAGTCCGGATGTTAGCTCAATTCTAGGTAACATCAGCACTCGCAGCTTGGTGCAGACAGGTGACAACGTGATGATTGGAGGATTCATTGTCCAGGGGACTACACCAAGGAGCGTGATTATTCGTGCCATTGGGCCTGAGCTTAGTCAGTATGGCGTTCCCAATCCACTAGCCAATCCGACATTGGAACTGCACGATGGCAATGGAGCTTTGATTGCTTCGAATGATAACTGGCAGACTACCATCATCGGCGGGATCATCACCCAGGACCAGGTCGACGATATTCAGAACAGCGGCCATGCCCCAGGGGACCCGAATGAATCTGCGATCATTGCAAACCTGCCACCGGGTAACTACACCGCGATTGTGCGCGGGGTAAATAACACCACCGGAGTTGCTCTAGTCGAAGCGTACGATCTCTATTGAGATTGTTTCTCGAAGCTGACGCGCATAGCCGCTGACGGCGACCCATCACGCGCAACACAGAGCCGATCAATGTAAGCAACATCGGTCGTCGAATCGCAAGGCAACCGATCAATTTGATTTGACTGTCATAATTTTCCGCACGCGCTCCACGACCATTGCGGAGGTAACCTGTTTCATGCAGGCGTGATCAAACGGGCATTGGCTTAGCCGCTTATAATTGCATGGCGAACACGGCAGATTCATGCGAACCACCGATTCGGGACGTTGGTAAGGCCCAATATGAACCGGATTCGTCGGTCCGAACACGCTTACCATCGGTTTACCCAAGGACGCGGCGACGTGCATCGAGCCAGAGTCATTGGTCACTGCCATCTCTGCGCGGCGAATCAGCGCCGCCAAATCTGCCGGCGTCGTCTTGCCACAAAGATCGCAAGCTCCGGGCGCGGCCGCAGCGATCAGCCGGCATCGCGCCTCGTCACGTTTCGTCCCCGCGAGAGTCACGGCAAATCCTTCGCGGAGGAACTCGCGCGCAACACCTGCAAATCCTTCAATGGTCCAATGCTTGGTTTCCCAAATAGTTCCGGGCACCAAAACAACAAGTGGTTTGCCAGCGGGCACACCGTGCTCCTCAAGTAATCGTTCCACATTGCGCACGGTTTCCGGTGAAAGGTGAATTGTCAGCTCCGGCGGATTGTCATCGAATCCGAGCAATTCTCCGACCCAAAGATAACGATCGATTGCATGAACATCGAGGGTCTGAATCGGGATGCGATGCGTGTACGCGATCCATGAACCTTCACGCGCCCCGCGCCAGCCGTGGCTCGGTATATTTTTGAGATCGTGCTCCGCAGAAATCGTACGTGAAAATTTCACGGGCCGATCAAATCCGATGCGCACACGCGCCCCGCTGATGAGTGCGAACAAAGCCGAACGTACCTGGCCATGCATGTCGATGATCAAATCATATTTCGCGCGACGGATTTGCCTGAGCAGATCGAGGAACTCCAGCATCGCCCGCCATCTGTGGCCGCGCTTCGAGAAATCGCGTCGCGCAAAAAGAACGACATTCGATAGTGCCGGATGGTGACGAACGACCTCGGCGTTCTCCGGTGTTATAAGCCAGTCGATCCGTGCACGCGGATAACGCGCTCGCAGCTTCACCAGCACCGGAATCGTATGCACCACGTCGCCGAGCGCTGATGGTTTGATCAGCAAAATGCGCGAGAACTCAGCGGATTGGAGTTCCGACTTCGCGTTCCTTATCGGTGCGTTTTCGATTTGGTTCTTCAATTGCTGTCTCGCGCAAAACCGTAACGTCCAACGCTCAACGCCCAACGCTCAACGTCAAATTGAGATAGTTCGGCGTTCGATGTTGGATGTTGGGCGTTCGGCGTTTTCTTCGAGGTCGCCGAGCAAAACTAGGCGGCCTTTTTCTCGCCCGAGAACGCGCCGCGGAGTTTTTTCATCCATGCCGAAAACCGATGGCGATTCTGCTCGCGGCGCACCACTGCTTGGCTGGTCACCCAGTTGAATTGGATCACCCGACGCGGCCCAGAGAAGGGCGTGTGACCGTGCCACGAATTGTTGCTGCGACGGAACGCCAGCAGCGTGCCTTCCTTCGGCGGCACTTCAAGGATCATGTCGTCGAGATTGTTTCCGGAACGCAGTAACCGAAGCCGGCCGCCGGAAGATTCCCAACCGGAATTCATGTAGATAAGGATGGTGATGATCTTCGTCTCCGAATCAGTGTGAATTTTGCCGTCCTTTTCGCTGCAACAACCGCGCACAGTGATCATGTCCGGCCGGTTGGCGAGATTGACGTTGAACTTTTCCTCAAAGGCCTGACGAAATTCGTCGCTGCGCATTTCTTCGACGAGTTTTGTAAACGCGGGCCCATAACTGACCTCGCCTAAAGGAAAACTCCCGGGTCGACTCACCTCAGGATAGTCCTTGTCGATCGCAGCGCGCGCGCCGGGTTTCACAAATTCAGGGACGATCAAGAAGTCAAATGGTTCGCTGGTGAGTAGAGTGTTCCGAAACTTCTCCAGATCGAGCATCGAGAGCATGCGCGACGCTACACCAAGGCTCGACGGCTTCCAAGCCGTCGAGCAAAAATGAGGCACCTTAGGAATAAAGAAAAAGCGCTTCCTGCGTTCCTGATTTGAATCTTCTTGGTTTCCTGGTTTCCAGATTCTAATCTGCCATCGCATGGCGGAGAGGCATACAGGCCGATGTTACTGCGGGGCGGTGGAAGTCGAAGCGACCGGTGAGCCGATCGACATGGGTTACTGTCATTGCAACGAGTGCCGGCGTTATTGCACGGCGCCGGTCAGCATCTTCACATTGTGGAAACCCGAGACTGTGAAGATTAGCAAAGGCGCGCAATTTCTCGGTAAATTCCACGCCAGCGAGTTGAGTGACCGCCGGTATTGCACCAAGTGCGGCGGCCACGTGATGATCGATCATCCCACACTCCGCCTCGCCGATATTCGCGTGCCGCTCAGCAACTTCACGTTCAAGCCCACTGTGCACCTGAATTATGCCGAGACCGTCCTTC
>WNFS01003869.1_pt1 | contig 11396 bp, 10 predicted proteins | sample 5400141 | NCBI WGS metagenome assembly WNFS01 (sample SAMN13153358, study PRJNA577476) | soil metagenome | isolation source: 60 cm saprolite under Madrone tree | place: USA:California | collected 2016-06-14 | reverse complement strand
AGATTGACTGCCGTCTTGTTCGCTAAGGTAACGGCTACATTCGCCACAACGGCGCCCAGTCCCGGGGGCAGCACCACTGCGACTCGGTCCCCTGAACAATGCGTCCTTATCCACTTGCTCAACGCTATGCTTGCTGCCAACAAATCTCCGCGTTTGACCACGCGCCCATCCATTCCGTCAATTACTGCGTCGTCAAACTGCCTTCGTTTCAGGCCTCGGACAGTCGCGCGACCGAGATGTCCGTCGAATTCAGGCCGCCTTTGATAACAAAATTCACCGAGAGCAAGCAGGCTCTCAAGGACGAGCCCGATTTCAACCGATGAAGCGGGAATAGGGTTTCCGAATGCGACCGTAACGGAGCAGGGGATCTTTTTGGGAAGCTTGAAGAAATACCGTCCTCCTTCGAAGGAGAAAATCGATCCCCAAAGGCCATCCAGCCAGACCGGCACAACTTCGCAGTCGGAGCGCTGCGCGATCAACTCAAAGCCCTTGCGAAGTTTCAAAAGAACGCCGGTTCTGCTCAGCTCGCCTTCCGGAAAGACGCAGACAATTTCCCCCATCTTGATCCGCTCAACCGCCTGGCGCACAGCTTCTTTCGCACGGACATTTGAAATCGGTATGGCCTCGACAAGCCTGAAGATCGGCTGGAGCCATCGGATCCGGTAAACGGATTCATGAACCATGAATCGAATTGGCCGAGGGCAGGCTAACTGGAGCACGACCGCGTCGACATAGGACAGGTGATTCGGGACCAGCAGAAAACCGCCGCTTGGGAGGTTTTCTTTGCCGAAGGCTTCGACCGTATAGAATGTCCGGGCAATAAGATTTCCGAACAGCCTGAAGAGCGCTGAGCGAAAGGTTTTGGAGCGTGGAGGGGGATGATTCACCACCGAGACACAGAAAGCACTAAGTTCGAAGGGAAATCAACTGACGGTTGAAACTCGTTTTCTTGCATCATCCATGCGGCGCCAGTAATCTTCCCCGCCATGTCCGATACGCCAATGATGCAGCAGTATCAGAGCATCCGGCGAACCCTGCCTGCTGGCTCGCTACTGCTTTTTCGTCTCGGAGATTTTTACGAACTGTTTTTTGAAGACGCCAAAGTCGCAGCGCCGATTTTAAACGTGGCTCTGACGAAACGAAATGGCATGCCGATGTGCGGCGTTCCTTTTCACGCGGCGGAGGGCTACGTCGGTCGATTGATCAAGGCTGGCCATCGGGTTGCCATTTGCGACCAGACCAGCGAGCCGCGTCCCGGAAAGATCGTCGAGAGGAAGGTTACACAGATCATCAGTCCTGGAACGGTCAGCGATTTTCATTTGCTGGAATCGAGTCGGAACAACTTTCTGGCGGCAGTCGCGGCGGAGAAGCGGTGCTCTGGTTCGGGCGCCCAAAAGGAGCGGTACGGGCTAGCTCTCCTGGACGTAAGCACGGGAGAATTTCGAGTCACTGAAGTCTATTCTTTTAGTGCGCTCGAAGATGAATTAGCCCGCTTTGCTCCGACCGAGGTGCTGGTCGCCGATTCACATCCGGAATTGGTCCGACGGATTCCCCGCAGTTCGGCATACGACGGATATACCTTTGAACTGGACCACGCGACTTACATCCTGCGCGAGCAGTTTTCCGTTCAGTCGCTGGACGGATTTGGCTGCGGAGATATGCCGGTTGCTGCCGGCGCTGCGGGAGCCATCATTCATTATCTCAAACATCAGCTGCGCAGAGAGACAACTCATATTCGCGCTCTAGGTGTTTTTCTTTCGGATGAGTGCGTCGCGATGGATGTTGCTACCCAGCAGAATCTGGAGTTGGTCAGATCCAAAACGCAGAGTCCTGACACAAGCCTTTTGGCGGCGCTGAATCGCACCGTGACTCCGATGGGCAGCCGGCTCTTGCGCCAGTGGATTTTGAAACCGCTCCGATCACTCGGATCGATCCGCCAGCGGCACGAAATGATCCAGCAACTGTTGGATCAATCTTTTCTGTTGAGTGCTGTCCGGAAGGCGTTGACCGAGATCCGGGACGTAGAACGCACACTTGCAAGATTAAGTCAGGGAAACGGAAATGCACGCGACCTTGCGGCGTTGCGCATGTCACTCGAAGCTCTCCCTGAGCTAAAGGAGCACCTGAGAGCGCTGGCAAGGGCGACTTTGAGCGAAGAAAAGGAGACGTTGGCCATTCAGCTTGCTGAAGGAATTCGCGAATTACCCGATCTGGTCTCTTGTTTGCGCGATGCTCTGGTTGAGGAACCTCCGGCGCTCCTCAAAGAAGGAGGCATGTTCCGAGATGGATACGATTCAGCGCTGGACGAGATGCGTATCGCCTCAAGAGGTGGCAAGGATTGGATCGCCGCCCTTCAACAACGCGAGATCGAGCGTACAGGCATAAAGTCGCTGAAAGTCCGCTTCAATTCCGTATTCGGCTATTTCATTGAGATAACGAATGCGAACCTGGCTTCCGTCCCTGAGGATTACATTCGCAAACAAACGACGGTGAACGGCGAGCGGTTCATAACGCCGGAACTGAAAGAATTTGAATCAAAGATTCTTGGAGCGGAAGAACGGGCGAAGGCGCTTGAGTATGAACTTTTTCTGCGTCTTCGGGAGACGCTGCTCAAAAATCTCGACGAATTGCAGATAACGGGTCGTTCGATCGCCGTCTTGGATGTCGTCGCTTCGCTTGCTGAGACAGCCCGGTTGTACGGTTATGCGCGTCCGGTCATTTCGGATGACGTCCGGATAGCAATTCGGGATGGGCGGCATCCAGTTCTCGATCAAAATCTAACGGAGGAAAAGTTTGTTCCGAATGACTGCCTCCTGGATGGGGCGGAAAATCGCCTGATGCTTGTCACGGGCCCGAACATGGCCGGCAAATCGACGTTTATTCGCCAAGTCGCATTGATAGTTTTGATGGCTCAAATGGGCAGCTTTGTTCCGGCAGCCGAAGCAGAGGTTGGACTGGTGGATAGAATTTTCACTCGGGTTGGTGCTTCCGACGATTTATCGCGCGGACAATCGACCTTCATGGTCGAGATGAACGAAACAGCGAACATAGTCAATAATGCGACCGACCGCAGCCTGGTCATTCTCGACGAGATCGGCCGAGGCACTTCTACCTTTGACGGCCTGTCGATCGCGTGGAGCGTCGGCGAGTATCTCCACGATTTCATCAGGGCAAGAACTCTGTTCGCAACCCACTATCATGAGATGACCGAATTGTCTGTGATCTGCCCCGGCGTGAAGAATTACAACGTGGCTGTCCGGGAATGGAACGATCAGATCATCTTCCTTCGGAAGATACAGCCGGGAGCCGCGGACAAAAGCTATGGCATTCAGGTTGCGCGCCTGGCTGGTCTGCCAATAGAAATTGTGGAGCGCGCCAAAGAAATTCTGGCGAATCTGGAAGCCTCGGAACTAAATGCTCAAGGAAAGCCGCGGCTGGCAGAGGCAAAGGCAGTGCGGCAGCGGTCGCGCCGGAAGGATGAGCAAAGACCTCAGCTCAATCTGTTCGACTATAGGCCAATTTGAGTTCTTTCTTTTGGAAATCAAATTTTTCCGATTTACTTCGAGCCTTCCTTTCTTTGATGGATATTCGAAATTCGATGAAGAAGATTTTGACGTTGATTGCAATCGTATCGCTCGGCTTTGGAGCCTGTGAACGCCATCCGGCATCCCAGTTGCCAAAGGAAGCGGAATCAAAAGAAGGAACCGGCAAATCAGACCAATCCCGCAATGCGGAGTCAACGCCAGAAGCTACGACCACTGGAACTCCAAAGACCTACTTTCCCAGGAATTCGCAATAACATTGTGGATCGCGGGGGCGATGATTCGGAGCGCGGGGTGACATGTCCAAAGGGCGTTTCACAATGGCTGTTTTTTCGGTTTGGCTGCGTAGAAGAGCGATGAGTTTCGTCTGTGCGGGTCGTGGCTTAGCTTTGCTTTGCCTCACCCAGGCTAATTTCAGAATTCATATCGCGGCGAGTATCTGTGTAATCGCATTGGGTTGGCTGTTCTGGATCTCGGTGATTGAGTGGCTGATCCTTATGCTAACAATCGCTCTTGTCCTTACGACTGAAGCACTGAACACGGTTTTGGAAAAGACGGTTGATCTCTGCCAACCCGACAGGCACCCGGCGGCGCGTGATGCGAAGGATCTCTCTGCAGCAGCAGTTCTTATAGCGTCGACCTGCGCGTTCATCGTAGGGGTCGTCCTCTTTGGACCAAGGCTGGCGCGACTCCTGACTGGATGAGGAAGAGCCGGATGTGTTGCGTGTTGGGGTTTCGGGGCTGGTATCCGGCGGCACAGCGACGCAGCTCTCGAGGAACTGGTGGTGCAAGGTCTTAAGGACTGGAGGGGTGTTGCTTCGCAACACCCGGATGCACGGTAAGGATGATTTGGTTGGCATTTAGCGGTTCGGGAGCGCAAGCAGTTCCCATCCAGACAAGGTTCTAAAACACAAACGATCGATGCCTGATGGAGGCTCTCGGATTTATTATGCAAGTCGTTTATAATTAGGATCTTAAGCTGTGTGTATCCTCGGAAATTTAGAATTATTCTTGATATCGTTCTTGAGTATGGCACGTTTTTCGGTAGTGAAGCTTTCACCCGAGATGACACAGCGATTGGTTGCCAATGGAATTCGGCTCACCAAGCAGCGTGCAGAGGTCTTTGGGATTCTACTTCAAAAAAGGGATCATCCCACGGCTACAGAGGTTTTCCTGCGCGCCAAAAAACATATGCCGTCGATTTCGCTGGCGACGATTTACAATTGTCTTGAGGCCTTGGTCGATTGCGGCTTGGTCAAACAAGTCAATCTGGATCGGGCTCCGACCCGTTTTTGTGCCAATTTAGAGGAGCATAGCCATTTCTATTGTGAGGGATGTGGTTCGGTTTCCGATGTAGTTCTGTCGCTGAATCGGGCCTGGGATTTGCCGCCGGGCTTTGTGGTGGTCCAGGCTGATGTTTCTCTTAGAGGGATGTGTCCAAAATGTTCGGCCAAAGGTCCTTCCGGTGCCGGCAGCTCCAAGCGCGAATCACAGGTTTTCGAGGACGGTTTGACAGCCGAAATTCACAATCCAGACAATCATTCATGAGTTCAATAGTCATTAAAGACCTGCAGGTAGCGATCGGCGATAAGGAGATCATTCGTGGACTGAACCTTGAGTTCAGCAAGGGTGAGGTCCATGCCATCATGGGGCCAAATGGCTCGGGCAAAAGCACTCTGGCAAAGGTGATGGCGGGACATCCCGACTATCAGGTCACCGGAGGCGATATCCTGCTGGACGGCGAGAGCATCCTCGAGCTGGAACCGGATGTGCGAGCGCGCAAGGGCATTTTTATGGCTTTCCAGTATCCAATGGAAATTCCAGGCGTCAGCAACGCAAATTTCCTCCGCGCAGCCTTGCAGGCCCGGTTGCCCGAGGGTGAAGAAATCGACGCTACCGATTTCTATCAGCTGCTCTATCAGAAAATGGACTTGTTGGACATTCGTAGAGAATTTACGGCTCGCGCAGTGAATGAAGGATTTTCGGGCGGCGAGAAGAAACGAAATGAAATCCTTCAAATGGCCATTCTCGAGCCGGCATTCGCGGTTCTCGATGAAACCGACAGCGGATTGGATATCGACGCGCTTAAAGTAGTTGCGAAAGGGGTGAACACACTACGAGGGCCGAATGTAGGCATTCTTCTCATCACCCACTACCAGCGAATTTTGAACTATATCATACCTGATTTTGTACATGTTATGTTCAATGGGCGCATTGTCCGTGCTGGCGGCAAAGAGTTGGCCCTGGAGTTGGAATCGAAGGGCTACGATTGGCTTAAAGAGGTTGATGCTGAACCGGTGGGAGCGAAGTAACGATTAACGGAGACAAAACAATGAGTGGCACTGCGAACTCAGTCGATATCGATCGGGATGTCGGCAATTTCTTTTACAATTTAACGCCGGCGCGTGACGCGGGGGTCGGGCTTTCGGAAAGGACGATCGACTACATCGTCGACGTAAAGGGCGAACCGGAATGGCTCCGCGAATTCCGCAAGAATGCCTTGCGCGTTTTCATAAGCAAACCGTTGCCGACGCATTGGGCGGGAGATGAGCTCAAGGCGATCGACTTTGAGGTGATTCGTTACTACTTGGCTTCCGGCGAGTCAGCCAAACGAAGCTGGGAAGAAGTGCCGGAGGAGATCAAGCAGACGTTCGAGCGTCTCGGCATTCCGGAAAGCGAGCGTAAATTTCTCGCAGGCGTAGAGGCCCAGTTCGATAGCGAGGCGGTTTACTCGAATATTAAACGCGCTGTCGCCGATCAGGGCGTCATTTTCATGGGTAGCACTGAGGCTCTTAAGGAGCGGCCTGATATTTTTAGAAAATGGTTCGGGAAAGTCATCCCGACTGGTGACAACAAGTTCAGCGCGTTGAATAGCGCAGTCTTCAGCGGGGGAAGTTTTATTTATGTCCCCCCTGGCGTGAAGGTGAAACATCCGCTGCAGGCTTACTTCCGAATCAACGCTGAGAATTTCGGGCAATTTGAACGGACATTGATCATCGCGGACGAAGGCTCGGAAGTGATGTACATGGAGGGCTGTACGGCGCCGAAATTTACAACGGCTACTCTCCACTCCGCGGTTGTTGAATTGGTCGCGCTTCCAGGCGCGAAGATCCAGTACATCACCGTTCAAAACTGGTCGCCAAACGTCTTTAACCTCGTCACAAAGCGTGGATTGGCTTTGGAGGGAGCCGAGGTCAAATGGATCGATTGCAACATCGGATCCCGGCTGACGATGAAATATCCGAGCGTTGTATTGAAGGGAAGAAAGGCTCGCGGCGAGGTCATCAGCATCGCGCTGGCGGGAGATGGCCAGCACCAGGATACCGGCGCCAAAATGATTCACGCTGCTGATGAGACCACCAGCAACATAGTTTCGAAAAGTATTAGCATCGGCAAAGGTCGCGCAACCTATCGTGGTCTGGTCCACGTACCGAAACATCTCAGGGGCTGTAAGAACAACACCGAGTGCGACGCCCTGCTGATTAACCAAACCAGCAGGACGGACACCTATCCGGCGATCACGGTGCGCGGGACCGGTAACTCGACGCAACATGAAGCCAGCGTCAGCCAGATCAGTGCCGAACAGATATTCTACATGCAACAACGAGGTTTGAGCGAAGCTCAGGCGATGAGCCTCGCTGTCAATGGATTTGTCAACGACCTGGTCCGCCAATTCCCGATGGAATACAGTGTGGAATTGAAGCGTTTGATCGATCTCGAGATGGAGGGATCCGTAGGTTAGAGAAAAGCCGAAGAGCCGCGCTATCAGCGACTCGGCAGCCTCCAGAATTCGCTAAAGTCTTGTTCGCGAAACCTCTGGGCCAGGGATGCTGGATGCGACCAGTTTACTATGTCGACGACTGAACCTTCTTTGATTCTTTCAACGCTCACAACCGCTCCAGAATGGTTTAAGGAACTGCAGAGTAGCGCGTGGGCCGAATATGAAGCCGAGCCGCTGCCGGTGCGGACAAATGAGCTCTGGCGTTTTTCGTCGGTTAAAAATCTTTCGCTGAATGACTACGTTCCCTCGCCGGAGTTTTTAGCCGACGCGGTCCAATTGACATCGCGGCGTAGCTATCAGAAACCTGCAGGTCGTTTGGTCTTCGCCAATGACGCTCTCCTCTCGGCAGATTTGCTGGACCCGGCTCTGAAGGAGTCAGGGGTTATTTTCACGACGTTGTCCGACGCCTTGGAAAAACATTCCACCCTTCTTCGCCAGCACTTCATGGCTCAACCCGCAAAGTTGGGTTCGTCGAAATTCGCCGCTTTGCATAAAGCGCTCGTTCGGGCAGGTACGTTTCTCTGGGTTCCGCGCAATGCCGAGATTCGGGCGCCCTTTGAGGTTTTCCATCTTGTCGAGGGTGATTCTGCAACGGCGTACCCACACACGTTGATCATCGCTGATGACAACAGCAAAGTAACTTTTATTGAGCATTTTGTGTCTTCGAACGCCGCACAACGCGGATTTGCATGTGGTGTGAACGATTTGGTCTTGAAGCCGGGATCAAAGCTCACTTACGTGAGCCTGCAGGAGTGGAGCCAGAACTTTGTTTCAGTTCAAATAAATTCGACGATCGCTGCCAGGGACTCCGTGGCGGTGAATCTCGCGCTAAACTTTGGAGGCAAATATTCACGGCTTGAGAGCGTTAGCCGGATGATTGATCGCGGTGCGCGGAGTGACATGCTTGCGGTAACTGTAGCCCGTGGTGATCAGGAGTTCGATCAGCGAACTCTGCAGGATCACCTCGAGCCGGATACTACGAGCGATTTGCTTTACAAAAACGTTCTAAACGACCGCGCACGCACGATTTTCTCTGGCCTGATCAAGGTCGAACGGGGTGCACACCAGACCGACGCTTATCAAAAGGTGCGTAATTTGCTGCTGAGCGACGATGCTGAAGCTAACTCGATGCCCGGTCTTGAAATTCTCGCCGATGATGTCCGTTGTACCCATGGTGCAACCTCCGGCCAGGCTGAGCCCGAAGAGCTTTTCTACTTGAAAAGCCGCGGAATCGACGATCTGGCCGCCAAGCAACTGATCGCGCGAGGATTTTTGAACGAAGTCGTTGCGCGGTTGCCTGACGCAGAGCTCTCCGAGTATCTTCAAAGCCAAATAGAAACACAGCTTTGACCGCGGTCCATTCGTGAAATTCTGCTTTTTTTAAAGCGATTGCCGGAATTTTCCTGAAGTTTCGACAGCGATGGGCTGAAGGTTTGCGAAATTTACGCAGCAACGTGGTTACAGTTTAGTGAAAGCTGATCACTTTGACTGCCTGAGTTTTCAGATTAGGTTAGAATCTCTCGTGAAAGTGCCTTCCTTGTGCGAATATTTTCGCGGGAACAGGTTTGTTCCCTCGCTGCGAGCAGTTTGGCAAGAATTCTGCCGGAAAAGACCATTTTGTTCGTAACCGGCGAAACTCCGACGTCAGAGCCTAGTAACTAAATTCGGTATCGTTGAACAGAAATTATGGTCACTTTGTTAGCCAATTTCGCTCCCATGTTTGCCGCGGAGGCCGTCACCGCAGGCGGCCGCGTTATCCCTGATTGGGCCAAGGGGAACGCGATCTTTGAGTACTTTTTTAGAGGCGGCATCATCATGTACCCGATGGCAGCGGTCCTGGTTATTGCGATTGCCGTCATTCTGGAGCGGTTGTTTTGGTGGGTTGTTCAGACTGCCCGGCGGGATCCAGCTAAATTGGATAAGGTTTACGCCGCGCTGGAGCAAGGGAACGTGCCCGCCGCGATCAGTATCGCCCGAGCGTCCAAGGATCCGTTGGTTCGCACCGTTTGGCACGGGTTGAACCATGTGCACGCCTCTGTTGAAGGAGCCTTGCAAGTCGCTTCGGGCGTGGAAATTCAGAGAGCCGGCCGGTTCATGTCGGTTATGGATACAACAATTACTCTTGCTCCATTACTTGGATTGCTTGGCACCGTAACCGGTATCATGGGCTCATTTAACTTTGTCGGTAATGCTGATTTAGCACCGACGAAGGTCAGTGGAGGCATCGCGGAAGCACTTATTGCGACGGCGTGCGGCCTCGGTATCGCGATTTTCACTCTGGTTTTTTTTAACTTTTTCAACGCGCGAGTAGCGCGGCTTCAGTTTGAGCTCGAGTCAACGTCCAATAACGTCATCCTGATGCTCAACTCTCTGAGGAACAGAAATAACGTCGTTACCGAACAAGATGCGCGGCAGCAGTCACAGCAATTCGCCAGTTCCAATTAAGAAGGCGCGGATTGAGATCATCCCGCTGATCGACATCATGTTTTTCCTGCTGGCATCATTCATGCTGGTCAGTTTGACGATGATCAACATGAAGGGGATTGACGTCAATCTCCCGACGGCGACCAGCGCTCAGCCGAATAGTAAGCCCGACTTCACGATGGTTAGTATCGACGCGCTGATGGACATCTATTTCGAAAAAGAAAAAGTCCCGAAACAGGATGTTTTGCCCAGATTCCAGGCGTTATACGAAAACAATCATGACATCCGCATTTTCATCCGAGCCGATAAAGATGCGACTTACGAGACGGTCGTTTACGTTCTGGACAAGGCACGCACCGCTGGAATTCAGAAAGTTGGATTAGAAATCAAGGCGTACGAAAGCGCGGCCACGCCCACAAATGCTCCGGCGGCGCAGTCTACGCCGGGAGCACAGAACGCTTCCGCGCCGCCACCTGGGCCTTCCTCGCATTAATGAGCGATCCAGCTAGGAGGGCCTGTTCATGGCCGAGAATGACTTAAGAAAGTCGTTTCGATCGAAAGGCGGAGGGCCATTCATAATTTTCCTGTTGATTTCGTTGATTCTCAACGGATTGGGTGCCGTCAGCGGCTGGTGGTTGAAGTTTCCCGTGCCTCCGCCTTTCCGGGATGATTCGATACAGCTGACCGAACTGGATACAAACGACGTTGAAAAGCTCGGCGATCCGGAGGCACCAGAGGAACAGCCGATACCGCCCGAACCTGAACCCACTCCTCCCCCTCCCCCTCCCCCGGAGCCGGAACCGACACCGCCCCCTTTAGATCAGCCGCCGGAATTCGAGGTACCCGAACCGACACCCACTCCGGCTCCAACCCCTGTCAGCACGCCGATACCGCAACCGACGCCAAAGCCGCAGCCAACCGCACCCAGGCAGGTGCAACAGACGAAACCTGCCGCGGCACCCACTGCCGCGCCCGGATTGGTAAAAGGAAGTAAGACGGGGTCGCCTGATGGCACGGGCAATGGCGGACCTCGTTCGGGCACACTGATCCGTAGTCCGCGACCCAGCTATCCGCCGCAAGCGCTGGAAATGCACATCACGGGCGAGGTTCGTGTTGCCTTTACGGTTCAGAACGGAAATATCGTCGACGCGCGGGCGATATCCGGTCCTCCGATGCTTTCGAGCTATGTGATACGATTCTGCAGGGAAAACTGGAAATTTTCCTCGAATTCCAACGGCACTTACACGTTGCCGGTTACCTTCCAGTTGGCACACTAACGCGCTTGTGCTCTGTCGAACCCTTGTCTTTCAATACGAATGGGGGTCGACCGAGTCTACGGGCGCTACTCTCGGCGGGCAGCTCGGAGATCTGCCCCTACCCAAAGCGGTCGATCGGCGGCTGATGCCTGTTTGTGCAATAAGAAGAAGGCGTGCTCCGGAGAAGAAACACAGACGTGTTATCCGGCTTATAAAAAGGGGGGCGGACAACTGTCATCCCAAATTGTTCAATAAAATGAGTTTGCCTTGACCAAAATTAATAAAGGCGCTACACGCATCGCCTTAGATTTCAATGTAAGACGTGCAAAAAGTGCGGGGTAAACGAGGAAACCGGCTTCACCAAGGAGTAAAATGAGAAGAAAACTCATCAAT
>WNFS01004748.1_pt1 | contig 11400 bp, 29 predicted proteins | sample 5400141 | NCBI WGS metagenome assembly WNFS01 (sample SAMN13153358, study PRJNA577476) | soil metagenome | isolation source: 60 cm saprolite under Madrone tree | place: USA:California | collected 2016-06-14 | reverse complement strand
TTGCGGTCCAGTTTGCTCCTTATCTGGCGGTGATGGGTAAAACCCATATCGCCGATCCCGAGTTCAAAACTCTTCTACAGGATGCCGGGAAAGAACCGGCGATGGCCCTGGCTCAAGAGGAAATCTTTGATGAGAAATATCTGGGACCGGCATTCACTTGGGCCAAAAAGTACGGGTTTGCCCTACCGCTCTCATTCCTGGTGATCGCCGACTCATTTCTGCACTCGGGTTCCATGCTGGACTTTTTAATGAACCGTTTCCCGGAGAAAAAACCGGCCGATGGCGGCGATGAAGAGGCCTGGATCAATGCGTACCTGAAAGCGCGCCGGCAATGGTTAGCCGGGCATTCCAAGCCGATTCTGCGCGGGACAGTTTATCGGGTGGATTGTTACCTGACCCAGAGCGCCAAGAGCAATTGGAAGCTAGCCGAAACCCCGGTCAAGATGCACGGGACCAATGTTTTGCCTGCTTGACAGAGAGTCGGAGCCCAGCCCAAGCTAAGGACCTTCTTTCAGGAACTCTCTCGCGCCGAGTCATCAGCAAGAGGAAGTTTGGCTAGCGAGCATACACTCTTATAGCCTTCAAGAGCCTGCCGTGGGTGCGGCAGGCTCCCTTTTGTGCTAGAATCGGTGCGAAACGCGGGATAGTAGACGCGTATCCGGTCCCGAAAGGGATGCTGGAACGGGCGTCTCGGGTGTCAAAGCCCGTCCCGCACCTTTTTTTGTTCGCGTGGAACATTTTTGTTTCACGTGGAACATTTTGTTCCACAGCATCTATGGAACTAATCCAGAGCGTCCTCTTCGGTTCTCCCTATTCCGGCTGCCGCCGGTTTTCGGGCTGGCCCAAAGAACCCTGCCATCAAGCGCCAGTCGGCAACGTTTGGCCGCCGCAGCGAAATGCCCCAGGAGCGATCCTGTGCGTCGACAAGTATAGGAAGACCCTCCGGGTGGCTCCGCGCGTCCTAGCGCCGCGCTGGGGGCCTCCACGGGCAACCCAGACGGTCATGATACCGACCCAAAAGGGACGATTCACGGTTGCGGGTCCTTCGACGGTCGGACCCTGGACGGTGTACGATCACTGGGATGAAAAAGGCACCGACGAATATAGTACTACTAGCCTGGGCGCGGGCGGCCACAACCTGGGTTTAGGCTAGGGTCTGATAGGGCTCGATCCAGATCAGTTTGCGTTCACTCCAGCGCGGGCCCACTGGTTGCCGTTTCCAGTGACCGGCGGCCCAATGCTGCGCCAAGTGCCGACCGGTGTGCTGGGTAGCATGCAACGTCGTAGTTTTGCTAGGTCTGTATTGCGATTGAGCAACGAACTTGGCCGGGAACAGGCCGGGAATCACCCGGTCATTGACCACCTGCAGTTTGCGGATCGGGCCGGTCGGTTCCGAGTCGTACTCGAGCGGGACACTCGACATGAAAAGCAGGATGTTCAGCGCCAAGTGCTCAATCCGAGCCAGGAATTCGTCATCGCTTTCGTCCATCACGCTCCCGGTATCGAAATGTTTGTCGTAGCCGGTCTTGATCTCAGAGAGTTTCAAGCCTTCAAAGGGCCGGATCGCACAGTAGTTTTCACCCGGGCACCCTTCTGAATCAGGTGAGAGCTGGGTTCCAGCCGTCATACCGCTCCGATCAAAAATCGGGATCGGCGTGCGAGCGTTCAGATCCCGAATCTGGCCCGAGAGAATACCGAAGGCGCGGATCTCAGCCGCCATCTCCCGAGGTAACTCAATCCATTCAGCTGCTTTCGCCCGTGCGATATCCAGATACATCGCACTGCGCATTTCGCCGTTGCGTTTCAATGCAATCAGTTCTCGAGGAAGCATTACGCGGAACTGGCGACGTCGCCATTTGATGTCGTCGGTGTCGAGATCCCCGGGCAACTGCGTTCGCAAGAGCGCTTCACCCAGCTCCCGTTCCAAAAAATAGGTCGGGCGACCTTCCTGGATCGCCATTGTTCCGACCGAGTACATCGAGCGAATTATTGCATCGGGTTTCTCGCCGTAACTGTTGGAACTGTAGGTAGACAGAAACACGCCTAAGAGCGCATCCAGGAGTTCCTGGCTGAAATAATCGCCCTGCCGATATTTGGGCAACAAATAGCGCTTGCTTGAGATCGCTCGCCAAAGCCGGGGACAGTGCTTAGCGATCCCGAGGCTCAGCTCTTTAATTTCGCGCTCGGTAATCAATCCAGGCGGCTCCGTTCCGTCTTATCAGGCATTTCGACGACCTCATCAAAACCGCTCTGCAAGTTATCGAGGATGTCATCAGCGAACCCATCCCGATGTTTTCTGGCTTCCTCTAACCGGTCGGGAGAAGCGAATAGAATCATGCCGCTACCGTCCTTGAGTCCGAGCGCATCGACGATGCAAATCAGCAGATAAACAAACGTGAGCCGGTCATCGACCTTGTACTCGGACACAATTGGGATTGAGCCCCATTTGCGTTCGCTTCTTTGGGTCATGAGTCCTTGAGCGAATCGGACCTCGTCCTCCAGATCCAAGGCTCGGATCCAGAATTTGGTCGCTAATTGACCTTCAAAGACGATCTTGCCAGCTTGGGTGATATTAGTCATTCGATTGGGATCAGTTGAATGGCTCGTGCAAGTTGGCTGTTGAGGGCACCAATCGCAGCGGGCCCATCTTTCTGAGCTAACTCGCGTAAGATCGGTAGCCCGGTCTCGATCGATTCGAGTACCTCAGCGCGAGTGGCTTGGCGACCTTCAGCAACCCAACTCAGTGCCACTGGCGGTCCGACCCCGAACAGGATCCGGTCTACTTGGTCGCGCACGATTTCGTAACGGGTCGTGATCCATATCACCATAGCGCCTGGGTTACGCGCGATCATGATCCCAGGTGGTTCATCGATCTCGGCATCGACCTTTTTCGGGTTGCGTTTCTGGTTGGGGTTTAACAAGAATGGGCAGACCCGGACACTGAACTCGGCACAGTCCCGGTGCATGGGCGGCTCCGCCGAGATCCGGTTAATGGCGCACATCGGGCCGATTACGAACGCGAGATAGCGCCCAAGTTTATCGCCACAGATCCAGCAGAGTCCTTCCTTGATGCACCGGACCCGTTTCTGGTCATCGGCAATGCGAAAATCGGCTTGGCCGTTCACGTAGGCGACAAAGAACGGGATCGGATAACCGCGCTCCGGGTCACGGGGCAGGTTAGCAATCCGCTTCGGCATCGGAATTGATTCCAGGATTTCGCGAGAGTGCATCATACGGTGAGTTTCTTTTGGGCTCGGAGCTTGGCTCGGTGCCGGTTCATGATCCGATTCCATTTACGTGGGTGCGCCTCAATCCAGCGCGCAACCCGTTCCCGGGTCTGGGCTCGGATCGCTTCCAGCCGTTGCTTTTGAGTGCGGTACTTACTCGGTCTTGACATTGAAAATAATGCGTTATATAGGGTGGTTTTGCGTTATTGCAAGATAAATGAAAGTGCTCTTAATTCCAGATCACGATTACGACCAGCTCCGGGCTAGTCTCCAGCAATGGTATAACGATGCCTGCCTCGAGGTCCATCTCTGCAAACTCTTTCGAGCCAAAACCGGCGTTCATTGGCATAGCCGAGCGCGGTTACGTTTGCGGCGGCAAAAATATTGGCGGCTCCTGAAAGTAACCCAAGCATGAAACATCCGATTACCTTGCGAGAGAAATACGATCCGGCGATGGACATCACCGACCCGGACCAAGCGGCTCAGTACTTTGAGGAATGCGTCCAGCACAATATGGCCCACTCCGGGAACAGCCGCGAGAAAGCCGAAGCGATTGAGCGGGCCAACCTCGGCTATTGGGCCGGGTATTATTCCAAAGAAACGCGTCTGAGGGTGGAAGAACTCTTCCAGTGCCAACACCCGATCCTGGGGAAGGCCACAGACAGGGAGTGGTCGCCACAGGAACTGTTGGAGAAGGGGGTAGAGGTTGCCCATGAGTGGTCACGCCACACTCCAGACCATTCCGGCGATGAAAGCGTCAAAGGCTAGCTGACGGACAACGCCCTGGTCATGGAGCTTAGTGATATCAATCCGGCTCAGTTCCTTTTTCCACCACGTTTCAAACGCATGATCAGCCCCGACATCACCACGATCGGTAAAGGCCTCTTTAGTAAAGTGCTCTCGCTCGGTATTCTTAGCGACGAATTCCCGCATAGCCTGAACGCAATCGTCCCGATTGGCGGATGCGACATACATGAGGGTACCACCGGTGCCATAGGGGAATGCGAGCAGGATAAAACCCCAGTCTCGACTGGGCAGCTGGGCTTTGATATAACGAGCCATCGATTGCAGTTTATCCCGGACGATTTGTTCTTCGCTCATCTCTCAGGTTATAACGCCAATGAACCAATGGTTCATAGTCGAATTTATCGGTGGTCCACTGGATGGCCCCCAACCGGTGCACCCAGCCATGAACTGTATCCTGAAAGTGCCAGGAAACCCGGAAGGGGTTTACTTCTATTCTGAGGACGGCAACTACCATTGGATTCCAAACCTATGCTCGGAGCAGGTAAGTACGATGAGTTGTGCACCTACGTGCGCGACCAAGCCGGAGCCAGGGGCGCGATTATCGTGGTTATCGGCGGCGTTAAGGGCGCTGGCTTCAGTTGCCAAGCAGATCTGGTAACGACCCTCTCCTTGCCCGCGATCCTGCGCCGGCTCGCGAACCAGATCGAAGCCGATCAAGGACCGATCAAATGAAAGTCGCCCGCGTTCATTTACCAGCTGAGATGGAGATTAAGGTTATCCTGGGACCGGAGGGGACCAATGAAGGCATCGCAACCTTGCGCGCCTACTCCTGGATCGCCGTACCTCAAAGTGGACTGGATTTAAGGATTACGCCGGCCCGTGGCGATGTGCATTTTGACGTGGCTAGTCACAGCTTTACGATCGTAATCAGTCTAGCTGCCCTCGTTCAGAAACCTCAAGGGCCGCCGGATCCGCCTCTGATAATAATGCCATGAACAGTAATTCAGGCGGCAGTGTACCCAAAAAGACCGGGAAAAAGTATGCCCGCTATTCTCCTCCCGGCCATAACGCCCAGATGAAGAACGCCTTGGATGCGGCGCTCAAACGTTTAGGGGATCCGGTCGTCGGGTATCGGTCGCGCCGTAATCAGATTGTGAAACGCAAAATGCCACCTCAACCTTGAGCACTTATGAGTAAGATTTATCCATTGCGCTCCTCGGCCCTAAAAAGCGCCGAGCACACCGATGATGGCGCTCTGATCGTTACCTTTCGCGATGGCAGCCGTTACCACTACTCGGGTGTACCCCCCGCTACGGTGACTGGGCTCTTGGCCGCCAAGAGCGCTGGGAAATTTCTTAAAGAGACCATTACCGGCAAATTCAAATCGAAGAAACTTTAGATGCCAATCGAATGCATGTTACTCAAAGATGCTCGGGTCCCCTTCGAGCGCTGTCCGGCGTGCAGTGAACCTTTTGTCCCCTTTCTGCGCGGCATGATCCAACGGCATAAACGCAGTTGGTTCGGTCTGGGACTGCACCGGGCCTACTGCGCTCTGATCTGTAGCGAGTGCCATGAAATCGTCGGCTATGAAAGTCCTTATGATATCGGGCCTGAAAATTAAGCACGCCAAGAATGGTGAGGTCACTTGTCTCTACACGCCGGGCCGAGCGCCTGGAGTCGAGCACCGAGGTCGGTGGCGCAAGCGCATGTATTGGCGCTGCCGGTACCGCTGCCGGCCACTGGATCATGTTCACCTCATGATGGAAGCCGATGAACGAAACCCTCCCTTCTAAAGCTTGGGTAATCTGGAGCGAGGAACACGGCAGCTGGTGGGCTCCAGGCAAATGGGGTTATACCAAGAGTCTCGCGAGCGCTGGCCGCTACAGTCAAGCGGAGGCGCAAGAGATGTGCCGGCGGGCTAACCTCTATTGTGAGCCCGGCACCCGGAACGAGTGCGCTTTACCCGATCCGCTTTAGCCCATGTACTTCCGACCCTACGAGAACACTCCTAAGAGCCAAGCTGAACACTTCTGGTTCGAGCGCATCATGGCGCTCGGGGCACCGCCGGAATCGATTCGGAAACCATTCTGGTACAAGGCGGTGAAGGTCTACATCTTCCCTAACCGCTGTCCCGGCGCTCCCTATACCCCGGGAGAATGGCACGCCCAATTCTGGGCGACTTCGACTGTCACCATTACCCCCGCTTGCCGCTCTTACGCTGCCGCCAAGCGCTTAGCCAAGCACACCATCAAAGAGCTCAAGATTCGATCATTCTAGCACCTATGAAAGCGCTCAGAGTCCACCAAAGCGATTGGCCCACTTTCCTCGCCCAGTTCGATCCCGAAGGCCAACTCACCCCGCGCCAGGCGGCCGTGATCCGCCAACTCTACCAAGTCTTGCGCCAGAGCGGGTATGAGCCAATCTGTAAAGCGCCCCAAACCGGTAGTATGTGGCGTAAGATCAAACGCCCATTCTAAAGCGAACTCTGTACCTAGTTCTGCGCCGGTGGGGTACAATCGTAATCGAACTCCATCCCTCTTTGCGTGAACCAAAAGGTCGTGCGCCCCTGGTAAGTGCGCAGGATGCTCTCGCACTCTTCCAGTTCGCTCCTTAGCCGGGCCGGGTCCCAACCCCAGAGCTCTTTGACGGCCACCTCCAGGCACGGTAGAAATACTCTGGCTTCATGCTTGGATTGACAAGTCGCTAGTAACCAGAGTATGGCAATGACCTGATGCTGCTGTTTGGGTGGACCAATATCCGGGCCAGGTCTCATACCGGCTTTTTCCAGGGCTCGAACTTACCTTTACCAGCTCCAGGGGACAGGCTCGAATTGCGGACGCTCTCCTCGAAATCAACTAACATCGCTAACCCTTCGGCAATTGACTCAGTGTCGTCCGAGCGCAGACCAGCTTCCAGGGCACTAACAATAGTCCGCAGCCACATCATCGGTTGATCCCCACCAATATGGGGTGGAGCGAATCCGACCTCCAATTCTAAGCGGTCTCGTTCAGCGTTGGTCGCGCGCGCCCGAGCCATCAGCTCTTCCATTTGAGCGTCAGTCAGCATTGCCTTCTGCTTTGTTCTGTAGTGCCCGCATCGCGATCACGTCAGGATCAGAGTCCATCTCATCGACAAAGGTCAGTTTATAGCTGGGGCCTTTGTCCTCTGCCCCAAAGTAGGTCAAAATTAATTGGTAGTCGCGCTCACCCCAGGCTTCCAGTACCCGGAAAATGTCCTTGATCATTGGTTCGGGTAATCCCAGTCCATCCAGTTCCGCTACCTGTGAGTCCAAGAGCCGCTTCATCGAGCGCTCAAGGAAGTCCTTATCATCAAAGATCGCTCCAGTGTAGAGCACCAGCAGCCGGTTAATGAAGAGCCGTTCCAGAGTCGAGCGCACAAAGGCTTGCCCTGGTTTTGCCTCGCTCTTATTTCCCATAGCGCTTCTCCTGTTCCTTATTCGATTTTTCCATCCGCTTCAGGTATACCTCCTCACTCTCCCCGGTCGACATCCGAGTCGGCTTCTTCTCAATCTCTTCCAATCGCTCCTTCGCTGCCTCCACCGTATTAGCCGGTACACTCATCGGTACTTCAACTCCTTTCTTCGGCACTGACTCAGTACCTTCCTGCTGTAATGCCTTATCGACCGTGTGCACGGGTAACGCACTAATGCGCTGCTTCACCTCGGTCTTGCTCAGCTTCCCTAGCGCCATCCCTAGGAACAGCGCTGCCCGCTTCCCTATACTCTCTCGCGCTTCATACGCTTCAAAGCGTAACTTCTCATATTCATCATCGCTTAATCGCACTGTAATGGCTTTCATTCGTTGCAGATTCGCATAAGTGAACGTATGCATCAATGGCGTGATCCTTAAATCTCATTACCATGCCCTCTAAGAATTATCCCTCCTCTCCCTGTCCACCCTCCTAAGAAAAAATAGGGCCACCACTTCCGGGGGTGGGAATGCGCCTCTACCTCCTCTCGCAGCGGGCAATACCCCCAGGCTAATGCTGCTTAATGCCGGGAGGGTGACCCTCCTCGAGGAGGAGGGCCGCGCGACGTTTAACGCTGGCCGCCGGCCAGAGTTAGGCTGGGCTACGTACTAGAAAGAACACTATTTGTATGATCTTATGAAGCAACCAGCTAAGTACCAACGACTTACGACAGAGCAAGAACAAGCTGCCCTAAAGCCAGATGACAACTCAACAAAAGCTGACATGCAATCGATCGTTAAGCGGCGCGTTCGAGCTCGCGCAGGTCAGGACATCCGCCATGGCCGCCTGAAACGTCAGCCCTGCGAGATCTGTGGCGACGAGCCAGCTGAGTGCCACCACATCGACTACGCCGACCCTGGTCGCGTCATGTGGCTCTGTACGCTCCACCACAAGCAGACTCACAGCCAGTTTGGTAAGCCTGCACCAGTGGATTGGATGGCCGACATCAGGGCTGCACAGCGCAAGATCGACACCCAGCGGATCGAGCTACAGCGCCAGCAACCCAGCGGCCCGGCCTCAGGGAACTGACTGATCGAGGCTGCGAATACGATCGTCGTGGAACCGCGCGCAACCGGCGGCGAGGTCCCTGAGGGTGGCGTGCCAGCAGGCACGGGAACAGTAGACGCCACGCCTGCGGCGGATGTCGGAGATAGCGCGGCGGAAGGGTTTAGAGCAGCGAGCGCATTTAACGATACGCGATCCTTCGCCGTGGTGGGTACTCACGCTATGATAATCCTCTGCGGTTTGGGTAGTTTCAAATCCGATCCATAGTTTCAAATCCGATCCACAAGTTTTAGAGATGTTGGATAATCCAGCCTTTGAGCCGAGCGGCTTTGATGAAGGCGGGCCACGATCGATAGCGGCGTAGGATAGGAGCGCTCTTAATGATACGCGGCTCTGCTGTTACCACGAGGCCGGCGACGAAGTGTGGAGCACTGACACGGATGAGGTATTGGTCCTGATGGGTACTCATGGTTTGACTCTGGCTTTGAGCAAAGCGATTTCGCGTTTCTGCTCTTCGATGATCCACTTCATGGTGGCGAGCACACTCTCGCGCGAGTGCAGGTAGCGGACCAGAGCTTTTCTGGTTGGGAGCTTCATTGAGCGCGACGCGGTTTAGCTAGATCCAGCTCAAAGGTGTGGAGTTTACGCCGGGCGCGTTGTTCGAGTGTAGCGAGAGCGTAGAGTTCAGTGGGAGAGACTTGACCGGCTAGCATTTCGAGTTCGACATCGTAATAAGCATCGTTCGGCCATTGGTTATGATCGCTGGTGGTGATAGTGGCGACACTGCGACCATCGATTTGGATATGGGCAAAGAGCTTAATTTTGATCTCGGGCTGGTGCCGTTCCCACGCCTCATGGTTAACTGGAGCTTCTTTATTCATGGGCTCATTTGATCTAATTCGATCGCGAGGGCGCGCCCGGTTTGGACGCAGCATTGGGCGCCGAGTTTCCAACCGGATTCAAAGATGGAGCGAGCTGGCTCTTGTTTGACTGGACCCAAGACTTCTTCGACCGCATCGAGGCCGCCAGCGGCGACCCACGCATCCCACTGGGCATTAACATACTGAGCGATCAATTCTTCAGCGGCGTCATCGTTTAATTGGTGGTGGGTGCTCATTTATTGTGGTGGAGGAGCTGAGTGAGTTGAGCGCGTACAGCGACCAGTTGTTGGCCGAGCTCGGTCTCAAGTGATTGGACTCCACCGATCTCCTTTACCAGCGTTTTGAGCTCAGTGAGGCGCTCGTTCAAATGAATAGCAACAGTTTTAAAGTCTTTGATCTCAGCGCTGGCAGCATCCAACCGACTCTCAAACTCGGTGGTGCGCCGGTGGAATGCGATATTTAAATCCGCGTGCGCGGCTTCGAGGTTAGCTAAGCGGGCTTTGATGGCATCGAGCTCGTTCATAGATTTTCTAACCGGATACGCTTCAGGGCTTGAGCCAACGTTTCGCCCGGTAAAAACTCAAACGTCTCATACCCAGCGTTTTTCAAGATCTCGATCAACTCATCTTTTGGCTCTTCCATAGCTCATTCCAGGGGGAGATTATCGACAATGCGATTAATTGACGGCAACTGTTGTTGAATCCAGACCATGACGTTATTGGGACTAGTCAGCCGAGTCGCTGGTTGATCCGGCTCCTGGCCGGTCAGCTTCGCTCGGTGCTGGAGACAACGTAAGACCACATTGGCTGCATCTGGATCGGTTGCTTTGGCAGCAGGTAAGAACGCTTTCAGTAAACTATCAATCCGTGAGAGATCCAGTTGGCGATTCAAATCGAGATTGGCTTTCAAATGGTCGGCTCTTCACCGCGCACAGCTACCAATGCTTCGGTGTGCGGCGCTGGCGCCTCTGGAGCCAACGTGGAGCGTTTATCAATCGAGTTCAGGGCTGGATATTTGCGCCTGGGTGCACGCTGTTTTGGTGGCCCAGCGCGGAGTTCCTCGACAATCGCATCCAGTTGTGGATCACTCTGCATATATCGTATGCCTCACTGCCAGATCTGTCTCACCCCTGTACCTGATCACACCCCCAATTGTCCAGTCAAGACCGGTGCGCCGGTTATGGGTATGAGCCCGCAAGCTGCGATTCAGCGAGCGCTCCAGCATGATCAAACCCAGCTGCAACAGTGCGGCGGTCTGATCGGTGCTGGCTCGATGGCAATGATGGGTAGCCACGCCCATGATCCCGAGTGACTGATAAACAGAACGAGACCTATGCCAGCGTAGCGGCCAGTGCGCTCTCGAGCGTGATGGCACCAATGGGTTGTCTGATGGGGCTGGTTGCCGCCCTCTTCTGGCTGACCATGATCGGACTCGCGATCTTTTGCGCCTGGATCTGGAGCCTGCCATCTCCAAAATAGGCTTGACTCACCTCAAACTATTTTGCGTTATAGCCAAATGGCACCATCTGCGCAACGCTGCGCACACCGCAAACTCCGGAAACTAGGCCCTTTTGGAACCACTTACGTAAGATTTGCCCTTTTTAGTGCGTTGCATTGCAATCGAATGCGTATAACGAATAATGTTTCGCGTTATTGTAGGACGCTAATTCCTGGACATTGTCCACGAATTGTTGTCCCTGAATTGTCAAACCATTTTCGCGTTATAGCTAATTCGTGGTTATCTACGCAACGTTGGGCACACCGCAAACTCCGGAAAATGGGTCGATTTGGAATCACTTACACACAGTTACCCCCATTTATTGCAAGTCGCTTGCAAGACATTTTTGCTTAATTCATATAACGAAAAACGTTTCGCGTTATAACTACCTGCATTTATTTTGATTGATCGTCTTGACTAATCAAACTAATAGCCGATTAGTGCGTTATATGCAGTTCTATTCCGACGAACAATACGATGAGTTCCAGCGCGATCTCGGTGGTGACGGCCACCACAACGAGTATAGCCGCGCTTTTGAGCACAGCCGCATGCGA
>WNFS01004460.1_pt1 | contig 11407 bp, 7 predicted proteins | sample 5400141 | NCBI WGS metagenome assembly WNFS01 (sample SAMN13153358, study PRJNA577476) | soil metagenome | isolation source: 60 cm saprolite under Madrone tree | place: USA:California | collected 2016-06-14 | reverse complement strand
ATCAGCCATTCACGGCCGCATCGAAATATCTCCACGGAGTTTCATACGCCACACGGTCCGTGCGTATTTGTGCCGCTACCCGGCGACCGCAGCAGCGTGGTGTGGGTCGCGGCACCCAGGGAAGCCGAACGGCTGATCGCATTGACCGATGACGAATTGTCGGAGGCCGCCGAAAGGCAATCACATTCCATTCTCGGCCGTATCGCGGTCAAGCCGGGACGCCATCTGTTTCCGCTGGCGATCGAACAGCCACGACAGTTTGCGCAGCATCGTATCGCGCTGGTCGGCGAAGCCGCGCATGTGCTGCCGCCGATCGGCGCGCAGGGCCTGAACATGGGACTGCGCGATGCCGCCGATATCGCCGATATCGTGCGGGAAGCGATGCTGTCGGGCGAGGATCCCGGCTCGCCGCGGGTGCTGAAAGGCTACGATTCAACCCGGCGCAGCGATGTCGCCAGCCGGACATTCGCCATCGATGCCGCAAACCGTTCATTGCTCAGCGATTTCTTGCCCATGCAAACCCTGCGTGCGGTCGGCCTGCATCTGATCGGCTCAATAGGACCGCTTCGGCGTCTGGCCATGCGCGAGGGCCTCGCACCGTCGTGGCGGTCGACGCGGCGGGTCAGCTAAGGTCCTTTGTTTGACGCGTTTCTTACGCGAACGGATGGATCAGCAGCTTTACCGCGATCACACCGGGCACTTCCCAGGGCACCCGACCGAACGGGCGCAGCGCAGCGCGGCAGCAAGCGCTCCGGCGCACGCCGACATGATCAGCGGGTTCAAAACGATCTGCCGGACCACCAGACCGAGTGTGTGCAGCAGGAACTGATGCTCCCGATCGACATGGCAAGGGACGAAGGCGCTCATGGTTCCGAGGGTGGTGGCGACCGAAAATGGCGGGTAGTTGAGTTCCTCGAACGGCGTTTTCGACATGATTCCAAACAGCAGCGCGGGCAGCGAAACATAGAGCAGAAAGAAGTTCATCCATGCCAAACCCGCTTCCGGCGGACCCTTGGACCTGCCACAGGCGAAGCCGATGAAGATCAGGCCGAAATACGGCAACGCCAGGTTGAGAATGTCGATCATGGGGATGCGTCTTTTTCATCGTTATTGGCCCCGGATCGGCAGCGCGGCGTCCGGCAACAGCAAAGGTTAATTCGTCCGTTTGCCTCTAGCATCGGCCACAATGATGGTCTATTCGACGAGATATGATAAAAGCCCGGACTGCCAAATTTCAGATCGGACAGATCGTCCGTCACCGGATCTTTTCGTTCCGGGGCGTGATCTTCGATATCGATCCGGAGTTCAACAATACCGAGGAATGGTGGTTGTCGATTCCCGAGGAGAATCGGCCGCACAAGGATCAGCCGTTTTATCATCTGCTCGCCGAGAATTCGGAATCGGAATACGTCGCCTACGTCTCCGAGCAAAATCTGGTGCCTGATGATTCGGGCGAGCCGATCCGGCACTCGCAAGTCGCCGAGATTTTCGTCAAGGACAAGTCAGGCGGCTATCGCCCGCGCAACCCGTCGCTGAATTAGCAAACCCTGAACGCGTGTCCCGGACGCGGTGCAGCGTTCTTCGCGCTGCTCCGCAGAGCCTGGACCCATGAGGCGTGCTCGCCGATAGATGGACCCCGGATCAGCAGCGCATCACGCCGAAAGACGGCGCGCTGCGCAGCATCCGGGGAGCGCCGTTGAACGTTCCGAAAACACAAAAGGCGTCCGATCCGGACGCCTTTTTGTTCGTCGATGGAAGGGCTTCTCTTCTTACTTCGCAGCCGGATTGGCCAGAGTTGTTCCTCCCGCGGGCGGATTGGCTTCGAGCTTCTTGCGCGCTTCCTCAGCGCGTTTCTGCAACTCTTCCTGAAGCTTCTTCTGGGTCTCTTCGAACACCTTCGGGTCGGTCGGCGGACCGTCATAGGCCTTGGCGAATTCGCCGAGCGGCAGCGGCAAGGTGAGCGGCGCGCCGTTGGAGTTGATCGCCTGCACCACCAAATTCTGCCCCTTCTTCATGTTCGCGAGCAGTTCCGGGGTGACGTCGTAGTCCGACATGCAGCCATTGGCGAAACAGATCACATAGGGGCTCTGCGCCGGCGGGTTGGCGTCGACGATCACGCGGGTGCCGTGAACCAGCTGCATGCCCAGCGGGAGCGTGACGCGCAGGATTTTCTTCGGTTCGCCTTCGGGCTCGATAATGACAGCAGCGATGACCGGTTGGCCGGATTCGATGCGGCCGTCCTTGCCGGTGAAGCAGACCTGCTTGGCGTTGGCGTCCTGGCCCTTCAGGCAGAACTTGGTCCACGGCGCATAGATCAGCTGAACCTGCTGGTCCGCGGGCTGAGCAGCGGCCGCAGGGGCTCCTGCCGGCGGCGCCTGCTGAGCGGCCGGTGCAGGTGCGCCAGGAGCGGCGGCCTTCGGCGCCGCTTTCGGCGGCGGCGCCTTGGCCTTCGGCGCAGCGGGAGCCGGAGCGGCGCCGGGTGCAGGAGCCTGGGCCTGCACGCCCTGAGTTAGTAACGAGGCGCCCAGTGCCGTCGCCGCCAACAGAGCGAAAACCCGCCCACGCGGCCAGACCGGCGCGGCCAAGATACGGAAATTCATTGCAGAAAACCCTTTCTGAACGGGAGCGCCCGAGACCGCTGCGGGCACCGACACGTTAGCCGTCCGGGCCGGCTGTCTCCTTGCCAATTGAGGCGGATACGTGACAGACCCTGCCGTCTTGGCCAATTGCACGCCTTCATACAGTGGCAGACGAAAAGATCAATGCCGGCGGGCATCTTTGCGACGCAAAGCGACCGGGTGTGGCGGCTGTGATAAAGCTTGCCTGTGACTAATATCGAATCAAATCAGCACGCTACGTTGCGAATTTTCGGGTGGCGGCGGGTTCGAGTTTTTGCCTGTGCTGTCATCGGTATCTGGCTCGCGATGGATGCCTGCCATGCGGGCGGCAACCACGCCATTGCCATGCACGGCGTGCCGGCTTTGCCGGCCGATTTCACCCATATGCCCTACGCCAATCCCGATGCGCCGAAGGGGGGCCGGCTGGTGCAGGGCATTCTCGGCACCTTCGACAGCCTCAACCCCCTGATCGTCAGGGGTCTCGCGGTTCAGCAGATCAGGGGCTTTGTGGTCGAGAGCCTGATGGCACGGGGCAATGACGAGGCTTTCACGCTCTATGGCCTATTGGCGAACAGCGTGGAGACCGATGACGCCAGGAGCTATGTCACCTTCCATCTCGACCCCAAAGCGCGCTTCTCGGACGGCCGACCCGTGACCGCCGAGGACGTGCTGTTTTCGTGGGCTTTGCTGCGCGACAAGGGGCGTCCAAACCATCGCCAGTATTATTCCAAGGTCGCAAAGGCCGAGGCGCCCGACCCAAGCACGGTTCGGTTCGATCTCGGTGGCGCCAATGACCGCGAGCTGCCGCTGATCCTCGGCCTGATGCCGGTATTGCCCCGGCATGCGGTCGATGTCGCGACGTTCGAGGAAACCTCGATGTCGGCGCCGGTCGGTTCCGGCCCCTATCGCGTCAGCGCCGTCAAACCCGGCGCCAGCGTGACGCTGACACGCAATCCCGACTATTGGGGCCGCGACCTGCCGGTTAACCGCGGCTTGTGGAACTTCGACGAGATCAGGCTCGATTTCTACCGCGAGGCCAATGGCCAGTTTGAGGCGTTCAAGCGCGGCCTCTATGATTTTCGCGTCGAAACCGAACCGTTGCGCTGGCACGACGGATACGATTTTCCGGCCGCCCGCAATGGCGAGGTGATCCGCGACACGATCAAGACCGGGACGCCGCAGCCTTCGGAATTCCTGGTGTTCAACACCCGGCGTCCGGTGTTTTCCGATATCCGCGTGCGCCAGGCCTTGACGCTGCTGTTCGATTTTGAATGGATCAACCGCAATTACTTTTTTGGCCTCTACGCGCGCACCGCAAGCTTTTTCGCCGGCTCTGAATTATCGGCCTACGGCCGCGCCGCCGACGATCGCGAGCGTGAGCTTCTGAAACCCTTCGCATCGCATATGCCACCCGGTATTCTCGACGGCAGCTACCGGCTTCCTGTCAGCGATGGTTCCGGCCGCGATCGCACAACGCTTCGCAGCGCACTGACGTTGTTATCGCAGGCAGGCTACGATCTCGATGGCACCGTGTTGCGGCAGCGTTCGACCAAAGCGCCCCTCACCTTCGAAATTCTGGTGACGACCCGCGATCAGGAGCGGATCGCGCTGGCGTTCGCGCGCGATCTGAAGCGCGCGGGGATCGAGGCGTCGGTGCGCGCGGTCGATGCGGTTCAATTCGATCAGCGCCGGCTCAGTTTCGACTTCGACATGATCCAGAACAGGTGGGACCAGTCGTTGTCGCCCGGCAACGAACAGTCGTTCTATTGGGGAAGCGAAGCCGCGGACATTCAAGGCACGCGAAATTACATGGGCGCAAAAGACCCCGCTATCGACGTCCTGATCGCGGCATTGCTGGAGGCGCGTGAGCATCCCGCTTTCGTCTCCGCGGTGCGGGCGCTTGACCGGACCCTGATGTCGGGTTTCTATGCTATTCCGCTCTATAACGTCGGCGAGCAATGGATCGCGCGCTGGAATCGGATAGAACGACCGGGAGCCATCGCGCTGACGGGTTATCTCCCGGAAACCTGGTGGCAAAAGCCGACCCCTCAACCGAAGTGATCCCGTGATTCAGACCAGTGCATCGCCAACGCTCGACGGATTGTTTCGACGTATCCTTGCACGGCAGCCGGATGCGCCGGCGCTGCTCGATCCGCACGACAAGCAACGCATCACCGGCCAACTGCCAAAACGCCTGACATACGCGCAAGCCGATCGCGCAATCTCCGCGCTGTCGGCTCATTTCATCGAAGCCGGGCTGCCGACCAATTCCGTCATCGCGATTCAGCTGCCGAACACCGTCGAATTCATGCTGACGGTGCTCGCCGCGCACCGCGCCGGGCTGATCGTCGCCGTGCTTCCGCTGCTCTGGCGGCAGGCGGAATTGACGGTGGCGCTCAATCGAACCGGTGCCCGGGCGATCGTGACCATGGGCAGGGTCGACGGCGTCGTTCATGCCGATCTCGCCATGAACGCCGCGGCCGAATCATTTTCGATCCGCCACGTCTGCGGCTTCGGCAACGACCTGCCTGAAGGCATGGCGTCGCTCGACCTTGCCATGGCCGGTGAATCCGGAACCGCACGCACCGTCACGCAGGACGGACGCAGGGCGGCGATCATTTCATTCGACGTGACCGCTGATGGCTTTCGCGCGGTCCCGCGCACTCATCTGAATTTGATCGCCGGCGGCCTCGCACTCTTCCTCGAGGGCGGCGTGCCACAAGGCGCGAAGATGATGTCGGCATTCGCGCCGTCATCGTTCGCAGGCGTGACCTCATCGCTCCTGGTCTGGCTGCTGTCCGGCGGAACGCTCGCGCTGCATCACCCGTTCGATGGCGACCTGCTTGAGCAACAGATCAACGACGATTCCTGCGATACACTGATCGCACCCGCGCCGCTGGCGTTGCGATTGGCCGAGATTGACGTGCCCTCGCGCCTGCCGACGCTGCGCAATGTGATAGCTCTCTGGCGCGCGCCGGAACAGGTCGCACCGAGTCCGCTGTGGACGACCCCGCATGTGACGCTGACCGACGTCTATCTGTTCGGTGAAGCGGGATTGTTTGGCGCCTGCCGGGCTGCCGATGGCACGCCGGCACCAATCCTGCCAGGACCCCACGGCGCGCCGCGCAAGGTCGCAGGCTCATCAGTCGCGGGCGAAACGTTTCTGACACCAAGGGGAACCCTGGCGTTACGGGGACCGATGGTTGCCGCGGCGGCTTACGCGCCTCCGGCGCCTGCGAGCGACTCGCTGGTGTCGCAGCCGCCGCGCGATTTCGTCGATACCGAGTATGCCGCGCGGCTTGATCGTTCCACCGGAACGATCTGCATCACCGCGCCGCCGTCGGGCATCATGGCTGTCGGCGGCTACCGGTTTCTGTCTCAGGATCTGCAGGAATGGGCCAGGCGCCTTGGCCAGGGTGCATTGCTGACGGCGTTGCCCGACCGGCTGAGTGGCCACCGCCTCGCCGGACGCGCCCAGGACAATGCGCGCGCCCGCGAGGCGCTCGCCGAACTGGGGCTTAACCCGCTGATGGTGGAAGCATTTCGCGATCGGACAAATCCGATCTAGTTGGCAAGCCCCTGAGCGTCCCAGACCGAAACTAAGTCATTGATTTTGATGTGCTTATGGGAAATTGACCTTAACGTGCCATTAACGGCGGCAAATTAGGATCGCGCCTTCAGTCGATCAATCGATCGCGTGGATCCAAGTTCCAGATGTCACAGCAAGGCCCGATCATTGTCGTGTCGACCGCCGGACGGCCGTCGTTCGCGACAGCGCTTGACGACGCGAAAATGTTTCCGGTGATCGACACGGCCTGGGTCGACGCGTCACGCGCCATCGCGCAGCTTCAGCCGGCTGCGGTTCTCGTCGCGACGTCCGCGACCGCTGAACCCGGCTTTAAGGCCCTCGCGAAACAGATTGCCGCACACAAGCCTTACCTGCCGCTGATCGCGGTGGATCCCCTGATATCGCTACCCGAAAACGCCATTCCGTTTGCCCAGACCGGCGGCCATTTCGAACGTCTGCCGGCGCGGCTGCTCGCAGCGCTGCGTATCCGGATATTGCATGCCACCGTGCTGCGCCGGCTTGACGACGACCCGGCGCTACGAACGCCACTCCCGGACTTCGATCCCGTTGCCGGCGCCACCGCGCTGCTGATCGGCCGTGGCGCGGCCTATCCCGCGCTTTCCGTGTCGCTCGGCGAGCGGATGGGAGTGGTCGGTGCGCTCAGCATCGAGGCCGCGGCGAAACACCTCAACGTCCGCGACATCGACGGCATCGTCCTCGGCGAAGGGTTCAGCCCGCGGGTGGTGGATGCATTCCTCACGGTGCTCGCCGAAGACACCCGCTTCCGCAACCTGCCCATCGTGGTGACGTCGGATGGAGTGACGCCGGCATACGATCTGCCGAATCTGGAAATCATACCCGGCGACCCCGCGCGCGTTGCCGCCAACGCATTGCCGCTGATCCGTCAACACGCCTTCAAAGCTTATCTGAGCCGCACGCTGCATTCGATCGACGCCGGCGGCCTGCTCGATCCGCGAACCGGTCTGCTGACATCGGCGGCGTTCAACCGCGACCTCGCAACCGCCGTCCATCAAACGCTGGCGCGCGGCGGCGGTTTATCGGTGGCCCGCTTTGCCTTCGATCCGGCCCATGAGCGCGCCCGGTTGGACGGCGCGCGGATTCTGAGCCGTTTGATGCGGCAAATGGATTTCGGCGCCGTTCAGAACGACGGCTCGATCGTCGCGGTGTTCGCCGAGACCGATTTGCGCATCGCCCACATGATTGCGCGGCGGCTTTCCAGCGTGATGCGCCACACCACGCACGGCAAACGCGACGCGCGCGTCGAGCCGGTTGTCACGCTGGCGACGATGTTGCCATCGGACTCGGCGAAGTCGCTGCTGGCGCGGCTTTACCAGGACGCGCGGCGCGCGGCGTCCTGAACTCAGATCGGAGTCGTAGGGTGGGCAAAGCGAAGCGTGCCCACCAAAGTATTCAACGAAGGAGCTGGTGGGCACGGCGCGAAGAGCGCCTTTGCTACGGCTGAACGTAATCACGCCGCCTTGCGGTCCTCGGCGAGATTGGCGAGCTGGCGCAGGATTTCGGTGGTGCCGGTCAGACGTTCCTCCGGCGTCTCCCATACCTGGAAAAACACCACCTTCATGTCGGGCCGTACCTTCGCCGCCTTGCCATGCTGGCGAATGAAATAGACCAGCCGGTCCGGCTGCGCGAACTTGTTGTCGCGGAATGTGATCACCACGCCTTTCGGGCCGGCATCGACCTTCTCGACATTGGCGCGGCGGCAATAGCCTTTGATCGCGGCGATCTTGAAGAGATAGCGCACCTCGTCCGGCAACACGCCGAAGCGGTCGCGCAGTTCGGCGGCGAAATTGTCGATCTCGTCGTCGGTGTCGAGATCGGCCAGCCGCCGGTACAGCGATAGCCGCACCGCAAGATCGGTGACGAAATCCTCCGGGATCAACACGGGCATGCCAACCGTGATCTGCGGCGACCAGCGATCCGCTGCCGGTTCGACCACACCGGCCTTGAGGTTGAGGATCGCCTCTTCCAGCATCGACTGGTAAAGCTCGAAGCCGACCTCCTTGATGTGTCCGGATTGTTCCTCGCCGAGCAGATTGCCGGCGCCGCGGATATCCAGATCGTGCGAGGCCAGCTGGAACCCGGCCCCGAGCGTTTCCAGCGACTGCAGCACCTTCAATCGCCGTTCGGCCTGGGCGGTGATCTTCTGCTGCGCCGGCAGCGCAAACAGCGAATAGGCGCGCAGCTTCGAGCGCCCCACCCTTCCGCGCAATTGATACAGCTGCGCCAGCCCGAACATGTCGGCGCGGTGCACGATCAGCGTATTGGCGGTGGGAATGTCGAGGCCGGACTCGATGATCGTGGTCGACAGCAGGATATCGTACTTGCCGTCATAGAACGCCGACATGATGTCTTCGATGACTGTCGGCGGCATCTGTCCATGGGCGACCGCGACTTTCATCTCCGGCACGTTCTTGTCGAGAAAGTTCTTCACGCCTGCGAGATCTTCGATCCGCGGCACCACATAAAACGCCTGTCCGCCGCGATAGCGCTCGCGCAGCAACGCTTCGCGGATCATCAAGGGATCGTGCGGCGCCACGAAGGTGCGGACCGCCAGCCGGTCGACCGGCGGCGAGGCGATGATGGAGAGGTCGCGCACCCCCGTCAGCGCCAGTTGCAGCGTCCGCGGAATCGGGGTCGCGCTCAGCGTCAGCACATGAACCTCGGCCCGCAACTGCTTCAGGCGCTCCTTGTGGCTGACGCCGAAATGCTGCTCCTCGTCGACGATCAGCAGACCGAGATCCCTGAATTTTATGGATTTGCCGAGCAGCGCGTGGGTGCCGACCACGATATCGACGGAGCCATCGGTGAGGTTCTTCTTCACCTGCGCCAGTTCCTTGGCCGCGATCAGGCGCGAGGCCTGCGCGACATTGACCGGAAAGCCGCGGAACCGCTCGGTGAAGGTCTTGGCGTGTTGCCGCGCCAGCAGCGTGGTCGGGACCACCACGGCGACCTGCTTGCCGTCGAGCGCGACCGCGAATGCCGCGCGCAACGCCACCTCGGTCTTGCCAAATCCAACGTCGCCGCAGATCAGCCGGTCCATCGGCCGGCCGCTTTCGAGGTCTTTCAGGGTGACATTGATAGCAGCGAGCTGGTCTTCGGTTTCCTCATAGGGGAAGCGTGCGCAGAACTCGTCATAGACATGCGGCTGCACCGGCATTTTCGGCGCTTCATGCAAATGCCGCTCGGCCGCGATCTTGATCAGCTCGCCGGCAATCTCGCGAATGCGGTTCTTGAGTTTTGCTTTTCGCGCCTGCCAGCCGCTGCCGCCTAACCGGTCGAGTTCGACGTGGGCGTGATCGGAGCCGTAGCGCGACAAGAGCTCGATGTTCTCGACCGGCAGAAACAGCTTGGTGTCGGCCGCATAATGCAGCTCGAGGCAGTCGTGCGGCGCGCCGGATACCTCGAGCGTCTGCAGGCCGATAAAACGTCCGATGCCGTGCTCGACATGAACCACGAGATCGCCGGCGGCAAGGCTGGTGACCTCGGAGATGAAATTGTCGAGCTTGCGGCTCGCCTTTCGTGGTCGCACCAGCCGGTCGCCGAGGATGTCCTGTTCGCTGATGACGGCGACATTGTCGGTCTCGAAACCGGATTCCATGCCGACGACCGCCAGCATGGCCTCGTTGCGCGGCGTGGCCTGCACGGTGCGCCAGCTGTTGACGCTGGTGAGGTTATTGATCTTGTGATCCCGCAGCATGCTGCCCATGCGATCGCGCGAGCCCTCGCTCCACAGCGCGATCACCACTTTCTTGCGGCTGGCCTGCAATGCCCCGACATGCGCGACCACGGCCTCGAACACGTTGACGGTGCTGTCTGCGCGCTCCGGCGTGAAGTTGCGCCCAGCCCGCGCGCCGGCATCGACCGTGTTGGCGCTGCCGTCGGGCACGGCGAATGGCGTGAGCCGCGCCAGCGCGGTCTCATCCAGACGTTTGCTCCACTCGTCTTCGGTGAGATACAGCCGGTCGGGCGGCAGCGGCTTGTAGATCGCGCCGCCGCCGGGATGCTCCATCGCCTCGCGCCGCGCTTCGTAATAGTCCGCGATCTGCTTGAAGCGCTCGCGCGCGGCGTCCTCGCTTTGCGGTTCGATCGCAACCGGCGCGTCGCCGAGATAATCGAACAGCGTATCCATCCGCTCCTGGAACAGCGGCAGCCAGTGCTCCATGCCGGGATGGCGGCGGCCTTCGCTGACGGCTTCGTACAGCGGATCGTCGCGCTCGGGGGCGCCGAAGGCTGCGACATACCCCATCCGAAAGCGCCGGATGGTCTCGGTGACCAGTTGAAATTCCGAGATCGGAACCAGATCGAGCGAACGCATGTCCAACAGCGTGCGCTGGGTTTCCGCATCGAAACTGCGGATCGACTCCAGCGTGTCGCCGAAAAAGTCGAACCGCACGGGCTGATCGAGGCCGGCGGGAAACAGATCGAGAATGCCGCCGCGGACGGCGTATTCGCCCGGTTCGCGCACGGTGGAAGAGCGGTTGTAGCCGTTGTGCTCCAGCCACGACACAATGGAGTCCATCGGCACCACGTGGCCGGGCGCTACCGACAGCGCCTGCGCCGCGATGACTTCGCGCGCCGGCACGCGCTGCACGATGGCGTTGACCGTGGTCAGCACGATCAGCGGCTTCTCGCTGCCCTCGAGACGCGACAAACGCGCCAGCGTGGTCAGCCGCTGCGCCAGAACGCCGCCGTGCGGCGAAACCCGATCGTAGGGCTGGCAATCCCAGGCCGGAAACTGCATCACCGGCAGATCCGACGCGAAGAATTCCAGCGCGCGCGCCAGCTGCTGCATGCGCGGTCCGTCGCGGCACACCACGGCAAGGCTGACCGCGGGCGGCCGCGGCCGCGCCGCCACCGCGCGTGCGAGGTCGGAAACGACCAGGCCCTCCGCGCCTTCAGCGACATTGGCAAAGGTCAGCGCGCGGCTGGGGATCAGCAATTCGGCAGGCGATCGTGTCGGCGATTTCATGCGCCGTGATCCGCCGATCGAAACGACTTGATGCGGTCGAACAGGTCGCTGGCATATTCCGGCGCCAGCGGCACATCGCCGGACAGCGCGGCGTAGAGATCGGGGTCGGGCACCTCAATCAGGTGCTCCAATTGGGCCAATTCGTCATCCTTGAGGCTTGCGATCTCGACGTCCGCAAAGCGGCCGAGAATCAGGTCCATTTCGCGGGTACCG
>WNFS01003859.1_pt1 | contig 11407 bp, 10 predicted proteins | sample 5400141 | NCBI WGS metagenome assembly WNFS01 (sample SAMN13153358, study PRJNA577476) | soil metagenome | isolation source: 60 cm saprolite under Madrone tree | place: USA:California | collected 2016-06-14 | reverse complement strand
TCATGGCCGCCATGACCTCGGCCTTTGCCCTCGGACAGATCCTTGGGCCCGTCCTCGTGAGTTCCCTCGCGAGCCGGAGCGGAGGCTTCCGCTCGGGGCTCGTGGCGGCGTGCGCGCTCCTTCTCATGAGCGCCTACGCCCTCGCCCGCCCGCGGCCTGCGCCCCATGGCCCCGACGAACCTTGAGTTCGTGCAGAGCCTCGAACGGGACTCAAACGCGACGTCTAGTCCCCCGCCCGCTACTGCGCGGTCCAGCCTCCGTCGATCACCAGCTCGCTGCCGGTGACGAAAGAGGACTCGTCCGAGGCGAGATAGAGGACCCCGTAGGCGACCTCGTCGGGCTCTCCGTAGCGGCCGAGTGGGATGCGCGACACCATGCGCTGATACACCGCGGGGTCGGCGCGGCGCCGCTCGGTCATCGGGGTGAGGATAGGGCCGGGATGCACCGAGTTGGCGCGGATGCGCTCGCGCGCATACTGGAGGGCCGTCAGCTTCGTCAGGATACGCACGGCGCCCTTGGACGCCTGGTACTGCGGGCTGCTGTCGTCCATCCCGACCAGACCCAGCTGGGACGAGATGTTGATGATGGAGCCGCCGCCCGCCTGCCGCATCGCCGGGATCGCAGCCTTGGTGCCCAGGAATACGCCCTTGGCGTTGATGTCCATCACGCGGTCCCATTCCTCGGCCGTCGTGTCTTCGAGCCGTCCGGCGCCGCCGACACCCGCGTTGTTCACGAGGACGTCGAGCCGTCCGAATCGGTTGACGGAGGTGGATACGGCGCGATTCCAGTCGGCCTCGCTGGTGACGTCGAGCGGGACGAAGACGACCTCGCCCCCTTTGGCGCTGATCTCGGCTTCGACCTGCCGGCCCTCCGCCTCGAGGACGTCACCGATGACCACCCGGGCGCCCTCCTGAACGAACAGCCGCGCCTCGACGGCGCCCATGCCGCGTGCGCCGCCGCTGATCAGTGCCACCTTGCCTGCGAGTCTCATGGGAGTCGAGTGATCCTCACATCACCGGCGACCGTCGCTCGCCGCCCTCTTCCCACACGTTGAAGGCCGCGTCCCAGACGGCGATCATGCCATCACGCATCCGCCACACTTCCAACCCGCGCCCGGCCATCGCCTTGCCAGTGTCTCGATCCTCCCACGTCCCTTCCCAGACATTGGCCAGCACGTTGCCTTCAAGGGCCAGGAGCGTCTTCTTCAGCCGATAGTCCTTCTGCCGTGCCAGCCGAGCGGTGAAGAGTTCCCGCAGCGCCGCCCGTCCCCGCCGCTCGGGCTGTTCCGAAAAGCGGACGATACAGTCCTCGGTAAAGCCGTGGACGAGCGCCTCGATATCTCGGCGGTGAAACATGCCCTCCACCGCTCGAAGCAATGCATCGACCTGGCTCCTGGTCCAGGGCTCTTCGCCTTTTGGAAACGTCATGGGTGCTCGTCCGGTGAGACTGCTGCCATGGGGCGGACGGTAGGCCCGGAACGGCAGCTTGTCAATCGAACCCCGCTACCAGTACCGGGTCTCGCCGATCTTGAGGATCCATGCGCGCTCTGGTGGGATGCCGCGGCGGCTGGACTCAGCCAGCATCCGCTCGGGCGGCTCGCCGAGAGGCTCCTCGGAGAGGTCAAAGGTACCCCAATGAATGCCCAGCAGGATGCGGCCGCGGAGGTCTTCGAAGGCCTGCACCGCTTCCTCGGGCGTCGTGTGCGTGAAACGCATGATCTCCGCCGGCCGGTAGGCGCCGATGGCGAGGGCCGTCAGATCGAAGGGCCCGAGCCGCTCGCCGGCCTGCCGGAAGCCGTCGAAGTAGCCGGTGTCGCCGGCGAAATAGAAGCGGCGCGACGCGCCGATCACCGCCCACGAAGCCCAGAGGCGCGTGTTGGCGTCCCACGGACTCCGCTGGGAAAAATGCTGAGCGGGCACGCAGACCACCCGCACTCCCTGATGCTCGAGCGAGCCCCACCAATCCAGCTCTTGGACGCGGGTCACTCCCTGCCCAGCCAACCAGCTCTTGAGCCCGAGGGGCACCACGAAGAGCGGATCGTGCGCTGCGGCGAGCCGCTTCACGGTGTCGAGGTCGAGGTGATCGTAGTGATCGTGCGAGATGAGAACGAGGTTGATCGGCGGCAGGACCTCGAAGGCGAGGCCGGGCGGGCTCAGTCGGCGGGGCCCCGCCCAGGACAACGGGCTCGCCCGCTCACTCCACTGCGGGTCGGTGAGGAGGGTGACCCCCTCCAGCTGGACCAGCAGCGTCGAGTGGCCGACCCAGGTGATGGTTGGCCCTGGATTTCCTGGACCGGCGCCGCTCCGCAGAGCCACGCCGTCGTTGGCGACACGCGGGGCCTCGAAGCTTCGAGAGTCGAACGTATTGGCCCAAGCCCGGCTCAGCAAGAATCGGGTGCGCGTCCAACCTTCGGGCCGTCGGAATTCCGGGTTGGTATTGCGGAAGCCGCCCTGCACATGATGCGGCGGCCCTCCCGGCAACGGCTCGGTGCCGACGGCAGCACAGGCGGCCAGCAGGAAGATCGTGACGAGCGTGAGCACTCGGGGTCTCACGGCTCGCCTACCGCTGCTCCGGTGTCAACATCGCCTTCGCCCCGCTGCGGAACTAGGGCCTTCCCACATCACTGAATCACGGCGTCGGCACGCATGACAAACGCCTGCGGGATCGTCAATCCCAGCTCCTTGGCCGCCTTGAGGTTGACGACCAGCTCGAGGGTGGTGGGCTGCTCAACGGGAAGGTCGGCAGGCTTGGCCCCCTTCAGGATCTTGTCCACATAGAGCGCGGCCCGGTCGGAGATTACCGCCAGAGGCGGTCCATACGCGAGCAGGCCGCCCACCTCGGCGAACTCCCGGTACTGATAGATAGCCGGAATCCGATGGCGTCGCACGAGCTCGACCAGATGCTCACGAGTGAAGCGAGGGTCCGGGAGTACGATCAGGCCATCGGCGCGCTCTCGAATCATCCCCCCAAAAGCGTGATCGAACTCGCCCGAATCGTGCGCCTCGACGGAAACAAGCGAGACATGCAGACGCGCCGCCGCGATCTGCAGGGGCCGCAGCAAGACCGCGTGATTTGCATTGGCGGGGTTTGCGAGGACGACCGCCCGCGAGAGTTTGGGCACCGCGGCCTTGAGAAACTCCAGCCACTTCGCGCTGTACTCGACGTTGAGGACGGACACACCGGTGATGTTGCCGCCCGGTCGCCCGAGAGATGCGACGAGCCCGGAGCCGACCGGATCTCCAATGTAGGCAACGACAATAGGAATGATAGCCGTCGCCTCTTTCGCAGCCTGGGCCGCCGGTGTGCTTATTGCGACGATTACGTCGACGCCAATCCGGACGAGATCAGCGGCAAGAGCGGGAAGGCGCTCCATCCGTCCCTCCGCCCAACGGTCCTCAAACTCGACGGTCTGCCCTTCGACATATCCGAGTTGTCGCTGCGACGTCCGAATTGCCGTCGTATACGGATCCGGGGGCGACTGTGGCCGCAGCAGGCCAATCCGCGCAACTTTACGCGCCGGCTTGGCCTCAGTGGTGAGGCGCGTCCCGAGAAGGCCCACGCCGAGGCTCCCGAGAAACACGCGCCGGTTCACGAGGTTATGCCTGAACATGCCGACCTTCATGAAGGCTCCTTGGAATTCGATTTTGAACCACCTTGCGACGACGCGAGTGGCCGGTTGGATTCATCGAATTAAAATCTCTCGGGGAACTGCGGGCGTGTCCGTATTGCGTTGCTGCAGACTCGTAAATCGTCAGCGCTGTGGTGGCTGGATCTTCTCGTCGTCGAAGGTGTAGAGGATGGCCGCGTGGCCCATCTCGTCGATCGTCCGCTCGCCCCAGTGCACGTCGCGCGGAGGGTGATTGGGATTGCGCGAGTTCTTTTCGGAATTGTCCCACGCCGCGCTCAGCTCGATCCAGGACCCGGCGGGCAAGGCCACGGGTGTTCGGTACCAGTAGAAGCCCTGCCAGTTGAAGTCCCAGTCGTCGATGTGGATCAGCGGTGTGACAGATTCGTCGCGCATGCGCGCCCACACCTTCATCTCCCGGCCGAGCAGGTGCATGTGCGGGTGGATCGCGATCAGGTTGATGGGCCGGTGCACGAAGGATTCGGCCTCGATCTCGTGGCGCGCCGCCCCCGCGGGAATCGTGAGCGAGAATTGACCGACGCGCATGAACTGCAGGCGCTTCTGCACGGGCCCCGTCGCCAGGCGGAGTCGCAGCTCGGTGTGATCAGTCTCCACCGCAGGTCGCGGGTTGTGATAGTGGAGTTGGAACACCACGCGCGCTCCCTTGGGCAGGAGCATGCCCACGCCCTCGGGCAAGAGCCAGGGACGTGCTCCCGGCGCCCAGCCGCCAAGATAACCATCGATCCTCACGCCCGGGCCACCGAAGCACGGATAGCCGTCCAGGCCGTCCCGCGACGGGAAGCGCGCCGAGTGCCCCGCCGGATCCACCATGGCCAGCACGTGATGGACGATCTTCGTGTTACCCGGCACGACCTCGGCGGCGGTGAAGTAGCGGTCTGCCGCGAACGAGGTCGCCACGCTGAAGCAGCGGTAGATATCGCCGGCGCTCGCCGGCACGGTGAAGGGCCGCTCGGGGCGCAGCACGAGGTCCGGCGTGGCCAGGGCCGACGCGCTGGAGAATTCCCGCCGCGGGGGGAGATCGCGCGGATCGCCCTCGGGCGCGCCGGCCGCTATCCAGCGAGCCACCGTGGCGATCTCGGCGTCGGAGAGCCGGCGCTCGCCTGCCAGATCGCCGTAGCCCGGGACCGCTTTCCACGGCGGCATGTACCGCTTCTCCACCGCTTCGAGAATCTTGGTCCGTCGTGAAAACACGTGCTCGTACTTGCTCAGCGCGAAGGGCGCGCCGCCGCCGGGCCGGTGGCACTCCTGACAGTGTTGCTGCAGCAGAGGTGCGATATCACGGCTGAACGTCACAGCAGGCGCGGCGGCGGCGGCACCACCGGCCAGGACTGGCAGCACCAAAAGCAGGATGCGGAAAATCATGCGGCGATTCTAGGGGGCAGTACGGACGCTCGCAAGGCCTGATTTCCGCCCACCCAGAATGTCGGAATGTAAGACCTGACCCCGCTCTAGGTGAGGGCTTGGTCGAGGACTCGGCCTTCGACGGCTTCCATGCCGAGGTCGAGCATTTTCGCGACGGTTGGGGCGACGTCCCGGCTTGTGATCGGTGCGAGGGCGCGCCCGCGCGCGATTCCGGCGCCCGACGCCAGAAAGAACGCGGCATTGTCGGCATACGTGGGGCGCTGGCCGTGGGTGCCCAGGTATTTCGGGGCGCCGTGCTCGTCTTCGCCCGCGTCCGCGTCGCCAAAGGAGTATCCGGGCGCGGCCTCGAACATCACGTCGGCCACCTGTGGGTGATCCGCGGGCACCGGCAGCCCGAGCTCCGCATAGTCGCCGGCCGGCCACATGCCGCTGACGCCCTCCATCTTTTCGATCTCGCTGGCGAGCTGGGCGAGCGTGCGGTCGTCTCCGCCGAGACGGTAGAGCGCGCCGGCGCCGTGGTTCATGACGAAGCGCGCCTCGCGCTGGGCAGCCAGGCGACGCAGCCGGACGTTCGGTCTGATCTCCCGTGTCGAGGGCAGGAAACCGTGGTCCGAGACCACGAAGACGCTCGTCTCTGGCACGATGGCGGTGGGCAGTGAGTCGAGAAAGCGGCCGATGAGGCCGTCGACGTACTCGATGGCCCAATACGCCTCAGGCGAGCGCGGCCCGTAAAGGTGCTGCAGGCTATCGACGCAGAGGAAGTGCACGAGGAGAAGATTGGGCTCGTGCCGCCGCGCCACGTGAGACGCCACGCTGGCGACCATCTCGTCCTTGTAGAAGCGCTTGGGGAGCTGGGCCCACTCGCCCTGCCGGTCCAGCGGATAGCCGAGCGCGCGCAGCTCTTCCCACACGCCTCGCGCGGTCTGCGTCTCGAACACGCGCTGGTCTTTGAAGAAGGGCAGATTGAAGTCGAGCGTCGTCGCATTCCGCGTGGCGGGCCAGTCGATGGCCGCCGTCCGGAGACCCGCCGCATGCGCGCGGTCGTACACGGTCGGCGCGCGCAGGAGGTCGGGCGCGTCGTAGATGGGATCGCCGGTCAGGTCCTCTTGCGCCAGCGTCGTGCGGTTCAGGATGTGGTTGGCAACGACGCCGTGCGCGCGCGGGCTGACGCCCGTCACCAGGCTCACATGGGTCGGCCACGTGGTGCTCGGGAACACGCACTCCATGCCGGCAGCCACCACGCCCCGCTCCGCGAGCCGGCGGAGCACCGGCGCCCGGACCGCAGGGTCGCGCCAGTAGAACGCGGCGAAGCCATCGATGCTGATGACGATGACGCGCGGCTTCATGGGCCAGAGCATAGCGCGCCGGCGGCCTTGCGTGTGGTAGGATCGCGGCCACTCGCGGGGCTCGGACCCCCTTGTCGTCACGACCGGCTCTGGAGGTGACAGCTATGGGATCTGCCTCGGACAACGTCGCGAAGCTGAAGCATGCGTACCGCCAGTGGCACGAGAGCAAGGGCGCCAGCGTCAAGGCCTGGCTCGACCTCATGGTGGACGATGTCCGGTGCTACTCCATCGCGGCTGGTCCCCCGGAGGCGGAATTCACCGCCCCCATCAACTCCAAGAAGGATTTCGAGCGCTACTTCAAAGGCCTGCTCGACGATTGGGAGATGATCCACTACACGACCAATGAATTCATCGCCGAAGGCGAGCGCGTGGCCGTGCGGGGCTCAACCGCCTGGAGGAACCGCAAGACCGGCAAGCTGGTCGACACGCCGAAGGCCGACTTCTGGACGTTCCGCGACGGGAAGGCGGTGGAGTTCCACGAGTTCTACGACACGGCGGCGCTGATCGCGGCCGCGAAGCCCTAGTCCCACCATGGCCTTCCTGGTGAACGGCGGCTTTCGCCTCTACTACGAGGACACGGGCGGCCCCGGGCCCACGGTGCTGTTCCTGCACGGCGCCGGCGGCAATCACCTGAGCTGGTGGCAGCAGGTACCGCTGTTCGCCGAAGAATACCGGTGCGTCACGGTGGACCAGCGAGGCTTCGGGCAGTCGGCGGACGTCCCAGGCGGACCCGGTCCCACCGCGCTCGCCACGGACGCGCTCGCGCTGCTCGATCACCTCGGTATCGCGCAGGCTGCGATCGTCGCGCAGTCGATGGGCGGCTGGGCGGCCGTGGGTGCCGCCGTGCAGGCGCCGGAGCGATTCTGGGCGATTGCCCTGGCGAATACGGTCGGCCATCTCACCAATGCCGAGATCGCCGCCCTGCGCCAGAAGCTCGCTGCCGCGAGTCCGCCGCGGCCGGCCGTGCTGTGGCAGGCGGCCCTGGGCGGAACATTCCGCAAGGCACACCCGGTCCGCACCTTCCTCTACGCGCAGATCGCAGGTCTGAATGCGCCGCTGCCCGCGGACTTCCGAGACCAGCTCGGCCGCCTGACCACATCAGTGGAGCGCTACGCCGCCACCAAGGTGCCGACCTTGTTCCTGACCAGCGACGAAGACGGGCTCATCTGGCCGGAGCTGTCGCAGAAAGTTCACGAGCACGTGCCCGGCTCGCGCTTCGAGCGCGTGGACGGCGCCGGCCACTCCACCTACTTCGAACGCCCCGACGTCTTCAATCGGGAAGTGGGCGCCTTCCTCAAGGCCCATCGCCCATGAAATGGTGCCGCTTTCAATCGGGGGGCGGGAGCGCCTTCGGGATCATCGAGGGCGACACCGTCACCGAAGTCACCGGCAGCCCGTTCGACGCGCATGCGCGGACCTCGACCTCCGTTCCCTTGAGTCGCGTGAAGCTCCTCGTGCCGGTGATTCCCCCCACCTTCTACGCCGCCGGCGTCAACTACCGGGAGCATGTGACAGAGATGGCCCACCGCCGGGGCGTGAAGCCGGAGTTCCCGCCCCAGGCCGACGTCGGCTACCGCGCGAACAATGCGCTGGTCGCGACCGACGAGCCCATCGTCATTCCCAAGGACGCGACCCAGGAGGTGCAGTACGAAGGGGAGCTGGTGGTGGTGATCGGGAAGCGATGCAAGCGCATCTCGGAAGCCCACGCGCTCGACTGCGTCTTCGGCTACACCATCGGCAACGACGTCAGCGAGCGCACCTGGCAGCGTGGAGACCGGACGTTCTGGCGGGGCAAGAACACCGACACCTTCAAGCCGATGGGCCCGTGGATCGTCACCGATCTCGATCCCGACATGCTCCGCGTCACCATCCGCCTCAATGGCAAGGAAATGTTCTCCTACGCTGTCAAGGACGCGATCTTCGGGGTGCGCCAGTTCATCAGCCGCATGAGCCAGTACCTGACGCTCCACCCGGGTGACGTGCTCTGGATGGGCACCGACGGCGCCACCGAGAACATGAAGGATGGCGACGTGGTGGAAGTGGAGATTCCGGGCGTCGGCGTGCTGCGCAATCCGGTGGTGAGAGAACGCTCATGAGTGAATGTCGCGCGAGGAGGATTCCATGGCCTACGACCTGCTGATCAAGAACGGGATGGTGGTGGACGGCACGGGAGCGCCCGCGCGACAGGCCGACGTGGCCATCACGGGCGGCACCATCGCCGAGATCGGCCGGGTGAGCGGAGGCGCCACCACCGTGATCGATGCCGACGGCCTCGTGGTCGCGCCGGGCTTCATCGACCCGCACACGCACTACGACGCCCAGATCTGCTGGGACGGCGCGGTCACCCCGTCTTCCTGGCACGGCGTCACCAGCGTCATCATGGGCAATTGCGGCGTAGGCATCGCCCCGTGCAAGCCCAAGGCGCGTGAGGTCGCCATGCGCGACCTCGTCAACGTCGAGGCGATTCCCTTCGACGTGCTGAACATGGGCATCACCTGGGACTGGGAGACTTTTCCCGAGTTCATCGAGGCGGCGGCGCGGCGGAACCCGTCGCTCAACCTGGGCTTCCTGGCGCCCCTCACCCCGTTCCGGCACTACGTGATGGGCGAGGCGTCGATCGAGCGCGCGGCCACGCCCGACGAGACAGCGCAGATCAAGGCGCTGCTCGGCGAGGCGATCGACGCCGGCGCCTTCGGCTTCTCAACGACGATCCTCAACCAGCACATGGGCTATCAGGGCCGCCCCCTCGCCTGCCGCAACGCCAGCCGCGACGAGATGAAGGCCTACGCCAACGCGCTCAAGGAGCGAGGCAAGGGCGCCATCGAGATCGCGCTCACCCGCAAGATCGCGGTGATGGACGACGAGGAGTACGACCTGCTGGACTTCCTCCTCCGCGAGAGCAACCGGCACGTGACCTTCCTGGCGCTCTTCGACCGCGACGACATCCCGGAGGCGGTGCGCGAGACTTTGCGGAAAGCCGCGCCGTTGATAGCCCGCGGCGCGCGGCCGCAGACCTCCCCGCTGCCGCTCACGCGCGACATCAACATGCGGAGCCCGTTTTCCTTCGCGGCGTTCCCGAGCTGGAACCGCGTGTTCATCGACAAGTCGAAGCCGGCCCAGGCGGCCGTCTACGCCGATCCCGCCTTCCGCAACCAGTTCCGCGAGGAGCTGAAGCGGCCGATGGCCTTCGGCAATTGGGAGCGCATCAACGTGCACGAGGTCGCCTCCCCCGCCCTCAAGGCTCTCGAGGGGCGCTCGGTCGCCGACCTCGCGCGCGAACAGGGCAAGGACGGCGTCGATGCCTTCCTCGACCTGACGCTCCAGGCCGACCTCGACATCGAGTTCACGATGGCCTCGTTCAACACGCGGGTGGACCGGATGACGGAGATCCTGAACGACAAGAGCGTGCTGGTAGCGCTGGGCGACGGCGGCGCGCACGTGGACATGCTGTGCGACGCGGGCTACCCGACCTACCTGCTGGGCACCTGGGTGCGCGAGCGCCAGGCGCTGACGCTGGAAGAAGGCGTGCGGCGGCTCACCTCGGATCCGGCCGAGGTCTTCGGCGTGCGCGGCCGCGGCCGGCTCGCGCCCGGCCTGGCGGCGGACGTGGCCGTCTTCGACGCCACCCGGATCGGCTCGACCAACCGGGGAGAGCGGAGATTCGACCTGCCGGGCGGCGCCAAACGCATGGTCATGCCCTCGCGTGGCGTCGAGTACACGGTGGTCAACGGCGCGGTGACCTGGCAGGACGGCAAGCTCACCGGCGCTGCCGCGGGCCAGGTGCTCCGCTCCTGAAACCGACTTGACACGGCGCCAGTTTAAGCGGACGGAGGAGCACACTAACAGGCCTTGACGATGGCCCTGTCCGCGAGGCAGGATCATCGCCTCAGGAGCCGGATTCGAGCCGCACGGCCCAGTTCCTCTGGAGGGCTCCGGGGCCGGGGCTCAAGGGCCATCCACGTCAAACATAAGGGGAAACGCATGGCACAGCCCGCACGGTCGAAGGCCACCCGTCGTGATTTTCTGAAGCTTGCCGCCGGGGCTGCCGCAGGCGCCGCCGCGGGTCCCTGGGTCTCGCGAAACGCCCAAGCCAAGCCGGTCTCCATCGCGTTCGCTCGCGAAAGCTCCTATGTGAAGAACTTCGACGTCCACTTCCAGAACGTGATGGCGCCTGCCTACGAAAAGGCCACGGGCATCAAGATCGACTACCAGATCCAGGCCGCCGGCGGCAGCGCGGTGCCCCAGCTGGTCTCCATGGTCGAGAACAAGAACGGCGCCGACCTGGCCTGGACCCAGCAGGAGTGGCTGTATCGAGACGCATTGGTGGACGTGTCCGACATTGCCGAAGAAGTAGGCAAGCAGCAGGGCGGCTGGTACGACGAGATCAAGCGCCTGTCCATCGACAAGGGCAAGTGGAAGACCGTGCCCCAGGCCAACATCGGCCAGCTGATGAACTACCGGAGGGATTGGTTCGACGAGATCGGGGCCCATAAATTCCCCGATACCTGGGACGAGTTCCTGGAAGTCGGGACCAAGCTCAAGGCCAAGGGCCATCCGTTCGGCATGTCCATGGGTCACGGCTTCGCCGACAATTACTCTTGGCTCTACCCGCTGCTGTGGTCCTACGGCGTGACGGTCATGGACAAGGACGGCAAGAAGGTCGCGCTCGACAGCAGCGAGACCGCGAAGGCCGTGGAGTACGTCAAGAAGCTCTACAAGGACGCCTGCATCGAGGACTGCATTGGGTGGCTGGACCCGGCCAACAACAAGGCCTTCCTGACCGGCCAGATCTCCTGCACCAACAACGCCTACAGCATCATGGTCTCCGCCAAGCGCGACCTGCCGGAGATGGGAAAGGTGATCGACCACGGCCTCAATCCCAAGGGACCCACCGGCCAGCGCTACCACGCGCTGGTACCCGTGACGCACGGCGTGTTCGCCTACAGCAAGGACCCGCAGGCAGCCAAGGATTTCATGCGTTGGACCATGGACCCGAAGCAGTTCCGCCCGTGGATCGCCTCGGGCGACATGTATTTCGCTCCGTACCTGCACG